>Ga0209635_10002693_pt1 | contig 13699 bp, 10 predicted proteins | sample DeeMarSWOR230_32_FD_187463 | JGI IMG/M metagenome (GOLD analysis project Ga0209635, IMG submission 187463) | Marine sediment microbial communities from White Oak River estuary, North Carolina - WOR-2-30_32 (SPAdes) (version 2) | ecosystem: Environmental > Aquatic > Marine > Intertidal zone >...
TTTCGTCATGGATTGTTTCCAATGCGTGTATGACAGAGAGCCGCACTTCTTTATTTTCGTGACCAACAAACTTTTTAAGGAAGGGGAGAGCTTTTGTGTCGCCAATCTTCCCTAATATTCCTAAGACTTCTTTTATCAATTTTATTCTGTGGTCTTTGGTAATATTAAAAAGAGAAGCGATATCTTTTTTTCCGAGTTCATACAGGAAGTTTGAAGCCTTCAACCGGATGATCGGGTTTTCCGTTTCTTCCCAGATATCGGCCATGAGAGGGATGGTGCTGGGGCCGAGAAGCTTCAGGTATCTAAAGAAGGAGTCAAAATCAGCAATCTGGCCGTTTATGTATAATTTCTTCAGGTAGGCTAGAGAGCTTTCACTCTTAATGTTCTGAAGAGTTTTCTCGATTAATTCCTTTTTTTCTTCAAATTGACCAGAGAACAGGTCGGACAATTCCTGCAGACGATTTAGGATCAGAGAGGCGAGGGCAAAGAGGGACTTGTAGACGGCTTCTTTATAGAATTGATCGAGAATGTTTAAAATGGATGAAAACGCGTCAATTCTATCCTCCATATAAAGGATTTCGAATAACAGCGTGACCATCTCGGTCATTGGAGGCGTAGCCCGATGTTCTACGAGCATTGATTCAATCACTGGAGATTCCCCCCCGTTGCCAGATGACATCTGAAAGGGAAGAGAGATGTCTTCCAGAGTGACTTTGTCGTCCTCTTCTTCCCCCTTGATATCCGTTGAATTGAGGCCTAATGCGACGCTCCTTTTACGCAATTCTTTCCGGTCATTCGAAGCGAGTTTAATTTTTCCCTTTGTGAGCTCTTCTTTATCGATGTTGAAGCGTACTTCTTCTCCGCCTTCTCCTTCTCCTCCGATTTCCGAATCGAGGAATTCATCCACAGCAAAATAGCGGATATGAGGAAAATCCTTAATCCAGAGTGAGTTGACAATATCACTGTCATCCGGAGGAAGGTCTGCATTGTCCTTGATGACTTTCAGGAAATCTTGAAGTTCTTCTTTATCCAAACCTTTGTAAAAAGCCAGTTCTCTGATTCCATCCTTAAAGAAAAGAAAAGGTAGACTGGCCTTTTTTTGTCCGTCTTGGAAGACTGTTTCTTTCTTGAAGGTGATGCTGAACTCGTCGATGATGAGTTTGAGTTCTTCCTCTTCGTCGAGAAATTTTTGTATTTTCTCGTTAAACGTATTAATGAGACTTTCCACGGTGGGATTTTCTGGCGGGTATATTCTCATGGAGGCGAATGCCTTGGCAAAGAGATTGAGTACTTCCTTTGCCCTCTTGATACTCGCGGCTTCTGGGAGAAATTCATTATAGTTCGAGGAATTCTCCATGTCCGATGGAAAGAAAGAATTTAATCTCTCTTTTCTTCCAGTCGTGACATCGATCTCAGATGACATTGGCTCACTCACCGGTTTTAAATGAGAAGAGGTTAAACTTCGGCCGTTTCACACGGATTGAAAACAGTAAGGATTGGAATTCTATCGGAGGGATTGAGTTGCCTGGGGTAGTTTTCATAGGGTCTCTTCTTTTTCCCCTCAGTCAATTTTTCTCTCGATAACCATCGATGAGATTTTCATAATGTAATTCACCCCGTAAAAAAAGGGCAAAGATTTAGTCGGTCCCGATAAATAAAAATGGAAAAAAAATTTGACTTCGATGAATACGGTTGAATTGAATATGTTATGAAGACTCCGGAATAGGCTTTGTCTTTGTCCTGACTGTGTCAGATTCTTCGACCTAAGAGATTTCATCCTGCCTCTCTATTTAAGGAGTGGAAAAGGTGTAGATATTTGTAATAAATGAACAAGGCTTTGAAAATCGCCTTTCAGGGTGAATCTGAGGATGATTTTTATCATCGTTTCTCACCCCCTCCTCTCACCCCTGATGCGTGAGGAAGTGATCTGATGATGAAGTTGTGTTAGATATGGGGTGGAGGTTTGAAAGAGAGCATTTCCTTTTCCAAATTAGCTTGGTGTGAGGGTCCCAAATCTTGGCTTCAAAATTATCACACAGGAAAACTGAAATGTAAAAAGGAAAAATAGTGAGTAAAGATAGCCCGAGTGTGAAAAATTAAGCAAAAATCAGGAAGCCGAGATATCTATAATCGAGGAATGGATTCAGGTTTTTGGTTTCTCTGAAGGATGAATTCTGGCTGAGACTTCTTCTTCTATTGTCCCGGCTCTCTCGTCCAGACGCTTTCCATCTTATTCTTGAACCTTATCACACCGTTACTCGCGGGGTGATAATAGAAGGGAAATTCGTACTTCTGAAAACCTCGCACCACGTATGAAATGGTGTAAAGAGTCCACTCTTCATCGGCAATTCTCTGAATCTTCATGTCCTTGATGAAGAAGCTGCTGACCTGGCCGTCTTTGGATCCAAAGCTTATCTCTTCCTTTGTTATCTGGAAAAAGCACCCTTCATAAATTGGAGTCGGAGTCTTCCATATTCCCACGAGTGAATCCGGAATAACGGGTTTTCTTGCACATCCGTAGACAAGCAATACAGAGAGGATGACGAATATGAAACTTATCTTTTTTATTTTCATTTGAGTTTCCGCCCTATTTCATATGGGATAGCGCCCGGTACTGGACTAGCCGGGCATAAATTTTGTGATACGGAATCGTTCTTTACATCTGCAGTGAATCCTTGCCTGTGACAAAGCCGAATAGGCTTTTCATCCTCACGATATCTGAAGACATGCTGAAACGTTTGTATAGGAAGTGATAATCGTCTGTTGAACCGGGCCATTTTACTTTTTACTCTCTTTAGCCATGACTTTCAGAAAGGCATCCACCACTTTGGAGTCGAATTTGATTCCTGCTCCTTCCTTGATATACTTGATTGCACTCTTGTGGTCAAGTGCTTTTCTGTACGGACGGTCTGAGATGAGAGCATCATAGGTATCGGCCACGATGAAGATGCGGGCTCCCAGGTTGATGGATTCTCCCATAAGCCCGTTCGGATAGCCCGTTCCATCATAAAACTCGTGGTGCTGGAGAACAATGGGTATGACATCAGAATACGCAGCAATGGGTTCCAGGATTCGTGCGCCTAAAGTCGTGTGTTTGCGCATCAACTCTAGCTCATCAGGAGTTAAATTCCCTGCCTTATCGAGAATTTCAGGCGGGATACCCAGTTTTCCGATGTCATGGAGTAAGCCCGCTCGACGAAGGTCATCGAGCTCTTCTTGGGCAAGTCTCATGACCTTGCCGATTTTTATGGCCAGCTTTGTGCTCCGCTCAGAGTGTCCCGCTGTCCAGGAAGATTTGGCGTCGATAGCCCGGGCCAGGGCTCTCAGTGTGCCCCAGTTCAGCTCATTCAACTCCTCGATCAACCGGGCATTTGAAAAAGCGACGGCCACCTGGTTAGCCAGTCGGCGGGCATTGTCAAGGTCCTCCTGGGAAAACTTGGGCTGTTTGATATAGCCGAGCGCGATAATCCCAGCCAATCCTTCTTTGAGGAAAAGAGGCAGCACCAGGAATGATTTGATTCCTCGTTTGGCCAGAGGAGTGAGGTAATGAGGAAGATTCTCTTCCAGTGTGATCATGAGAGTTTCTGGATTATCTTTGAGTGTTTGCATTTCTTCTGGCGTGATCTTGACTGTCTCTACGTGACTTTCTTTGCCGTTCTCATCTTCTCCGATATAAGTCTGCGCTGTATCGACAGAGCTTGGGTCGATGACAGTTATGCTCATACTTTTGCAGGGAAAAACTTCCCGTACGCGGGCAACTAAGGTATTCACGATTTTTTCCGTATCCAGGACCGAAAGAATGGCCCTATCGATTTCGCCCATCGCGACCAAAGCTCTAAACTGCTTTCCCAGCTGGCTGGCCATTGAGTTGAATGATTCCGCAACCTCTTCGAATTCGTCGTTACTTGTGACCATGACTCGACTGTCAAAATCTCTTTTGGCGAGGCGTTTCGTCCCCTCCTTGAGCCTTTCGAGCGGCACCATGCTTCTCCGGATCTGAACGATACTCAGGAAAAGAACGAACCAGAGTGAAGCCAAGACGAGGAAAGGAAACCATCTCTTGAAAACCACAAGTGGCTGGAGGACATTAGTTTTTTGTTCACTCAACACGAGTTTCCAGTTATCGGCAAGGAAAATATTCCCAAGTACAATGGGTCGGAAACCGGCAATATAGTTTTTTCCCATGTGTGTCCATTCGAAATGAGATGGCCTGTTTTCTTCCATTTGGAGCTGGGCCGAATCAGGAAATGAGATTGGAAGCCGCAAGGTTGTCTGAAGAATATTGTTGGATTGATCCATTATACACAGTTGAGATCCGTAGAGGAGAAAATCATCTTTTAAAGTGGACCAGATAAAAGAAGGATTGATCTCGGCCAAAAGTAGGTCTTTTGTCTGACTTGCCGGGCGGATCGCCACTCCCATGATTATTCGGATTTGTTCGTTTTCCCGGAAATCGGTTATGATCATGGTCATTCCGCTCAGGATTATTTCTTTGGCTTCCTGGGAGATTTCGGGGAGATTGGATACATGACCGAAGAGATGTCTGGACGTGCCGTCTTCAGCAACAAGGGCTAGACCAGAAAACCGAGGTTTGAAGCCGGATTCGGGTTCTTGAGGAATGGAGTAATAAGACTGTTCCGGATTAGTTATGAGGTTGGCGGCAATCATCTTTAGGTTGTCATCGAGGTGAGAAAAACCTTGATAGATATATTGGGCCATACTTCCGGTTGTTTGACGGAGACGCTCTTGACTTTGTTCGCGGAGTTGACTTGTCACTGATATCAGGGAGATAACCGCCTGGACAGTTATTGGAAGCAGGGCGCAGGCGACAAAGAGGAAGAAGATACGTTTGGCGACTTTGCTGCGAAGGAAGGTCAGCTCAAGTTTCATACTCTAAGAGGGAGATTAGTACTTATATGCCAGGCCTACAAAACCCCCATTGTTGGCACGGATGATGTCATCGTGGCTGGCTTCGGCTGTAAGGGGGGCTTTACTGTCTTCGTCTTGTCCCATGCTGTAGAGGTCAAAGTCGGTATTGAGAGGAACCAGAAACCGGTCTTTCCGCAATTTATCCTCGAGCTCGGTTTTATCCAGTCCGAAAATGGCCATGTACTCGTAAGGATTTCCCCATGGGTCCGTTGGGTTCGGCTCGCCGATCTCATCCAGAGTTGCGGGAAGCCTTCCGTAATCGATCATGAAATCCTCGATCTTCTGCCCCATCAGAGCGATTTTCGATATGGCCTGGTTGACTTTTGCTTTGTACATTGCATTCGTGTAAACGGGCACTCCAACCGCCATGAGGGTTCCGATTATGGCAATGCCGAGAAGCAGTTCTATCAGAGTCATAGCCTTCTGGTGTCCTTTCTTTTTAGAGGATAAGAAAGGAATGGGAGTTTTAAGCCAGCGTGGCGAAGGGAATCGGCTGGCTAAGCTTTTAAGTATGTTTTTTCTCATTTTTTTCACTCGATTATAACTTTTTGAGACAGGGATATTTCCTGACTCTTTTTATGGAGGCGCGATAAGCCCTCCGTGAAATCTATCAAACGCGCATGCATTCAACTCAAAGTTTGAATACTTGTAAAGAGCTTGTGATTTCTTCAAGAATACGAAATCGCTCTTTCCCGTCCGCTACCTTCCTTGGCGGAGATTGTTTAGGAATTGTACCATGATAAAATTTTAAATGTCAAAGCGTAAAACGGCAATTTCACTTTTTGAGGGCATGAATTTTCACGCAGAAAACAAAAAAAATTTTCGTCAAATGCTCACGACCACCCCCCATAAATATGAATGGTGATGGCTTGATCCAGGCCTCCAGGTTTTATAGTATTTTTTATTTTTGTGCCCGCTTCCCCTGAAATTCATGAAAAAATACAATAAATTTCATACGCAATCTTATAAATATAGGTGAAGTAGAGAGCTGTCGCCAGTCATTATGTTTATGCAGAAAATCATCGTCATTAGCCTTTTCTAACGGGAGATAATCCTCTTTGAGGGTGAGAGGAAAAACGAAAAAATCACTGCAAAAATCATCGCAAGAGGCTATTGGTAAACAGCGTGATTTTAATTATCTTTGTCCGAATTGTTAATGGAATGTTGGAGATGTCGATTGCAACAGAAAAGAGAGAAAGATTAAATTGACCCTCAACCCATTTTTGATTATAAACATTAAACAGCCATGAAGTGCTGGCTTGATAGAATGCGGAAGAGCGTGAGATGGAAAAGATAAAATCCTATTTCTTCAAGCATTTTGAAAAAATTCTTGTTCTTTCCATTTTACTCATCATTGTCCTCATCAATTTTTTTGTTCCTTATAAAATCGGGTTCCTCAACTTTTTTTATCTTCCCATAATCATAGCCGGCTACTTCCTGGGAAAGAGGATGGCTGTTCTCACTGCGTTTCTTTGTATTCTGGTTGTTGTCATATTTGTTCTGATTTCTCCTTCGCTCTTTTTCACAGCCGACACAGAGAATACCTATGTCATTGTCAGTCTCATCGGGTGGGGTTCCTTTTTAATCCTGACCAGCGCAGCGATGGGGTATCTTTACGAAGAAAAAGAAAAGAGAATCAAAGATTTGAAAGCCGCATACATCGGAATCCTGGAGATTCTTTCCAAATATCTCGAATCCGCGGATCGATACACTCAGGGACATTCGGTGCGGGTGTCTCATCTCGCTGAAGACATTGCCCGTTTTATGGATTTGCCTTCGTATGAGAGAGAGAATATAAAAACCGCCGCATTGCTCCATGACATCGGGAAGACTGAAATAAGCATGGACATCGTCAAGAAGGCTGCCTCTCTTAGTGATAAGGAAAGAGAGCTGATGGCTGAACATTCAGAAAAGGGAGCCCGCATCATATCTCTGGTAGGCGGGGTGCTTGAAGAAGCCGTGCCGATTGTCCTGGCCCACCACAAATTCTATTTTGAGAATAAAACGGCATCAGATAAAGAGAGGGCTGATATTCCCCTTGGGGCCGAAATCATCGCTGTGGCTGATGCCTATGATGCCATGATCACTGACAGGCCTTATCGAGCCGGAATGCCTCCATGGAAAGCGTTTGAGGAGATTGAGAAGGAATCCGGGAAACAGTTCCGTCCCGATGTGGTGAAAGCTTTTAAAGAAGTCCTTATGTCGAGCGAGAAGTACAGCAAGGAAGAGAAAGTCACCCCTTAACCTGAATCATTCATCGTCAGAAAAAATACCTGATACCAACACTTGATGTGAGTCTTAATTTCGTTGCTGGAGTCAGGTCAAGCACAGGCCCGAGTTCGAAGAATATATCCAGAGGGGATTGTTCAAATATGTAACATATTCCGATTGGAATCCGGATGCCAAGTCTGTTGTCTCCTCCTCTGGCTCTGATTCTAAACCCAATCCCGAAATAGAACGGAAGTTTACCCTTTTTCACATTGAAAAGATTGAAGTCATGGTAGAGATAATCAGCATGCAAATGAAATGAAGATGGTGTGACTAATGACCAGGCAACCGCACCGTCTAGCGCTGATTTGTCGTCAAGCCATTTCTTTGCGCTAATGCCTGTTGGCTCTCCGAGGATAATTCCTAGCCCAAAATCTTTATCCTGAGAGCGCGCGATACCACTGAAAAGCACGATGCCTAATGCAAGTATCAAAAATCCCTTCTTCATTGTCTGGCCTCCTTAGAATGAATGGATATATTTCTTTTTATAGATGAGTGATTTTTTTCCTTTGTATCCTTTTTTCTTAAAAAAGTTTATGGCAAAGAAATTTTATGCCATGATTTTTTGCTCTCGAACAGATTTTCAATATATTTGTCAATCTAAAAAATCCTTTTTCTTGTGGCGAGGGATTGAATAACCGGAAGTGAAAATCAATAGTGATGTGCATGTCTAACTGAGAAGAAATTCTCGATTGGCAAAATGGATTCGTCGATTAATCCTTTTACTTTGTCCAGATTATTTCAGGCTGATTCTGGAATCTAATCTCTCCGCTGTTTTTTGGGCTGAAGAAAAAGGAAAATATGGACTCCTGTCCTTCTATATTCACATAAGTCAATGTGAATAAGGTTTCTTCCGTGTCAGGAACTTTCTTTTTCTTGATTTTTTTAATTGTGTTGGCGTTGACCTCTCCTCCAAGAGTCCTGAAGATAATCTTATCCGGAGTCAACTCGAAACTAGTCTCCTTGTAATTAGAGTCGGCGGTATTCCATGTCCCTATCATCTCATCTGATATGGATGCTTTTTTCCCGCATCCGTAGACAAACACGATAAGGAGAATAGTAAGAACAACAAATAACCTTTTTGGTTTCATTTTAATCCCTCCATGGCATTTGAAGTGCCAGAAGATATATGATAGCGAGTATCAACTGACTCTCGATAATCATAATACACTTTTCGAACAAATGAAACAGGCAAGTTTTTAAGCCAGTGACTCGCTGGTTTTTCTCAGCCTGGACACTTTGGGATGTCCTGCATTTATCTGTTCAGCGGCTTTTCAGTGCCCATTCTGAATTCATTAGTGAATATAATGATGAAATAAAGCCTTCTCTGGTTCAATACCCTTAAAGGGTGAATTAGGAGGTGATTTTTCACTCCTTTTCTCACCCTTAAGGGTGAAAATATTTTATATTTTTGTTCCTGCCCTGATAATTTGACTCTTTAACTGTGACTTGCTACTCTGTTTTTAAATAATGAAAGATTAGACGGATATGAAGTGTCCAAAATGCCACTCCGAAAATCCCGCTGACAGCAGTTTTTGCAGCAAGTGCGGATCGCCCCTTCTTTCCTCAGAGAAAATCGTAGATTCTCACACAAAGACGCTCGAGATGCCTTCTGGTGTGCTCGCCCGAGGGAGCACGTTCGCAGGAAGGTTCGAAGTTGTCGAAGAGCTCGGGAAAGGAGGCATGGGTGTTGTCTACAGAGTATTCGATAAGAAAATAGACGAGGAAGTGGCCCTGAAACTCCTCAATCCCGAAGTTTCATCTGACCTGAAAACCATCGAGCGGTTCCGGAACGAGTTGAAACTTGCCCGCAAGATATCCCACAAGAACGTTTGTCGGATGTATGACTTGAATGAGGAGAAAGGAACTCAGTACATCACCATGGAATACGTGTCCGGAGAGGATTTGAAAAGCACGATCATAAGAGTGGGCCATTTGAGTATAGGGAAATCTGTCGCGGTGGCCAGGCAGATATGCGAAGGACTGCTGGAAGCGCACCGGTTGGGAGTTGTTCATCGTGATCTCAAACCCCAGAATATCATGGTCGATAAAGAGGGGAACGTGCGGATTATGGATTTCGGGATCGCCCGGTCCCTGAAGAAGAAAGGATTAACAGGGACAGGGATAATCATCGGAACCCCAGAATACATGTCTCCTGAACAGGCAGAGATGAGAGAGGTTGACCAGCGTTCAGATGTTTATTCATTGGGAACGATCCTGTATGAGATGGTGACCGGGAGGGTGCCTTTTGAGGGAGAGACACCCTTAAGCGTGGCCATGAAGCACAAGAGCGAACAGCCTTCTGACCCGAGAGAGCTGAATGCTCAGATCTCTGAGGCTCTCAGCCATGTGATCCTGAAGTGCATGGAGAAGAAAAGGGAAACTAGGTATCAGAGGGCCGAAGAGCTCCTTTCTGAACTCAAAAGGATAGAAAAGGAGCTGCCCACCACAGAAAGAATCATTTCCAGGAAAAAACCGATCACCCGTAGAGAAATAACTGTGAAATTCACTCCAAAGAAGTTGCTCATCCCTGCCATTGCTGTCGTCTCCATAGTTGTTCTCCTCGTCGTCATCTGGCGTTTTCTCCCCAGAGGGAGAGTCACTCCCTTCCCTGAGGACAAGCCTTCACTGGCTGTCATGTATTTTGAGAACAATACCGGGGATAACAGATTCGACCATTGGAAGAAAGCGCTTTCAGATTTATTGATTGCCGATTTATCGCAATCCAAGTACTTAAGAGTGCTAAGCGGAGAGAGGCTGTTCAATATTCTTGAAGAGATGGACCTTCTGGAAGCGGAAAGTTATTCCTCGAGAGTTCTCGATCAAGTTTCTGCCCGGGGTGGTGTGCAGTATGTCTTGGTGGGAAAGCTGGCCATGGCAGGGGAAACCCTGAGAATAAATGCCATGCTCCAGGAAGCCAGCACAGGTGAGACTTTAGGTTCAGAGATGGTGGAAGGAATCGGAGAAGAGAGCTTGTTCTCCATGGTGGATGAGCTGACAACGAAGATAAAGGAGAGTTTCAAGCTTTCTACGGCAGAGATTGCCAGCGATATTGACAAGGAAGTTGAAACGATCACTACGAGCTCCACTGAAGCATACAAATATTATAGAGAGGGGATGGAATATCTTTCGAAGGCAGACTATCTCAAGTGCATCCCTCTCATGGAAACGGCAGTCGCTATCGACCCTGAGTTCGCCATGGCCTACAGGAACATGGCTGTTGCATATGAGAATATCGGTTATCGAACAGAGGCGATGAAACGCTACCAGAAAGCTTTTGAATTGAGCGATATGGTCTCAGAGAGAGAACGCTATTATATTCACGGAAACTTCTACATGCATTCAGAGACTACATATGACAAAGCCCTTAAGACCTATGAGGAGCTCCTCAAGCTGTATCCCGACGACTCGGCCGGGCTCAACAACTTAGGAGCTTTGAACTTGTCATTAGAAGAATGGGATAAAGCTATTCCGTTTTTTATAGAAAATATTCAGAATGGAGACGAATCATACAACAGTTATGGCAACGCTTCATCAGGTTATGCCGCTCAGGGTGAATACGATAAAGCTAAGGAAGTCCTCGAGCTCTACTTGAGAGATATTTCTGATAGCTTATATATTCGTTTCCGTTTGGCGTATAATTTTCTGTTTCAGAGAGAATATGATCAAGCACAGGCGGAAGCGGAGAGAATTTTCACCCTTGATCCGAATAATTATAATAATTTTTTATTAAAGGGCGATATTCTCCTTTTTAAAGAGGATTTGATTAACGCAGAAAAGGAATACCAGAAATTACTCGAGACAGATGAGCCTGTCGCGCATCAAGAGGGCATTAATAGGCTCAGCGCCTTGTATCTTTTGCAGGGATTGTTTGACAAAGCAAAGGAGCAGGCTCAACTGGGAATTGAATTAGGCGAATTACTGGGTGAGACGGATTGGAGGTCAGGATTTCATCTGTATTCGGCCTCTATTCATCTCAAGACAAGGAATCATGAGGTAGCTTTGAAAGAATGTGATTCGGCATTGGATATCTCCTCAGAGGCGGGTATTCTGAGCAGACAGAGAGAGGCGTTGCATCTGAAAGGGCGGATTTTTCTCGAGATGAATAGGGAGGATCAGGCCCAAATTGCAGCAGATGAGCTTAAGCGCCTCCTCGAAAGAGGGCTGAACAAAAAAGCGAAAAGATTCTACTGGCATCTGATGGGAATGATCGAGCTGAAAAAAAAGAATTTCCAAAAGGCCATCCAGTATTTCAATCAGGCTGTGGCACTGCTCCCCTCTCAGATGAATCCAGAACAGGGACAGGCGTTGTTTTTTGAATCTTTGGCCCGAGCTCATTGGGAAGCCGGAGATTTGGATGGCGCACAGAAAGAGTATGAACGGATTGTTTCTCTGTCGACAGGGAGACTTTTCTATGGGGATATCTATACAAAAAGCTTTTACATGCTGGGCAAGATTTACGAAGAAAAGGGGATGGGAGATGAAGCCATAGAGCATTATGAGAAGTTTCTCACCCTCTGGAACGAAGCCGACCCGTCTACCACCGAAATTGTCGATGCAAGGAAGCGGCTCACCGCCCTCAAATCTCAGTAGTTTTCTCCAACATCAGGACAGCCCTTCAATTTTTCATGTATTCACAGAGGCGGATAATCCTCTTTGGGGGGGGAGCATCTCCAAATCCGTGATAACAGGAGGTACTATAGATCAGACTGAGTGCATCGAAAACACACAGCCTTTGCCCCAGCGAGTCAAAGCCTGCTCGGTTTCAGGCTCCGCTCTCCTCTCCTGCGGAGAGGAACCGTGCCCGCTCCGCCTTCAAACGGTTTTCTCTACACCCAGCCTGATCTTTCCAGAGACTCCACCCTGGCTTTATCCATCACGGAAATGGAGATGCTGTCCTCTTTGGGCAAATAATTGATTACTGGAGATGTTTTGGATATTATTCATTTGTTCTGGATTTTTCACGAGTAGAGATGGCGGAAATTGAGCATATGGCTTATCTAAACAAGAAAATCCAGAGCTTTATCATATTGTGTGAGCATCGATTCTGATATGTCCAGACACCAGTTATATTAGCGGTGTAAAAAGGAGGGGATGCGATGAAACGAATAATCATTCTTTTGATTGCCATCCATTTATTAATTTTCTATTCATCTTACTTCTCATACGGACAAGAAGAAATCAAAATATGGAAAGAATTTGTCAGTCTGATGAAAGACAATAAAATCACTCTGGAGCATATTCGTCCGCATCAGGTTATTTCGAAAGAAAGACAGGTGCAGGTTCTTAACACCTTTAGAAGAGGAGCGGTTTGGGAAGAATGGGAGGCTGAGCCGGATATAATCCGCACTGAGAACACCGTGAATTTCTTGATTCCGCTTAAAGGCAAATCCGGAGAGTGGACAGACTACTGTTTCACTTTTCTGATTGAGGATGGAAAGTGGTATTACAGACATGTTGAAGCCATTTTCATCCGCCTGGATAAGATATCTTCCCTCCCTGCCTCTGAATTTCCGGATATCTCAGAGAGTCAGAAGGCCTGGGCTCGTCAGGAGATCTATTGGTCCAAGATGGTCTGGCTGTATAACGATTTATCCAAGAAGGAAGGGAAAGAGTCTGCTTTACGCATAGTCTTGGATGGAGCCGGGTATTTTATGGCTGCAAAAGCTTGGGTTCCGTTTGTCCCGCCATTGCGAGCTTTCATTCTATATGTCTGCTGGGAGCAGGCCAATTTGAGAGGGAATGATGTTATTCTTGAGAAACTGGAGGATAACGAAGCCGTTGTCAAGATCAATCCACTTTTTTTCCAGATTTACAGGCATGCCGGGCATCTCAAACAACAGATTCCCTTCGAAGATTACCGTAAGATATTCGAGACAATCTGGCAGGATAGAGCCAAGAATGCTGGTTGGGATTTACAGATAATTTACAGAGGAGTACAATGCTTCCTTCATTTTAAGAGGCAGTAGATTTTTTTCTGATTAATTTGTTATTGAAAAGATAAGGAGAAGAAAAAATGACAAATACAAAGAAAATAATTGCTTGGGCAGTGATCCTTTCACTAGCCATTCTTGTGGCGTGTAAAAAGAAAGAGGAGATAATTGAGTTGACTCCAATGGAAGAGTTGGGAAAAAAGCTTTTTTTTGACGCCAACCTGTCCACTCCACCCGGACAGTCCTGTGCATCCTGCCACAGCCCTCTTGTTGGGTGGACAGGCCCTGACTCAGACGTGAATATTGCCTTGGCTGTCTATGAGGGAGCAGTCCAGGGCCGGTTCGGGAACCGCAAACCTCCCACAGCTGCTTATGCGGGAGACAGCCCTGTTTTGCATCGGGATGAAGAAGGGACGTTTGTCGGAGGGATGTTCTGGGACGGCAGAGCCGCGGGATTTGAGTTGGATGATCCGCTGGCCGAACAGGCTATGGGACCGTTCCTCAACCCGCTTGAGATGAACAATCCCGATAAAAAAACAGTCGTCATCAGGGTCCAGGATGCGGATTAT
>Ga0209635_10002696_pt1 | contig 13694 bp, 8 predicted proteins | sample DeeMarSWOR230_32_FD_187463 | JGI IMG/M metagenome (GOLD analysis project Ga0209635, IMG submission 187463) | Marine sediment microbial communities from White Oak River estuary, North Carolina - WOR-2-30_32 (SPAdes) (version 2) | ecosystem: Environmental > Aquatic > Marine > Intertidal zone >...
CTCCATCCTTTTTGTGAGACGAGAAGAAGATTTTAACCGTATGGCCATTTACAGTGAGTATTTCAACCGGAGAGACGACCCTCGACCGAACCCGGGGCTAAAATCGCCTCCATCAACCCGGCCATTTGCGGCCCTGTCTCTCGTGACTTCGCTCCGTTATCAGGGGATCAAAAGAGTTATCCGGAGACTCGAGACTCCGATCATGGCCATCCGAGAATTGGCTGAGAGGCTGGAAAACGAGGCTGACATAGAAATCGCCCATCAGCCTGATACAGGAATCCTCTGTTTTCGTCTGGTTCCCGAAGGATTCCCTGAAGAAGAGCTGAACAGACTCCAGGAACACATCTATGAGAGAATCATTTCAGGCGGGGAACGCACCCTGTCCATTACAAAACTCGATGAAAAGACAGTTTTGAGACTCGTGGCCATCTCTTCATCTGTGACAAGCCAAGCCCTGATGGAAACCGTCTCCGAGGCTCGCGCTCTGGTCCGAGATTATTAATGACATGCGTAAGATGATTCATCCGTCCTTCTGATGAGATAAAAAAATAAGGAATCGTTCCGTTGCCGCTAGAAGAAATTCTGGATATCGCATCCAAGATTGACGGTGTGCTGTGGGGACCATGGACTATGGTCTTCATCGCGTTAGTCGCCGTTTTTCTTTCAGTCAAATCAGGTTTTTTCCAGTTCAGAAAATTCAATTTTATCTTGAGCAACACATTCGGGAAGATGTTCGCCCAGACTGAGAGCAAGGACAAAGGCAGAATGACCCCTTTTCAGTCCACCACGACCGCACTGGCAAGTACGGTTGGCATGGGTAATATTGTCGGCATCGCAACCGGTCTTTCAGTCGGAGGTCCTGGGGCGATATTCTGGATGTGGGTGCTTTCTCTCCTGGGAATGATGACAAAAACCGTGGAGATAACTCTTGCCGTCCATTACCGGGATACGGATAAAGACGGCAACCTCAGCGGCGGACCGATGCATTACATTAAAAAAGGCCTGGGTTGGAAATTTCTCGCCAAGTTGTTCAGTGTAGGAATATTCATCAACGCTGTTTTGGCCGCTTCTCTTCTCCAGTCTCACACAGTCGGAAGGACATTCTTGAGGAGTTACAGCATCAATCCTTATGTCACCACTGCGATTATGGCCATAATTGCCGCCTTTGTGATCATTGGCGGCATTCGGCGGATCGGCCGGTTCTGTGAAAGGCTCGTCCCTTCCATGTCTATCTTGTATATCATCGGCGGAGTCGCAATTCTTTTCATCAATTACCATAAAATCCCTGAAGTCTTCAGTACAGTAGTCAAATATGCCTTTGCCCCAGCACCGGCCATTGGAGGATTTGCAGGGGCCACTGTGGCTTCAGCCTTCAAGATGGCGATGGCCAGAGGTATGCTTTCGAATGAAGCTGGCCTCGGAACAGCCCCGATGGCTCATGCGACAGCCGACACTCCACATCCTTTCCAGCAGGGTATCTGGGGGGCTTTTGAGGTCTTTATCGATACGATCATTATCTGCACGATCACTTCTTTTGCGATTCTCTCAACAGGTGTTTTATCAGGTGGAGAATCTGGGATCGAGTTGGTCATTGAAGCGTTCTCTTCGGTTTTTCCACCAATCCTATCGAACGCATTCGTCTCTCTTGTGACTTTAACCTTCTGCCTGTCGACACTCATAGGTTTCTTTATCTATTACCGGACTGCGGCCACTGATCTATTCGGTCAAAAATCCATGAAATACTTAAAATGGTTCTACCTGATACCTGGGATCATATTTGCAGGTGTCGCGGATGTCGACAGATTGTGGGTATTCGCGAATATATCAGTCGGAGTCTGTTCACTCCCGAATCTGGTAGCCGTCCTGGCGCTGAATGGTGTCTTCTTCGTGTTGATGAAAGATTTAATGTCTAAAAGGAATGAATTTGCCTGCAGGATCGTCGATTCTTCTAAAAAATACGTGAAAAAGGCAAAATGACGGGGTAAACTCGTCCATAAGTGAGGATAAAATGAAAATTCTTATCATAAACCCAAACAGCGATTCAGGTATAACCGAAGCGATCCAGAAAACGGCGGATGACTTTATCCAGGGTGCATTCGAAGTCGTGTGTCAATCCACACCTGGAGCGCCTGCGTTCATCGAAACCTACGAGGATGCCATAAAGGCGGCTCCAGGAATGATCCAGCTCGTGCGAGAGAATGAAGACACGTGTGATGCCTTTGTCGTGGCCTGCCACAGCGACCCCCATCTGGATACCATAAAGGAAATAACAAAAAATCCTGTAGTCGGCATCGGCGAAGCGTCCATGAAGATGGCTTCGATGCTCGGACATTGTTTCTCGGTTGTCTCGGATAATACCCATTCCATCCCGAACAAAGAATTCCTTGCGAGACAGTACCATCTTCAGGATGTATTGGCCTCTGTGAGAGCCCCTCAGGAAGAAATGAGCGGATTGAGTGATGAGGAGAAATATCTCCAGACTGCCAGGTTAGCGGCAGAGGAGGATGGGGCAGAAGTGATCGTGCTGGGCTGTGCGGCGATGACAGGCTTGGATAAACCTCTGCAGAAAAAACTGGGAGTTCCGGTCCTGGATGGAGTAGTGTGCGCTCTGATTATCGCTTCCGGCTTGGTCCGATACGGCGTCTCGACAAGTAAAATCAGAAGGTACAATCCAGAGGGCTGATAACGTCCTGAAAAATTAATCCTTACAGTGTTTTCTCTGCTTTCCGGATTGAATCTGCGAAAATCTCTATCCCCTTTTTAGCCAGCTCTTCGGTCAGAACCAGAGGAGGAAGGAAGCGGACAACGTTTGAATAATGGCCTCCAATCTCTACGAGGAGCCCCTGCTGGTGGCAGATGGTCCTCACTCTCTGAGCCAAGTCAGGAGCTGGTTCCTTGGATGCCTTATCCATGACAAGCTCTATGCCAAGCATAAGACCTCTTCCCCTGGCTTCTCCCACGATGGATGAGTCTTTCTCTATATCTTTAAGCCAGGAGAGCAGCTTTTCACCAAGGCTGGAGGAGTGTTCGGCAAGATTATTTTCACCCATGAAACGAAGAGCTGCGGCTCCGGCTGAGTAGGCTATGACATTTCCCCGGAACGTGCCAATATGTTTTCCCGGAGGCCATTTATCCAGCTCTTCTTTGTACACAATGCAGGAGATGGGAAAACCTAAGCCTCCTAGCCCCTTGCTCAAAGTTATGATGTCAGGTTCGATTCCGCTGTGCTCAAAGGCAAACATTTTTCCCGTTCGGCAGAGACCGGCCTGGATTTCGTCAACTATCATAATAATCTGGTTTTTGTCGCAGATTTCTCGAATTTCTATGAGAAACGGCTCTGGAGGGACGATGGAACCACCTTCGCCTTGAATGGCCTCAACGATGAGAGCAGCGGGTTTTCCCACTCCTGAATGAGGGTCTTCAAGAACATGTTCTAGATACTTCACGCAGTCCATATCGCACGAACCAGAATTCTTTCCGAAGGCGCAGCGGTAACAGTACGCATAGGGGACAAAATGAATTTCGGGAATAAGCGGTAGAAAATCCTCTTTGAAAGACAGACCGCTGGAAAGAGAAAGGGCCCCCGAACTCATCCCGTGGTAGGCTCCTTCGAAAGAAATCATCGTATGACGGCGCGTGTTAAACTTGGCAAGCTTCATAGCCGCTTCAACAGCATCCGATCCTGTGGGTCCTCCGAAAAAGATTCTCTGTAGCGGATCAGGCAAAAGTGAAAGTAAGGCATCTATGAGTGCTTTCCGTGGCTCGCTCGGGATGTCGAGGGAATGAGTGAGACGGGAGAGCTGCTCTGAAACGCTCTCTAAGACCAAGGGATTGGAATGTCCCACATTCATCACTCCGGCCCCGCCGAAAAAGTCAATGTAGATATTTCCGTCCACGTCCTCGACAGTCGCCCCTCGAGCTCGACTCAGTGCCATCGGCATCCCTCGAGGATAGGAAACAGCGGATCCCTCATGAGCTGACTGAAAGGCGAGGTATTCCTTTGAACGAGGACCTGGAGGTTGGATCTTGATCATGGGTGCTTCAGGGAAGGATAGAGTCTTAAAATCCATCTGATTTCTCCTCACAGTCGGGACCTGTTTCCCTCTCATAAAAATGAATTTTTCATAATTTCCTTATGAGATTGCCGCACTGCGTTCGCAATGACACATTGTCACAATTCGTGGGTGTCGTTCGATTTGACAGTTAACGCTAACCCTTTGTTTCTCTCCTGAAATGTTGGGCAATCATTATCTACTCACCTTGAGGTTGATTCTTTTTGTGGCAGTCCCGCCGTGCTGGGATTTGACTTGAAATTCCACCCAGCCTTGGGTTCCGCCCATCTTGACCAGAGTACAGAACCGCAAGGTTTCTTTTCCTTTGAGCCTGAATTCAGCAGATTTCCCGGGGATCGATTTAGAGGGAGCTAACTTGTTCAACGGGTCGACAATGGTCGAACCTTCGGGAATGTCCACAACGGAAATGTTATTGGAGCTGTTGACTGTTATGGTGTCTTTCACTGCCCTATTCAGCTGGACAGCGCGATCCGATGAGGTGGGGTAGACACGGTCATTCTTGACCGCGACAATAATCCAATACAGCTCGTCCGTCGCCGGAGTGACAGAGACTTCCTCGATTTCCACCTTGGGAAACTGACTGGCACAATACATCACGAAAAGGGCATTCTTCAGGGCTTCCATCTCTATGTAACGGGCAGGGGGAGTTCTCACCGCGTGTTTCTTGCGTGTGCCGCCGACCCAGATCTCTCCCAGGTCAGGATGCTTGACTTTATGCGGCATGACCCAGCCTTCTCCGGTCAGCTCAGTGTCGATCCACTTTAAATATTCATCGTCAGTCACTCGACCGTCGCCATCCTCATCCGCGTCAAAGGCGGGTGAACCCCAAAGCTCGATGAGGTAGCTGTAGGCACCGAGCATGTAGTAAGTGGCTGCATGGGCCTGACCGCTCAAACCGCCGATAGTCGGGCGGTAGTTCTTCATGATCCTGGCTCCCATGGTCACAATTTCTGTCTGGACATCCATGTCGTGCTGATAATCCGGGGATACCTGTCTGTCGAAAAGCTGAGCGTACTTGTTCGTCTTCCTCATTTCTTCCAGGCGTTGCTGGAGCATTTGTTGCATACGTTGTCTTTGCTCGGGTGTCTGGTTACGGCTGGGCACGGCCGGTGGGGCTTGGAACATGATCAACCGTCCCGTGTTGTGATAGTGGAAGCTGGCATAGATATTTGGATGGGCCAGCTGGAATTCAAACACGTTACGGCACTCGGGTTCAGACATCGGGTAGGGATTTCCGGCCTGGAGATTCCAGCCATAGGCAAAGTTCCGGTTCGGGTCAGGGCCACCGATGTCATCCTCGTTGATCATTCCGTCGCCGTCATTGTCGTATCCTTCTGAGCCAACTCTTCGGAAGCGGAGGACAGCTTCCTTTTCATCGCTGACCGGGATGAACTGTCGTTTATCGGGTGACAGCTTGAACTGTCCTTTCGGGTCTTCAATATACATGGTGGAAAGCTCGCCGTCGCCATCGACATCCTCAGTCCGGTCCTCATCGTAGAGTCCATCGCCGTCATTGTCCTCAGGTCTGAACGGCTCACGGGGATTATTCGGCGTGTTGGGAAACCGAGCGAACGAATCGTTGGCGTCCACGTTTAGCCCGGGAAGAATGTAGAACGTGCAGTTGTTGACAAGGTCATAGACGTATGTATCGTAATCATACCGGGTGAGGAGATACCACATAAGGTAAAGAGAGCAGGAGATCCCGTTAATCTCGTTGCCGTGAATAGCCCCATCCACCCACATGGCGGGTTTATACTGATGCTTTCCAATCGACTTGGCTGTGATGGTTATCAGATACTGGTCACGGCCCATCCGGCTTTTTCCGATGCTCTGGATGTCAGCCAGGTGGGGGTATTTTTTCTGGATGTCGTGCATGATTTTGGTCCATTCCGCGTAGGAGTAGTACTGCTTCCAGCTTATCGGGAAATCGAGTTCACCGTGGTAGCCGCCCGGACTCTTCTGAAGCTTCTTTTGGGCAAAGGCCGGAACCACAGAGGCCGTCACAAGGAAAACACCCAAGACTGAAACCGTGATGTATTTTAGATATTTTTGTCTTCTCATCGTTTTCCTCCGTTATTGAATGGAAAGGCTTTCGACTTTGGTCCCGCCTTTTTGGGAAGTGGCCACAATTTTGAGCGGAGAATCTCCCTTGACTGCGATCAGCCATTTAACTGTACGCTTCGGGCCTGTCTGTTCAACTTGGGTTGGAGCATACCTCGGCTGTCTCATGAAGACCGGATATCCGGGTGGGAAAAACATCATCCTCCGCTGCATCTGCGTTTGTTGAGGACGCGGAGCGCCTCTAGCTGTATAGCCGGGAATTCTCATCGTCCCCTCCATGACTCCGAGTCTTTGGAAGGCTGAGCCTTGAAGGTAGGTGATTCGGTCGCGGTTACCGATCAGCCAGACAATGTCTTCCCGGTTTCCGGCCAGTTGAGCGCCCCGGGCAAGATGGGTCGCCAGTTTTCCTTTGTTTTCGATTGTTGCTGTGACTTCAACAATTTTATATTTACCTCGGGATTTGCCTTTTTTGATCGTGACCTGGTCACCCTTCTGAGAGACGACAGCATCACTGGCACTATTGGCTGTGTAGAGGAGGCGTGCCTTGGCGTCAGTGATGACGATTTCCGGTTGGAGTCCGGCTCTGAACTTCTCGAACTGCCAGTGCTTCTCACAGACGCCGATCAATGGTTCTCCCGGAAGTGCATTACTGCGGTATTTGGGAATCCAGCCGCCGATCTCTCCTTCTCCCAGTTCCGGGTGATTGAACTTCTTCCAGGGGATAAACAGCTTTCCTCCGTATTTTTCATCCTGGTATTTCAGAAGCGCCCGCTGGGATTGTATCCTGGCGTCCTGGCCTTCAAACTGGGGAAAATCCTTAATATCTTTTTGAGGATTCCAGAGTTCGGTTGTGAGGGCGTAGATGCCCAACTGCATATACATCCAGTCACTGGCCATCCCGTAGTTGTACCGCTGGTCCCTTTCCTCATTGTAGCTGGCTCTCCAGCCTCGGGGCAGCTCATAACCGCGGGATATGGCATATTTATTCTTGGATGTCTTCCTGAGTTCGTCTTTCAGTGCATTCAAGGCTTCAGGCTTCTGCCATGCTTCAGGGACATCCTCCCCGATGATCTCCAGGTATTTTTTTCCCATGATCATATCAAATACGGCAACATCTTTAGGATGGAGTTCTGTCGGAGGCGCTGTTCCCATGGGTCTGTAGGTGAACCCGCCGGACGTATGGTAGTTCTGCGCCATCAGGATGTTAGTATGATTGGTGAAAAATTCGGCAATGGCATGGATTTCGGGAGCGGAAGTGGGGTAGTCGCCCTGGCCTCCTGCCATGCCATCTGTTCTGAACCAGCCCTCCGGAAAGTTGCGATTCAGGTCAATCCCTCTTTCCCCGTCTTCCCCGCGTTCACCATCTCCATCGTTATCCTTATCCTCCGTTATGACTGAATACAGCGGCTTGTCGCTCTTTTCTCCTCTCCTTAGACGGACCATCAAGCGAGGATCCTCGTCATCGATCACATACTGACCTTCGGGATCAATGTAGCGGAACCGGGTGATGTGTCCATCTCCGTTAAGGTCGTCATATCCGTCTTCGTTGACTTTGTCGTCATCGTCATCGTCTTTCTTCATGCTGTTCTGCCGCTGTGAGATCCCCTTCTCTAGGCTGTTGTACAGTCCATCAGGATTGACTACAGGGCAGATATAGAAAGTCTGATTATCCACTATCTGTGTGACCTCATCATCTGAACCATAGCCTGAGACCAGCTTGTCGATGGTATAAAGGCATACTTCAGTCCCTGTGTATTCATTCCCGTGAGTGCTGCCGCAGATCCAGAATCCCGATTTCCCCTGGTGGGGTTTCATGGGCTGGACGTTCTTCACTCCTTCTTTCCGCATGTTGCGTAATCCCACATGGGCATCGATTGTAGTCCCTGTTTTCATGTTGGTGATCACGAGTACATAAATCGGCCTCCCCATCGTGCTCTTGCCGATCTCGACGAGTTCAGTGATGTTAGGATAAGCCTTGGCCACATCTTTGATGTATGTTACTGTTTGGGTATAGCCGTGGTAGTCATCGAAGCTTATGAGAACTTTCTGAGCCGCGGAGATAGAGCCTGGTGATGTTGACAGCAGAAAAAGCATCAATGGGATAAAAAACAGGCCATAAAGCCTAAAAGTTTTGATTTGCATCAAGTATTCCCTCCTTTCTCCAGGATATTAAGGAGTCTCTTGTCTGCGAGACATCCATTTATTTCGATCCGGGATTCTGTGCCGAATCCCAGAGAGAAATCACTTTATATTAAATTTTTTTAAAAATAAAGGGATTTTCAAAGGAAAAATATCCAGACAACAATGGACAGCCGGTAAATGGGATTTGTAGTTTTTTGCAAAAGCATTCTATAATGCCAAACCTGATATTTCAATCTTATTGACTCTTTTCCTGTTCCTTGCTATTATTCTGGCGCTATTCTTAGGGGAAAGGATTGCCAATTAAAAGCCCTGAACGTAATACAGAGAATCCTTTTGATTGCAGGTGCAGCAGAGAATGCGTAACCTGTCTCCCCAAAACTGAAGAATTTTTATATAATAAGGCCTTAAAAACCTTCCAGCAATATAAAGCAAAAAAGGAGGGGTAAGATGCTTGAGAAATCGATTTATGAGTTATTTAAAAACGTTTGCGAGACAAACAAGGATAAGGTCGCTTACAGGTTTAAAGAAGGGACCGAGTGGAAACCGGTCACCTGGGGAGAACACCAGGAGACATGTAAAAACATCTCGAAGAGTCTGATGGCCCTGGGGGTCGGAAAAGATGATAAAGTCAACATTCTCAGCTGGACCCGGCTGGAATGGATTCAGCTCGATATGGCGACCGTGAGTATCGGTGCTGTGATCGTCGGGATCTATCATTCCAATTTAGCGGATGATTGTGCCTACATCATCAATCACAGCGATGCGGTTATTCTCGTCGTCGAAAACCAGGACCAGCTGGATAAGATCACCAAAGTCCGAAAAAATCTGCCTCATCTGAAGCACATCGTTATTATCGATGGTGAGCCGTCGGGTGCAGAGGGTGTGATGACCTGGCAGGAATTTTTATCCAAGGGAAAGAACATTTCAGATGATGACTTTCTTGCGCGAACGGAAGAAGTCCAGCCTCAGGATGTGGCTTCGCTGGTTTATACATCCGGGACAACCGGCATCCCAAAGGGTGCGATGATCACGCACGAAAACCTGATTTTCACTTCCTGGTCAGCCCTCCAGTCTATTCTAATGGAGCCTCATTTTGAAACTTTACTGTCTATGCCCCTTCCGCATGTTTTTGCCCGGATCATTGTTTATGTCTGCATTCGAGCCGGAGTCACGGTTAATATCGGTGAGAGCCTCGAAAAATCCGGGGATAATTTAAGAGAAGTCCGGCCGCATTTCTTTGTCACAGCGCCGCGGCTCTATGAGAGAGCCTACGTGAGGATAACATCTGCCCCGCAGGATGCCGGCGGAATCAAGTACAAGATTTTCAAATGGGCACTCAAGGTAGGCTATGCGGTGAGTCGATTGCAGCAGCAGAAAAAGCCTGTCAAAGGCCTGCTCGCATTCAAACACAAGCTCGCCAACAAACTCGTTTTCTCTAAAGTTAAAGCGGCTCTAGGCGGCAATCTCGTATGGGCAGTTTCCGGTTCAGCCCCTTTAAACAAGGCCCTTGCCGAGTTTTTCCATGCCTGCGGCATTCTGATCCTGGAAGGTTTGGGTATGACAGAAAACACCTCGTTCACTAATGTTAACCGTTACGATAACTATAAGTTCGGAACGGTTGGCCCATTGGGTCCGGAGATAGAACAGAAGATTGAACCAGATGGAGAAGTGCTGTTTAGAGGCAAGAATGTCATGCTCGGTTACTATAAAAGTCCTGAAGAGACAGCAGAAACGATCGATAAAGACGGCTGGCTTTATACGGGGGATATCGGGATGATCGACGATGACGGTTTTTTGCGCATCACCGACCGCAAGAAGGAAATAATCGTGACATCAGGGGGAAAAAATATTGCCCCCCAGAGAATTGAAAATATCATGCTGACTTCACGCTACATTGGCCAGGTTGTGGCCTATGGTGACAGGAAGAAATATCTGACAGGCGTGGTCGCGCTCGACCAGGACCAGATAAGTGAGTGGGCGACGAAACAGGACATCCAGTTCAGCAACTTGGAAGAGCTAAGCCAGCACCCCAAAGTGGTTGAATTGATCGATAACGAAGTCCAGGAGAAAAACGAATCCCTTGCCTCTTTCGAGACCTTGAAGAAAGTTATAATCGCACCTAACGAGTTCAGTGTCGATAGCGGCGAGCAGACATCGTCCTTTAAAGTCAAACGCCAAGTTGTCATAGACAAGTACAGAGCGCAGCTTGATGCGCTGTACGAGGATTAAATTCAGGCTAAATCACTTATCTGCACAAAGCACATATCTTAGCCCATCACATCTTCCATTTTATTTCAAATGGATGCTGAAATTTAATCGGAAAATAAAATAATAATCAATCCTACAAGCAAGTCACGAATCATTTATTTTTTTCTAAACACGTCAGGTTGAACGTGCCATTCCAGGTTGTTCGGAGGTGTGACCGCATGCTCAGGAGGCTTCGGCAATGCTCTTATTTGCGGGCAGTAATCATAAGAAACAGGGGAAGGACGGCAGGTCCCGCCTCTGTTCACATATTCCCAGACAATCTCGCCATCCGGTTTGACCTGAAAGAGTCTGCCGGTGTTATCCTCGGCTATAAATGTATTTCCGTTGGGAAGTCTCTTCTGTGACCCCATGGTCTTGCTGAAAAATTTAATGTTTGCGTACCCTTCTGTCTCGTACTTCCAGACGATCTCCTTGGTCACCGGATTGAATTCAATAATAAACGTTTGTCCGCAATGAGTTCTGTGCCTGGGGAAGAGTCCGTTGTCGAAGAGGATGATATTTCCTGCTCCGGGCAATCCTTTCTCTATCATTTCAGGTTCGTGACAATGGGATAATCCCCCTTTATAAGTGTGAGTCCACTCCCAGACTATCTCTTTTGTCTCTTTATCGACGATGCAGAGTGTGTCTATGTTTCTCGGGTTTATCAGGATATTGCCTGGTTTGAACCTTTTGTCACCGGCATCGTACCATTTGTTCTCCGGAATGGGGGAAATTGTGTTCATGTGAAGCCAGTCTCCTTCAGGAGTGACCGGTGAAAATCTGTTGAGGTCAAGATGATTATAGGCATGCCACTCCCACACGATTTTCTTATCGAGCGTCACTTCATAGATGTCTCCCCCTAATTGCTTCTCTTCGCTTCCTCTTTTTCGAAGCGGCCACCAGGGAGAAATTTCGACATCTTTGACCTGCTTCTGATATTCTTCTGGCAGAGGCTCATGCGCCAGGAATAGACGGTTATTGTTGGGCAGCCATCGCATGTCATTTATGGAATCAATGCCCTCATGAGTCCACAGGATGTTACCATCCCAGTCATATTCAACGATTGTTTTGTTTGGACCCACATAGAGCAGATGGCCGTTGGGCAGGAGTCTGCATCGTTTATTAAAGTAGGGTATAACCTTCCAGGTGTGGACTACAGTCCCGTTCATATCAATGAGACGGATATCATCCGTGATTTTGCTTTTTGCCCTGCCTTTAGCTGAGGGGTGATTGCCCAGGGATGCGTGGTCTGCGATCAGAATATAGCTGTTGTGGCATTCATCAGGTTTGTAAATGGTGGTTCCGGTCGGAAATATCGTTGGATAGGCAAAAGCCAAATAAGCCAATGCGAGTGAAATCAAAATCCTTATTAGTGATGCGGTTATTTTCCTGGCATTCATTTCTTCCTCCTCAATCGTATTAATGATGGATAGTTAACTCATATTGATGACTATATTATGGAAGTCCGCCAAAAATGCTCCCTATAGGTTGAAGAGAACCTTAAAAGGACTGAGAATAGGAGAAACTTATCAGGAAGTGGCGCTTTTTATTTTTTCTTGGCTGTCCACTCCATAGTACCGAAGTCGCCCACATCAGCTTCGCCAGACATCGTGTCGCCCTCGACGGTTCCTTTGTAGGTTATGGAAAAGTCGCCTTGTTGAGTGCTGATGTTAAAGGTAAATTCGATTTTGTTGTCTGTAACAGTCCCTTCTGCCTCCATTTGATCACCTTGGAAACCTGGCATTGTCACCTTTATTTTCTCACCGTCCTGTTCGATTGTGAGTTCCGTATTCCAGTCTCCACGCTCAGACTGAATGGTCATGTCCCAGGTGCCGCTGACATCGACGGCAAGAGCATAAAGAGATGTTCCCCAAAGGATGAGAATTCCAAGAGCCAAAGCTTTAAGAGTTTTATGCATTTTCTCCTCCTGATATTTTGAATGACGCTCATTGAACGAAATTTTAGAATAATATCTGCAAAAATACAAAAAAAACATTATAATGAGGATATTCAGTAAAGTTTATTCTTTTAACGGGAAATGTCCTCGATTATAATAAAGGCCCAAAAACCTGTTGACGATCGCACTTCGCCTGAGCAGGTAGTCAAATTTTTTTAAAAAAATGGAGGAGGTGTCCCAATGAAAAAAAGATTGAATCGCAGGGATTTTCTCAAGCAAAGCAGTACAGCCGGACTGGGGATGGCTTTAGGAAGTATGGCCATGAGCAAGTATGGATGCGTCCGGCAGCTTCAATTGAAAACAGAACCTATAGAGCACCTGGTGACTCCGCCGATCGAAAACGTGCGCGTGGGTTATGTTGGCATTGGGAATCAAGGCAGTGGCCACCTCCGGAACCTGCTTCGTATCGAGGGCGTGGAAATAAAAGCCGCCTGTGACATCAGGGAAGAACGTGTTCTCTGGGCTAAAGAGCAGTGTGAGAAAGCCGGAAAGCCCGAGCCCACCGGCTATTCCCAAGGACCTGAGGATTTCAAGCGCATGTGTGACACTGAAGACCTGGACCTGGTTTACAACGCCACCCCATGGGAGTGGCACGTTCCCATTTCCATCAAAGCCATGGAAACCGGTTCGCACGCCGCTTCAGAAGTGCCCGGTGCTATTACCCTGGACGGATGCTGGGAGACGGTCGAAACCGCGGAAAAATACAAGAAGCACTGCTGCACCATGGAAAACTGCAATTATGACAGTACTGAACTGCTGCTGTTCAACATGGTGCGTCAGGGCCTGTTCGGTGAGCTGCTCCACGCTGAATGCGGCTATCTGCACGACCTCAGGGAATGGAAGTTCGGCACGGGCCGCTCGCCCTACTATCCTAAAGACTGGCGTCTCAAGTATTCCATCAAACGGAATGCGGACCTCTACCCGACACACGGCCTCGGACCCGTCGCCCAATGGATGGATATCACGCGCGGTAACAAATTTGAATACCTAGTCTCCATGAGCAGCCCGTCCCGTAGCCTGAAACTTGAAGCGATCAAACTGTATGGACAAAACCACCCTCTGGCCCAAACGGATTATGCCTTGGGAGATGTGGTCTCTACGCTGATCAAAACCTATAAAGGACAAACAATCCTGGTCATGCACAACACCAATTCTCCCCGGCCTTACAGCCGCAAAATTTTGATCCAGGGAACGAAGGGGCTGGCACGAAAATA
>Ga0209635_10002697_pt1 | contig 13691 bp, 10 predicted proteins | sample DeeMarSWOR230_32_FD_187463 | JGI IMG/M metagenome (GOLD analysis project Ga0209635, IMG submission 187463) | Marine sediment microbial communities from White Oak River estuary, North Carolina - WOR-2-30_32 (SPAdes) (version 2) | ecosystem: Environmental > Aquatic > Marine > Intertidal zone >...
ATAAGTCCTCACCTTCCGTTCCTTGATCACCTCTGCGATCGCCTCCTCCAGCCTTCTGGCCATTTCCTCCTCACCCAGCCATTCGAGCATCATCTTTGCGGCCAGGAGCATGGCCGTGGGATTCACTTTGTAGAGCCCGGTGTATTTGGGCGCAGACCCATGGGTCGGCTCAAATACAGCATACTCATCCCCGATGTTGCCGCTGCAGGCAAAGCCCAATCCGCCGACAAGCTGGGCGGAAAGGTCGGAAATGATATCGCCGAAGAGATTCTCGGCCACCAGGACATCATAATCCTGAGGATTCTTGACCAGCCACATGGCCATAGCGTCCACGTTCGCTTCCCTGAACTCCACTTCAGGATAATCCCTGGATATTTCCCTGGCTATTTCCAGGATAAAGCCTCCGGTCTCCCGCAGCACGTTAGGCTTCTCCACCAGGGTCACGGAGCGCCTCTTTTTCTTCCGGGCATACTCGAAAGCCCGCCTCACGATCCTGGCACAGGCTTTTTTGGTCATAATCCTGGTGGAAAGGGCAATCTCCTCGAGAGGGATATCTTTGAATTTAGCCATCTTCGGATGGACCAGAAGAGACCCCCTGACCTCTTCTGGCAGCGGATGGAACTCCACGCCGGCGTACATGCCTTCTGTGTTCTCCCTGAATATGACCAGGTCGATATCATCGCGGTAATTCAAAGGATTTCCCGGGTAGGCTTTACACGGCCTGAGGTTGGTGTAGAGGTCGAATTCCTGGCGCAGGCGGACGATCGGGCTAAAATAGGAATATCCTTTATCCCTCAGCGAGGGGTCAATCTCTTTGAGGGCATCCTCTTTCGGCTTGGAGGTTATGGCAGCGAAGAGGCAGACGTCCGTCTCCTTGAGCATGGCGATCGTCCGGTCCGGAAGGGGATTTCCTTCCCTGCACCAGAATTCCCAGCCGATATCTCCCTCGACGTACTGGGCATCAAGGCCTGTCTTCTCCAGCACGATCATGGCAGCCTCCATGACATCCTTGCCCACTCCATCTCCGGGCAGCACAGCGATCCTGTACTTGGGCATCAACACCTCCTCTTTTGACTTTCTTTCAGTCTTTTCGCAGTATAAGGAATAAGCCCTCCTTCTTGGAGAATCCCCAAAACGGAATCAGGAAAAGGGGGAAAGGCGAAAACTCCTTTTCCGGTCTTTATTTCGCCTGAAGCAAAATCTATATCTATCTTTTCTCCACTCTCAATGCTGTCTGCCGCCTCTGTAGATTGGAGGACAGGCAGGCCCTGGTTGATGGCATTCCGAAAGAAGATCCGGGCAAAAGACTTGGCGATAACAGCCTGGACGCCGGCGGCCTTGAGGCAGGTCGCAGCCTGTTCCCTTGAGCTACCGCAGCCGAAATTCCGGCCGGCCACGATCACATCCCCCTGCTTCACTCTCTGAGCAAAATCCGGGTCGAGGTCTTCAAGGGCGTGACGGGCCATCTCCTCCGGCTCCAGGACGGAATAGGTGTATTTCCCGGGAAATATCACGTCCGTGTTGACATCATCCCCATACTTCCAGACTCTCCCTGTGCTCATAGATATCTCCTCGGGTCTGCGATTTTCCCCTCGAGCGAAGAGGCAGCAACCGTTGCCGGCGAGGCCAGATAGATCTCAGCATCCCTGCTGCCCATCCTGCCCCGGAAATTCCTGTTGGCCGTGCTCAGGGCGACTTCGCCTGGAGCCAGGATTCCCTGGTGCGCTCCCAGACAGGGGCCACAGCCGGGATTGAGGATCAGGCAGCCTGCCTCGGCAAAAATGTTCATCAATCCTTTATTCAGGGCTTCCAGATAGACCTGCCTGGAAGCAGGAATGACCAACGCTCTCACCTGGGTGTGAACCGTCTTTCCTCTCAATACCGCAGCCGCCACCTCCAGGTCTTCCAGCCTGCCGTTGGTGCAGGTCCCGATGACTGCTTGATGGAACCTTAATCCTTCCAGCTCGGAGACAGGCTTGACATTATCCACGGTGTGGGGGCAGGCGACCTGGGGCTGAAGAGAGGACACATCATAATCGAGAACAGCCTCGTACTGGGCATCCTGGTCCGAGGCGATGACCTCAAACTCATCCCTTGCCCTGTCTTTGATCCACGGAATCACGCTCTCATCGGGAACGATATAGCCGTTCTTCGCTCCCATCTCAGCAGCCATGTTGGCCAGGACAAGCCGGGAAGCCACGCTCAACCTTTTGACGGCTTCTCCGCTGAATTCCACCGCTTTATAATTGGCCCGGTCAGCGCCCTGATCACCGATGATCTTCAAGATAATGTCCTTGGCAAAGACTCCGGAGGGAAGGCTCCCTTTAATCTCGATTTTTATCGTCTCAGGGACTCTGAGCCAGATCTCATCCGTAGCCCAGAGAGAGGCCACTTCCGAGCGGCCAATACCGGCAGAAAAAGCTCCGAAAGCACCGTAGCTCGTGGTGTGAGAATCCGCTCCCAGGATCAGCTTTCCCGGTAGAGCAAACCCGTTCTCCGAGAAAACCTGGTGGCAAATGCCCTGATGGATATCGAAGAAATTCGGAATTTTCTGTTGGGACACGAACTCGCGAATCGCCTTATGATTCGCCGCGTATTTCTCGCTCGAAGCAGGAACAACGTGGTCCAGGATAATGACCAGCTTCTTGGGGCACCGGACATTGCCCACGCCGAGCTTATTGAATTCTTGGATGATGGCGGCGGAATTATCATGGGAGAGTATATAATCGGGAGAAACCGTGACCACTCTGCCAGCCCGGACCTCTGCTCCCGCCTTCAAGCCGAGAACTTTTTCAGAAAACGTTCTTCCCAAATTTCCTGCCTTATAAAATATAGTTGCGAGCGTTGTGTGGCAATCTCATCCACTCTGTGTCATGGTGAGCCCTGGGTGGCAATCCCGTAGGAAAAAATCAATTTATTCTTACGAGATTGCCACGCTTCGCTCGCAATGACATCTGCATGAGATTGCTTCACTACGTTCGCAATGACACCTTATATGTATTCCTCTATTTTAGTCGATTTCTTTAATCTGTTCGCAATGACACCTTATATGTATTCCTCTATTTTAGTCGATTTCTTTAATCTGCCCAATGACATTTATTTAATGAGTTTATCCCAAAGTGACGGGATTAATGTTCATGCAGCAAAAGAGATTCTCCAATTGTCATTGCGAGGGTCCGTAGGGAGCGCGGCAATCTCATAGAAAAAGGATTAATTTCTTTTATAAGAGATCGCCACGTCGTTTCACTCCTCGCGATGACACGGAGTCCCGTCACTTTGGGACAAACTCTATTTAATACTCCTGAGAATATTTAATATTCATGAGAAATTGGGGACTGTCCCCGATTTTTACATGCCATCAAATTTTTAATGCTTCGAAATTGACGAAGTCAGCGTGGTTGACGATCACAGCCTCCACGGTCTTCCTGGCTCCGTCCCCTTCCTTAGAGTGAGCAGCGATGATGTGGATCACTTCTTTGGGAAGTCCGTGCTGGGAAGCAAAGGCGGCCCCGGATATGGGATGCCGGAGAAGTTGGCCTCCTTCGCTCTTGACAAATTTGCCTCCTTGCCGTTTATACTCGAACAGCTTGCCCACGTCATGGAGCAAGGCTCCAGCCAGGAGGTGATCCCGGTTGATCACGATCCGCTCCTTGTACTCCTCGGTCAAGATATCCCCAATCTCCACAGCACAGAGGGTCACAGCCCGGGTGTGCTCGATGATATTCACCGGCGTCTTCTCGATCAACAGAGTAAAAGGCATCTGGCAAAGGTCCTTGATCGTCCAGCCGCTTTCTTTCATGGCCTCAAGCCAGACATTAATCGTCATTTCCTTGAGACCGGAATCCTCGATGAGTGTGAATTCAGGCATGATGCCCAATAGTTCTTCCCTCATTTGACTTTCCTCTCCGCAGGGCCGTCATACTCGAAATCCTGGGGGTCGATCTTTCTCATTGGCCTCATCCGGGTTTTCTCTTCATGGATATGAGCCACCAGGCCGGGTACGCGGGCGATGATGAAAAAGGCATTTCCTATATCAGGGGGAATATCCAGCTCGCAGAGAAGCGCTGCAATAGCTCCATCGACATTGATGGGCAGGCGTTTTCCGATAAGCTCCTCCAGGAGTTTCTCCACTGCCCGGGCGATCCGGACAAACTTCCCCGCCAGTCCCAGCTCTTCAGCCAGGGAAAAAAGCTTCTCGGTCCGCGGGTCCTGGGTGTGGATGCGGTGCCCGAAACCGGAAGCCCGCTTCCCCATTTCTTTCATCTCCTGGAGGACTTCTCGGGCCGCTTCATCTTCGGATACCTTCTTTTTTGCCATTCTTCCGGCAATCTCCAGAAAAAGCCCCATCCCTTCCTCGATCGCTCCGCCGTGAAAGCGGGATATCGCCGTGACTCCAGCGGCAATGGCTGAGTTCAGCTCCGCCCCTGTGGAAGCGACCGTCCTGGCTGCCAGGACTGAAGGAGGGCTGGCGCCGTGATCCACAGAAGAGACGAAGATCGCATCCACAAGCCGGCCGACTTCGGGGGAGGGAAATTCTCCCTTTAGAACCAGATATATAGCCTGGGCAAAGGAGATCTTTCCCATGAGCTGGTCGATGGGATAACCTCTCAAACAGACTTTATTCGGCTTAACCTCAGTGATGGCTGTCTTCCAGCGAAGCTCACCCATGGTCATCCTCCCTTCTTGTCCAGCAGCTTCTTGGCAATCTTGGGAATATCGGAAACAGAGTCCGTCAGGTGAACTCCGACTTCCTTCAGTCTTTTCACCTTGCTTTCGTAGGAACCTCTTGTGCCTTCGACGATGGCTCCGGCGTGGGAGAACCTGGTGCCGGATTTGGCTGCCTTGCCGCCGATAAAGGCAATGAGCGGTTTGGCGAACTTGCCCTGCTCTATCAGGTCAGCGACCCTCTCTTCCTGAGTGGTCCCGATCTCCCCGAACATGACCACTATCTCTGTCTCTTCATCCTGCTCAAAAAGCTCGATGACTTCCGGATGGGAGAGGCCGACCACTGCGTCTCCGCCGACGTGGATGATCGTGCTCTGCCCTAAGCCTGCCTCTGTCAGGTAATAGGATATGGCCGAGGTCATTCCCCCGCTGCGTGAAGTGACTCCGACATTTCCCGGACGAAACCAATCTTTTGCCCTTTCGGCCCGGCCTCCGATCATACCCAAGACAGCCTTTCCCGGGCTCACCAGTCCCAGGGTGTTCGGCCCAACAAACCGGCTTCCCCTTTCCAGAGCATGGCTGGAAATTTCAAGGACATCGTAGATAGGAACCCGGTCAGGAACCAGGACCAGAAGCTTGACTCCAGCATCTATGGCCTCCAGTGCCGCGTTCTTCACCAGCGCAGCGGGGACGAACATGACGCTGGCGTCGATCCTTCCTTCTTTTTCCCAAGCCTCCTCCACCGAGTCATAAACAGGGATGCCATGGACCTCTTCCCCTCCTCTTCCCGGAGTCACGCCAGCCACGACCTGCGTTCCGTAATCCTTCATCAGCTGGGTCCGGACCATTCCCTCTCTTCCGGTAATTCCCTGGACTATCACTTTGGATTTCTCGTTGACTAAGATCGCCATTTTGAGCTCTTAAAGACTAAATTTTAGATTTCACATCTTTTTCCATTCATTTCAGCTTTTAACCAGCTTATCCCGGTATTCCTTCAATCCCGGAATGGGAAGATAGATCATTATGGCATCCTGCTCGTGAAATTTACAAAAGATCTCGCAGGCCAGACATTCCGTGCATTTGCCTTTCTTAGCCTCGACTAGAGGGATCGAAAGAACGGGTTTTCCCTCTTCGAGCTTCAGGATTTGAGGCCGACAGGCCTCGATACAGCCTTTTGTCTGGCAGTTTTCGCATTTCCGATGGTCGATGAAGATCCTTCCGGTCATGGTCTCAAAAAAGTAACCGGCATCGGGAAGCTCGAGGTCCTTCACGGGCCTGACTGCATGAGAGACTGACTGGCTCTTCTCTATCAGCTCCTCTAGCCTTTGAGCGCAGAACTCGGGTGAGTCATCCCTTCCGTAGCCCTCGACTGCAGCCGGGATGTCTTTCAGGTATGCGCCCAGGATCTCGACAGCCTCCTCCTCATAATTGCCTCCCAGCCGGATCACAGCCGGTATCTCCAATTTCTCCTCGTGGAAAGCTTTGACCATTCCCCGGGCTGAATGATACTGCTCCTGGCTGGCTACCCCGGAGCCAGAGGCGAAATAGCCTTTGAGGTTCGGCTGGGAAAGGATGATCTTGGCAGCCCGGTAGACTTTGCTGGCGGAGGGATTGCCGCTGGTATCGCAGTAATTGGCCAGCTTGAAACCTCTATTCAGCACGGCGTCCATGGACATCATCGAGCCGCCACCGCCGGCACCGTGAAATCCGATATATTTTTCATCAGCAGGGATTCCTTCTGTCATCTGCAAGAAATAAAACGTCCCCCGGTGGTCGTTTTCTTCTACGCGATAGGCGATCTTTTCCAACAGTGTCGGGGGCCGGTCGAACTCCCTGGCCACCTCAATATCCAGATCAGGGTGACGATAGACCGCGTAATCATCTATGGCCAGATGACAGTCAGCCGCGTAGATGACGTCTTCTTCTGTTATGACCAGAGGATTAATCTCGACTGAGCGGGCATCATACCTGCGAGCCACTCTGTACAGCCTGGTCAAAACAGCGGAGAGCTGGACAAGAAGCTTGCCGGACAGCCCTGCTTTCCGGAGAAGGTTGCGGACTTCATAATCCTGCAGGCCTGTTTTTATGTCGACAGGGATTTGCCAGACCTTATCCGGATGTTTACGGGCAATTTCTTCGATCCCGGTTCCTCCTACCGAACTGAATATAAGGACAGGAGTTTTCCTGGAATCGTCGATCACCAATCCCGCAAAACACTCCGATTTTACCTTGAGCTTTTCCTCAACCAGCAGCTTATCCACCACGAAATTCTCAGCCTTCATCCCGAACATCTCCCGGGCCGCGGCTTCTGCCTCGGTCACACTCTCCGCGAACCGAATACCTCCCAGGTCCGCTCTTCCGGTCAGCCAAACCTGAATCTTCAAGACCACAGGCCTGCCGATCCGGAAGGCAACCTGGCGTACTTCTTCAGGAGTAAAGGCCAATTCTCCCTGGGGAACTCGAATCCCCGCTTTCTTCAGCAGCATCTTACTCTGATATTCGTAGAGCCTTGCCATCTGCCTATTCCTTCCGTTCCCTTATTATTCAGAGAGCGGGAAATTTTGTCAATGAATAATAGGGATCTTATCTCAATATCTGAAAGATGTTAGAGCAGGACGGATAATTTATATTTTCGATCGAGTCTTGCCGACAATATAAATTGACACTGCGCTTTTCGCTGTGCTATGTTAGGCAAGATTCAACGGGAAAAGAAGCAAAGAAGGATCGGACTGGTTTGGAGAAGGGAGAGACGCCTTTCAGCTTCACTCACAATTACCGCCACAGCTTTCGCTATTACCATCCTCAAGGTCTTAGCCCGTTTTTTTTATTCGCATCCGACCATCCTAAAACGAACGCAATACTGAAAACAGGAGGATTCTTTCCTTTGAGCCCAAGCGAAGAATGATGAAAAAACAAGTCCTGATCGTCGAAGATGAGCGGATCGTCGCTGAAGATATAAAGATGAAGCTGGAGCATGTCGGATACGCTGTCGCCGGAATCGCCTGCTCCGGAGAAAAATCCATCCAAAAAGCAGAAAAACTCCACCCGGATCTGGTGCTGATGGACATCGTCCTTGAGGGAGAAATGGACGGTATCGAAGCCGCCAGAATCATTCATTCCCGCCTCAACATCCCCGTTGTCTACTTGACCGCCTATTCTGATAAAAAAACCCTGCAAAGGGCCAAAGTCACAGAACCTTTCGGATATATCATCAAGCCTTTCGAAACGAAAGAGCTGTTCACAACAATCGAGATGGCCCTTTACAGGCATAAAACCGGAATCATGCTCAAAGAAAGCGAAGAAAGGTATAAAGCTCTTTTTGACCGGTCTCTCTCTTATATCTACTTGCACGATTTCAAAGGCCGGTTCCTGGACGCCAATAAGGCTGCCCTCAAAGCACTCGGTTATAAAAGAGAGGATATTTCTTCTCTCAATTTTGCCTCCCTGCTCAGTGAGGATCAATTCCCCCTGGCGCTCAAATCTCTTGAAGAAATCATACGCACCGGTCGCCAGAAAAAACCCACTGAGTACAAACTGAGAAGAAAAGACGGCCGTTATATCTGGGTGGAAACCGAAGGCTCACTGATCTTTAAAGAGGGAAAACCCAGTGCGATTCAGGGTATCGCCAGAGACATCACCGAACACAAGAGAGCGGAGGAGGCCCTGAGAGAATCGAGAGAACAACTGAGAAACCTTGCCGCCCATCTCCAATCCCTGAAGGAAGATGAAAGAGCAGTCATGGCCCGTGAGATCCATGATGAGCTGGGCCAGGCTTTAACCGCCCTAAAGATGGATCTATCATGGCTGGAGAAAAAAACACCTGAAGAACAAAGCCTGCTCTTGGAAAAAACAAGATCCATGACCGAATTGGTGGATTCCACGATTCAAATCGTGCAGAGAATCTCATCGGAACTGAGGCCAGAATTGCTGGACGATGTAGGTCTTCTGGCCGCCATCGAATGGCAGTCAGAGGAATTTCAAAAAAGGACGGGAATCGCCTGTGAATTATCAGTGCTCTCTGAGGATATTATTCTCAGCCAAGAGCGTTCGACAGCGGTCTTCCGTATCTTCCAGGAAACGCTTACCAATATCACCAGGCATGCTCAAGCAACTAAGGTCACAGTGAGCCTGATAAAAAAGGGATCGAGTTTAGAACTTAAGGTCAAAGACAACGGCAAGGGAATCACAGAAGAAAAGATATCCGACCCAAAATCTCTGGGACTCTTGGGAATCCAGGAACGCGTCCATTTTCTGGAAGGAAACATCTCTATCAAAGGAATACGCAACAAAGGAACCACGGTAACGGTGACCATACCGCTGACAGAATGAGGAGAGAACTGATGATCAGAATTCTCATCGCCGATGACCATCCGGTTGTCCGAAAAGGCTTGAAAGAAATCATCGAAGAAACCACGGACATGAGAGTGGCTGATGAGGCGAGCAATGGATCGGAGGTAATGAAAAAAGTATCCAGCGAAGACTTGGATGTGGTCCTGTTGGACATCTCCATGCCCGGGAGGAGCGGGCTTGATGTCCTCAAAGATATAAAAAAGCGAAGACCGAAGCTTGCGGTGCTCGTCTTGAGCATCCATCCCGAAGAGCAGTATGCCGTCCAGGCATTCAAAGCGGGAGCGTCCGGATACCTGACAAAAAAAAGCGCGCCTGATGAATTGCTCATAGCCTTACGGAAAGTTTCAACCGGGGGAAAATACGTCTCGTCTTCCCTGGCAGAGAAATTGGCCTCCGCGCTGGCAACGGATAGAGAAAAAACTCCTCACGAAACTCTTTCTACTCGCGAAAACGAAGTGATGCTGAAGATCGCATCGGGAAAGACCGTAACTGAGATTGCCAAAGAACTGTATTTGAGCCCAAAAACAATCAGCACTTACCGCACCCGGATCCTGGAAAAAATGGGAATGAAGAACAATGTGGAACTGATCCGTTACGCGATAAAGAACCAGCTGGTTGACTGAATCCTTGAATTATATCCGCATGTAGGACAAATCCCTACAAAAAAAACAGACAAACCCTGATACCATTTCATCCTCTCTTTATATATCTTGAATGAGCCGAATTTCTCAAGATTCGAGATCAATACTTAGAGGCATGGATCATGACTTCAAGAAAAAAGAGGGCAGTTCCCTTTTCCCTTCTTACAGGTCTCTTTTTCCTTCTTTAAATCCTCCATGGCTTTGCGGATAAAGGGGCCTGTCCGCTTTTTTCTTGGAGTAAAAGGAACGATCTCAAGCGATCAGCCGCCTTCCGATGAAAGTCCTAATTGTGGATGATTCAAGACTTCTCCGGGAAAGACTGGTGTCCATGATATCCGAGTTACCGGAAATAGATGTGATCGCCCAGGCAAAGGATGCCACCGGAGCCAAGGATTCCATTCAAGAACTCCATCCGGACGTGGTAATACTGGATATCCGGTTATCTGAGGGAAACGGGATTGATGTCCTCCGGGAAATAAAGAAAGGCCGCTCTGCTCCTGTAACCATAATGTTCACTAACTACCCCTATCCGCAATACCGAAAAAAATGCCAAGAAGTAGGGGCTGATTTCTTCTTCGACAAATCCACCGAATTCCACAAGATCACCGGCGTGCTGGAAAAAATAAGCCGGGAATCGCCGCGCAGGTCAACCAGAAATTCGATAAAGAGGAAGAAGCAAAAGCATAATTTTCCAGCCCTAAACATCGATAAAACTCTCAAGACGAGGCATAAAGATCCCTCATAAAGGGAGCTTCAAATGAAAGATACGGAAAAAACGAAAGAACAGCTCATCGAGGAACTGGAAGCACTGCGTGAGCGGAATAAACAGCTGGAGCTATCGGAAATCGAAAGGAGTCAGAGAGAAGAGTTATTGAAGGAGTCAGAGAAAAAATACAGGATGCTGGTCGAATCATCCACCGATATGCTGTTCACCGTCGACCTCAAAGGCAACTATCTTTTTGTGAACAGGGCGTTTGAACAATCCCTGGGATACACAAAAGAGCAAATCAAGAGGATCAACGGATTTGCCCTCGTTCATCCCGACGACATAGAACTCGTAAGACAGCAGTTTGCCCAAATCATTTCCGGCAAAACAGCGGATAACATGGAATACAGGTACAAGACCAAGGAAGGGAAATACATTCATATCCTGAACAATGCGGTTCCTATTTTTGACTCCCAGGGAAACATCGTGGCTGCTCTGGGGATTGCCAGGGATATCAGTTACCGCAAAAAAATCGAAGAGGAGCTGCGGAAAGCCCGTGACAAGCTGGGAGAGCGTGTCGTGGAGCGCACCGCCCAGCTTCTAGCGGCAAACAAGAAATTGAGCGAAGAAATAAAAGAACGCAGGCGTATCGAAGAGGAGTTGAGGAAAAGCGAAGAAAAATATCGGGCCATCTTTGAATCCTTCTACGATGTCTACTATCAAACGGATAAGGAAGGCTTGATCACTATCATCAGTCCTTCGGTCAAGACTCAAGCAGGATACGACCCGGAAGATGTCATCGGTCATCCGGTCACGGATTTCTACCTCCACCCGGATGACCGGGAAAAATTCATGCAGGAGTTAAAGGAAACAGGAACTGTCAATGACTACGAACTCAAGCTCAAAGCTAAGGACGGAAGAGTGATAGAAGTCTCAGCGAGCTCGAACCTCGTTTTCGACACGGAAGGCAAACCGGTGGGCGTTGAAGGCGTCCTGCGCGACATCACCAAACGCAAGCGGGCAGAAATGGCTCTCAAAGAGAGCGAAGAAAAATATCGCGATCTGGTCGAGAATCTATCCGAAGTGATTTATGCTCTGGACCAGAGTGGAAGATTAATCTACGCCAGTCCTGCCGTGAAGTCGCTCACCGGATATTCTCCCCAAGAATTAGAAACAAGAAATTTTGCTGAGTTAATCCATCAAGAGGATCTGTCTCGAGCCAGGGCAGGCTTTCAAAAAGTCCTCTCAGGAAAGAGCATGGCCAACGAGTACCGGATAATATCAAAAGATGGTGAGGTCAGGTGTATATATACTTCCAGTCGGCCGATCCTGAACGAAAACCAAGTGGTTGGAGTGCAGGGAGTGCTGACAGATATCACGGAGAGAAGAAAAACGGATAAAGCCCTCCAGGAGAACGAAGAACGCTTCAGGACAATAGTGGAAACAGCGCCAGGGATGTTGATGATCACTGACGCAGAGGGCAAGAACATCTATGTCAGTCCTAACTGTGAACAACTCACGGGCTATCAACAGGAAGAACTCCAGGGAAATTTTGTGTGGTGGGTTCATAAAGACGAAACTCCGAAAGCAAGAAAGGTCTTCGAGCAGACCTATCAAAATGGAAAAGGAGGAAAAGACTTCGAATACAAGGCCGTTAGAAAAAACGGAGAAGTCTGGCACGCCTCGAGTTCCTGGGAGCCGCTTCGGGATAAAGAAGGTAACTTCCAGGGTGTGGTCATGCAAACGATCGATATCACTGAGAGGAAAAGGGCGGAAGAAACCCTCCAGGCCAGAGAGGCTTATCTTGACCAGCTCTTTGAGAGTGCCCAGGAGGCGATAGTCATGGCCGACAGTGAAGGCAGGGCGCTCCGAATCAACAAGGAATTCACAAGAGTATTCGGCTATACAACCAAAGAGGCAGTGAAAAGGAAGGTGGACGAGCTAATCGTTCCCAAAAAACTTCAACAAGAGGCCTCATCCATCACCAGAAATGTATCCAAAGGAGAAAAAATTGCCATAGAAACGGTTCGGTGCCATAAAGATGGTACTCCCATCGACGTTTCCGTTCTGGCTTCCCCGATCATCATCAACGACGAGTTGGCCGGAACCTTCGGTATCTATCGAAATATTACCCGGCGCAAGCGAGATGAAGAGCAGATCAGGGCTTCCCTCAAGGAAAAGGAAATACTCCTGCAAGAGATCAACCATCGTGTTAAAAACAACATGCAGATCATTTCCAGCCTGCTCAACCTGCAGTCCAGGCATATTGAGGACAAAAAGTCCCTGGAGCTATTTCAAAGCAGCCAAAACCGAGTCAAATCCATGGCTCTTATCCATGAAAGATTGTATCAATCCAAAGATTTTGCCAGGGTTGATGTGGCGGACTATGTCCGGAGTCTGACAAACCAATTGTTCATTACTTACGGTATCGACCAAAGCTCCATCAGACTCAAGATCGACATCAAAGACATATTCCTGGACATGAACACCGCTATCCCCTGCGGATTGATCATCAACGAGCTGGTCTCTAATTCCTTGGAGCATGCCTTTCCAAGAGGTGCCCAGGGCGAGATTAAAATCGCCATGCACCCTCTGAACAAAAACGAGATCGAGCTGATTGTCTCTGACAACGGAGTCGGAATGCCTGAGGGCACAGAATTAAAAAACAGCCGATCCCTGGGTCTGTATCTGGTGAGCATGCTCGCCCAGGACCAGCTTCACGGCGAGATCAAGCTGGATAGAAAAAAAGGAACCGCATTTCACTTTCGCTTAAAGGTAAAAAAATGAAGAAGAGATCCATAATCAGCACGTTAAGCTTTATCAGAAAGTCTGAACTCTATTTCCAAAAGGGGGAGTCATGGTAGATGGAATCGCAAAGATATTGATCGTTGAGGATGAGCGGATCATCAGCGAAGACATAAAAAAAAGACTGCAAAAACTCGGGTATTCGGTTCCATCCATAGCGCGCTCCGGAGAGGAAGCTGTCCATAAAGCCAGGGTCCTGAATCCTGACCTGGTGCTGATGGATATTGTCCTGGAAGGAGAGATGGATGGGATCGAGGCAGCCGCGCACATTAAATCTCTGTGTGAAATTCCCATCGTTTATCTCACTGCTTATGCCGACCAAAAAACTCTGGAACGGGCAAAAATAACCGAGCCCTACGGTTATATCCTCAAACCCTTCGATGACCGGGACCTTCATATAACAATCGACATAGGCCTTCACAAACACAGAATGGAGAGACAGCTGCGAGAGACGGAGGAAAGATTACGCAAAACCCTAGAGGATACGATCAGAGCCCTGGCCTCTGCCGTAGAACTGAGGGATC
>Ga0209635_10002699_pt1 | contig 13684 bp, 10 predicted proteins | sample DeeMarSWOR230_32_FD_187463 | JGI IMG/M metagenome (GOLD analysis project Ga0209635, IMG submission 187463) | Marine sediment microbial communities from White Oak River estuary, North Carolina - WOR-2-30_32 (SPAdes) (version 2) | ecosystem: Environmental > Aquatic > Marine > Intertidal zone >...
AGAAGATTAATTATTGATGTTACTAGAGTACTGATTGAATTTTTATTCCTTCACCCAATCGTAATTTTTTTACCACCGAAAATGTGCAAAAGCTTTATTTGCTTCTGCCATTTTATGGGTATCCTCTCGTTTCTTTACTGAAGCTCCTTCTTTATTTGATGCAGCAATTAACTCTAAAGCAAGCTTATCAGCCATTGTTTTTTCGTTCCTTGCTTTAGCAAAATTAATTATCCATCTGATTGCCAACGCCTGCCGACGACCTTCTTTAACTTCAACAGGTACTTGATAAGTTGCACCGCCAACTCGTCTAGACTTAACTTCCAGGATGGGTTTTACATTATCTAATGCATTGAAAAACAATTCTAAGCCATTCTTGTTAGTTCTGGCCTCGATTTTATTTAAAGCATCATAGAAAATTTTCTCAGCAACGCTCTTTTTTCCCTTTTTCATCAAGACGTTAATGAATTTTGTAACCACAACGCTATTGTGTTTTGGGTCAGGTAAAACTTCTCTAGCAACTACTCTCTTTCTTCTTGGCATATTCTCTATCTATTTTAATTTTAATGAAAGTTTAACTCTTTCTCTTTTTCGATCCATACTTGGATCGACCTTGTGATCGATCTTGTACACCAGCCGTGTCTAGCACTCCACGAATAATATGATAACGAACCCCAGGAAGATCTTTCACGCGTCCACCCCTGATGAGTACGATCGAGTGCTCTTGTAGATTATGACCTTCTCCTGGAATATAGGCAGTTACTTCAATGCCATGTGACAATCGAACTCTGGCAACCTTTCGCAAAGCAGAATTTGGTTTTTTGGGTGTAGTTGTATAAACCCTGGTACAAACTCCTCGTTTTTGAGGTGAACCGGTAAGTGCCGGTGCAGATGTTTTTCTTGCTACCTTTTTTCTGCCTTTTCTAACTAATTGGTTTATTGTTGGCAATCTGTGTCTCCATTTTTATAAAGCGCTAAATATAGGAAATATATTTTATAATAGCAATATTTTTTTTTGAATCCATAGCTTTTTTTGAATATAACTTATGGTTCCAACTCTTCTTCCAATGCTTTCTCTTCTACTTCTTCAATAGATTCTTCAAAGGGCTGCTCTTCTATAGTCGGACTATATACTTTAATTTTTTTATATTTGTATAATCCTGTCCCAGCCGGTATCAGATTCCCCATGACTACATTTTCTTTTAAGCCTCGCAAGTAATCAATCTTGCCCTCTATCGAAGCATCTGTCAGTACCCTTGTTGTTTCCTGAAATGAGGCAGCAGAGATAAAACTCTCCGTCGTCAATGAGGCTTTGGTAATACCTAATAATAATGGCTGAAAAGTTGCTGGACGAGCTGGTCTGGACTTCGCTGGTGTTTTTTTCGATTTTATAAGTTTTTGATTTGTTCGCTCAAATTCATTCCGACTAACAAGTTCATTCATTCGCCACTCAGCGTCTCCAGTTTCAGTGATCACAACCAAACTTCTAATCTTATTATTTTCCTCCTGAAAGGTTATTCGGTCAACTTGATCCCCCGGCAAGTAATAAGCATCGCCAGGGTCCTCTACTTTAATCTTTTGAAGCATTTGGCGAACGATGACTTCAATATGTTTGTCATTAATTCTTACTCCTTGAAGACGGTAAACTTCCTGGATTTCATTAACCAGATATTCTTGAACTTTATTTGCACCCATAATATTTAAAATATCGTGTGGTGCTACTGAGCCCTCACACAGTTTTTCTCCGGCCTCGACATAATCGTTATCGTGAACCAAGATATGTTTACCATAAGGAATCTGATATGTTTTTTCTTCCTGCCCATCTCTTGAAGTTACTGTAATCTTTCGTACCCCCCGCCTGATTTCTCCAAACTTAACCTGTCCATCAATTTCACTCACAATAGCAGGATCTTTAGGACGACGCGCTTCGAACAACTCAGCAACTCGCGGTAAACCACCGGTGATATCTCTGGTTTTAGAAATCTCACGTGGTATTTTAACTAATGCATCTCCAGCTTTGATATAATCGCCATCCTTTACTTGAATTGACGAACGTATCGGAAGAATGTAAGAGCTAAGTTCATTACCATTTTCGTCCACGATTCTAATCTGGGGACTTAAACTTCTATCTCTCGACTCAACTACAATTCTTTGTCGCAAACCGGTTGCTTCGTCAGCTTCCTCACGAAAAGTAATATTTTCAATAACATCAACAAACTCTATTTTACCTGAATGGAATGATAGGATACCAGTGATATAGGGATCCCATCGAAACAATATTTGACCCCGCTTTACCTGGTCACCTTCTTTGACAAGAATCGAAGCGCCATAAGGAACAATATAAATAGAAAGGATTCGATTATCTTCATCAATCAGCTTTATTTTTCCATTACGGGCGATTGAAATATAATAACCTTCTTCCCGTTCCACATATTTCAAATTTTCATAATGCACAAATCCATCCTGCTTGGCTGATGCCTGCGATTGTTCAGCAATCCTGGCGGCTGTACCACCAATGTGAAAGGTTCGCAATGTTAACTGAGTTCCAGGCTCTCCAATGGATTGCGCCGCCATTACTCCAACAGCTTCACCTGTGTTTACTAACTTTCCAGTTGCCAAATTTCTTCCGTAACAGAGGGTGCATACACCTCGCTTGGCCTCACAGGTGAGAACCGATCTAATATTCACACTTTCAATACCTGCATTATAAATTTTATCAGCAGCTTCTTCATCAATTAACTTGCCAGCCTCTATAAGAACATTCCCATCTTCGTCAAACACATCCTCGGCTGAAACACGACCTAAAATTCTATCCCGAAGTGGCTCAATTACTTCTTCACCCTCTTTCAAATCTCCAATTCTCAATCCTAAAATTGTACTACAATCATGTTCCGTAATTATGACGTCTTGAGCCACATCAACAAGGCGACGAGTTAAATAACCAGCATCAGCCGTTTTTAGAGCAGTATCTGCTAAACCCTTCCTGGCACCGTGAGTTGAAATAAAATATTCAAGAACCGATAATCCTTCTTTAAAGTTAGACATAATGGGATTTTCAATAATCTCCCCCATTTCTCCAGTCATTTTCTTTTGGGGCTTTGCCATTAGTCCGCGCATTGCAGCTAATTGGCGAATTTGTTCACGTGAACCACGTGCCCCAGAATCTGCCATCATATAGATTGGATTAAATCCATTATTGGATTTTTTGAGCTTTTCCCACATGGTTTCAGCCACATCACTGGTCGTATGAGTCCAGATATCAATAATTTTATTATATCGTTCACCGTCTGTGATTATTCTGTTTTCATATTGCTTTGTTATTTTTTCAACCTCATTAATCGATTTACTTAAAATCTTCGGTTTTTCGTCAGGCGTGATCACATCATCCATACCGATGGTGATGCCGCCCTTCATGGCATAATAAAATCCCATCTCTTTGATATTATCCAGAAAAATAGCAGTTGTATAGTTACCCAACTTGTTATAAACATTAGCGACAATTTCTTCCATTCTTTTTTTGGTTAGTAGTTCATTTACGAAGTCAATCTCCTTTGGTAAAATTTGGTTGAATATCACTCTACCGCAGGTGGTATCAATAATTTTACCATTCATACGGACCTTAATTTTGGCATGAAGGCCAATAACATTGTTTTCATAGGCGATCAGAACTTCTTCTGGAGAAGAAAACATTTTCCCTTCACCCATTTCATCCGCCCTGGTTTTCGTCAGATAGTAACAACCCAATACAATATCCTGATTGGGTATTGCCAAAGGACGACCGTTTGCAGGCGAAAGAATATTATGAGTCGAAAGCATTAAAACTTTTGTCTCTACCTGCGCGTAAAAAGATAATGGGATGTGAACAGCCATCTGATCGCCGTCGAAATCAGCATTAAAAGCTGCACAAACTAACGGGTGAACTTGAATAGCTTTCCCTTCGATTAACACTGGTTGAAAGGCCTGAATTCCCAGGCGATGCAACGTGGGCGCGCGGTTTAGTAAAATTGGATGGTCATCGATAATTTCTTCCAATATTTCCCAAACTTCGTTACCACGTTTTTCCACCATTTTTTTGGCGCTTTTAACAGTTTTCACCATACCCCGCGATACCAATTGGCGTATGACAAATGGTTTGAATAATTCCAGCGCCATTTCTTTAGGGAGACCGCATTCATGCATTTTCAATTCTGGCCCCACAACAATTACCGACCGACCAGAGTAGTCAATTCGTTTTCCCAACAAATTCTGACGGAAACGGCCCTGTTTTCCTCGCAACATATCCGAAAGCGACTTCAAAGCGCGATTTCCATCGGATCTCACAGCAGCCGATTTCCGTCCATTATCAAAAAGGGAATCAACTGCTTCTTGCAACATTCGCTTTTCATTTCGAAGAATAACCTCGGGAGCCTTTATTTCTAACAGCTTTTTGAGTCGGTTATTCCGAATAATTACACGTCGATAAAGATCGTTCAAATCTGAAGTGGCGAATCTTCCTCCTTCCAGTGGGACAAGGGGACGCAATTCCGGCGGAATTACCGGGATTACTGTCATGACCATCCAATCAGGTCGATTCTCTTTATGGAATTTGCTTCGTTTAAATGCTTCTATTACTTTTAACCGTTTTAAAGCCTCTGTCTTTCGTTGAATCGAAGAATCAACCTGTATTTGATTTCGTAATTCATCTGACAGATTATCGATATTTGTTCTCTTCAACAGGTTCAGAACTGCCTCTCCACCGATTTTGACAACAAATCCTTCGCTTTCATCTTCGTTCTCTTCAGCGACTTCTGGATATTCACTTAGAATTCTAAAATATTCATCTTCACTTATTAATTCTTTGGCTTTTAGCCCACTTTTACCAGGCTGAATGACCACGTATGATTCATAATAAATTATTTTTTCCAAATCTGACATACTCATACCCAAGATATAGCCAATCTTGGACGGAAGCGATTTCCAATACCAAATATGTACGACCGGTACGGCAAGCGTAATATGCCCCATTCTTTCCCGGCGAACACTTTTCATGGTAACTTCTACACCACAGCGATCGCAGATAATACCTTTATAGCGTATTCGTTTATATTTCCCACAATGACATTCCCAATCACGTACCGGCCCAAAAATTTTCTCACAAAAAAGCCCATCTTTTTCAGGCTTAAATGAACGATAATTAATCGTTTCGGGCTTGGTAACCTCTCCGTGGGAACGTTCCAGAATTTTGTCTGGTGAGGAAAGGTTAATTGATATTGCTGTAAAATTTGTCTTGCTCGTTATTTCTTGTCTTGTCGACATCATCAAGGGACTATCCCCTTCCTTTCATAAAGATTATGTTTTGGAAACCTCTTTTATAAAAAAATAAAATTGTTTCTTTCAATTATTTAGGGCTTGCCGTCTTTTATGTCTAACAATTCTATATCCAATCCCAATCCCATAAGTTCACGAATCAGAACGTTGAAAGACTCCGGCAAGCCAGGATCAGGCAGTGTATCGCCCTTTACGATTGCTTCATATACTTTTGAACGACCTCTTACATCATCCGATTTGACAGTTAAAATCTCCTGGAGGGTATGAGCAGCGCCATAAGCCTCCAGAGCCCAAACTTCCATTTCTCCAAACCGTTGACCACCAAATTGTGCCTTACCACCAAGTGGCTGTTGCGTAATCAGTGAATATGGGCCTATCGATCGTGCATGGATTTTATCTTCAACCAAATGAGAAAGTTTCATCATATATATGTAGCCAACAGTTACCTCAGCATCGAAAGGATCACCAGTTTGACCATCATAAAGCACGCTTTTTCCGCTTAGCGGAAGATTTGCTCTTTTCATTTCCTCCCTCACTTCACCATAAGCAGCGCCATCAAAAACAGGAGAAGAAAACTTGACATTTAAAATCTTTGATGCCCAGCCTAAATTTGTTTCCATAATCTGACCAAGATTCATTCGTGACGGCACACCTAAAGGATTTAAAACAATATCTACCGGTGTCCCATCGGGTAGAAATGGCATGTCTTCAGAAGGAACAATCTTCGCGACAACACCCTTGTTTCCATGACGACCTGCCATCTTATCACCAACCATCAATTTTCTTTTCTTAGCGACATATACTTTTGCTAATTGAACAATTCCTGGTGGTAATTCATCACCTACCGCAATTTTAAATTTTCTTGTTTCATATTCTTCTTCTAACGATGAAAGTCTTTCATAATACTTCTCTAAAATCTCTCCGATTAGCTGATTTCGATCATCATCTTCTACAAGGGGTTTGGTGAGATCGATTTTATCAAAATCAATCTCCTCCAATGCTTCTTTCTTTAATAATGCTTTTGCCCTAATGACCACCTTTCCTGTTTCTATATCACGAATCCCAGCAGAATATTGGTTACTTAATACTTTTATTAGCTTACTATCTCTTAATTTGAGAATTCTCTTTTTTTCTGATGCCAACCATTGATCAAGCTCTTCATTCTTTTTCTTATCCTGTCGTTTTGTTTTGGCATCTCGTTTTTTTCTGGAAAACAGCTTTGTATCAATTACGATCCCTTTTAATCCAGTGGGAGCTTTAAGAGAGGCATCCTTAACATCACCAGCTTTTTCACCAAAAATTGCTTTCAATAATTTTTCTTCAGGAGTAGGATCGGTTTCTCCTTTCGGTGTTACCTTTCCGACTAAAATATCCCCTTCACTTACTTCAGCACCGACTCTCACGATTCCATTTTCATCCAGATCTTTCGTCGCTTCTTCACTTATATTGGGAATTTCCCTTGTTAATTCCTCCTCACCTCGTTTGGTATCCCTTACCTGAAGTTCAAATTGCTCTATATGAATTGATGTATAAACATCATCTTGAACAACTCTCTCCGAAATTACAATTGCGTCTTCAAAATTATATCCGCGCCAGGGCATAAAAGCTACTAATATGTTTTTCCCTAACGCTAATTCACCTCCTTGAGTGGCACAACCATCTACTAACACATCACCGGCTTTAACATGATCGCCAATTTTAACGAATGGAATCTGATTAACACAGGTATCTTGGTTTGTTCGAATAAACTTATCTAAAGGATAAACATCTACTTCATCTCGCTCAAAATCCAATAATTTATTCCTGTCAAGCTCTTCAATATCTTCTTCATCGGTACATTGGATAATAATCTCGTTTGCTGATACTTTTTTTACAATACCATCATGCTCGCAGATTACCAATGCTCGGGAATCTCGTGCAACTTTTGCTTCAATCCCGGTTCCGACAAAGGGTGCCTCTGGCTTTAATAATGGAACTGATTGTCGTTGCATATTAGATCCCATTAACGCCCTATTCGCATCATCATGCTCCAGGAATGGTATTAATGAAGCAGCAGCAGATACCATCTGTGTTGGTGAGACATCCATATAGTCAACTATTTCTGGAGAGACTAATGGGAAATCTCCTTGAATGCGAACCTGAACCCTATCTCTTACAAATTTTTTATCCTCTGTTAAAGGCGCATTCGCCTGTGCAATACGAAGCTGTTCTTCATCATCGGCAGATAAATATTCGATCTCATCGGTTACCTGTCCATTAATTACTTTCCGATAAGGGGTTTCGATAAATCCTAAGTTATTAATTCTTGCATAAGTAGTTAACGACGAAATCAAACCAATATTGGGTCCTTCAGGTGTTTCAATGGGACATAATCTGCCATAATGAGTGTAGTGAACGTCTCGGACTTCAAAACCAGCACGCTCTCTTGTCAATCCTCCTGGTCCTAATGCTGAAAGACGTCGCTTATGTGTCATTTCCGCCAATGGATTCGTTTGATCCATGAATTGAGATAACTGACTTGTTCCAAAAAATGTATTAATTACAGATAAAATTGTCCGAGCATTAATCAGATCTTGAGGAGTCAGATTTTCATTCTCTCGCAGGTTCATCCGTTCTTTTACGGTTCTTGCCATTCGAGAAAGTCCAACACTCATTTGGGCTGCCAATTGTTCCCCTACAGTTTTAATCCGTCGATTTCCCAAATGATCAATATCATCAGAGGAACGTTTGCCATTTCTTAAATCTAATAAATATTTGATAATTGAAACGATATCCTGTTCAGTTAAGACAGTTAATTTCAAATCAATTTGAATTCCTAATTTTTTATTCAACCGATAACGACCAACTTCACCCAAGTCGTATCGTTTTGGATTGAAGAATAATCTATCGACTAAACCCCGGGCAGTCTCAATATCTGGTGGATCGCCTGAACGCAACTGTCTATAAATAAGCTCCAATGCCTCTTTTTCTGATTTGGAGGGATCTTTTCGTAAAGTATTGTTGATAACATCAGGACTAACTATTGGTCCTCTTTTCAAGAACTTAATTGACTTAATATCTGTCTCTTTTATCCGTTGAAAAGATTCATTAGTTAATACTGTATCTTTTTCTACAATAATTTCACCAGTTTCATAATCTATTACATCTAAAATGACAGTTTGGTCAATATAAGATTCAATATCAACATCATCTACAGCAACCTCTTCAACCAGATCAAACAATTCGAATAATTGCTGATCACTTGAATATCCGAGCGAACGTAAAAGAGCGGTAACAGGAAACTTCTTTCGACGATCAATATAGACGTACATGACATCATTGATATCGGTTAAAAACTCCAGCCATGATCCACGAAGCGGAATTATTCTTGCAGAATAAATTTTCGATCCATTTGGGTGTCTCATTTCATCGAAAAAGACACCAGGAGATCGATGTAGTTGGCTAACAATGATTCGTTCGGCACCGTTGATAATGAACGTCCCCCGATTGGTCATAACCGGAATATTGCCTAAATAAACGATTTGTTCAATAGTTTCAGTGCTCTCTTCATCTCCACTATCTGGATCTTTTATGGAAAGACGGAGCTTAGCCTTCAGCGGTACTGAGTAAGTATTACCTCGCTCCTGACATTCCTTAACACTATACTTCGGCTTTTCGATATAATATGAAACAAAATCAAGAATAAAATTCTCCCTGCTATCTACAATCGGGAAAATACTTTTAAAAACTGCTTGTAATCCTTTATCCTCTCGTTTCTCAGGAACTACATCGGATTGTAAAAATTGTTCAAACGACTCCAATTGAATATTGAGTAAATCGGGGAGTTCAGTTACTGTCGAAATTTTGGAAAAAGATTTTCTTTGTTGTCCTAATACTGGCATGAAGAGATTCACTCCTTTTCAACATCCTGTATTACATTTTTATTTTAATAAAGAAATCTACGGAACAAATTAATCATTCCTAAATTTTCTTAACTTTGATTACAATAAATATTAGGTTTAAGTAAAAGATAATATTTATCTTATCTCTATTGTAGCTCCTACCTCTTCGAATTTTTTCTTTACTGTTTCTGCTTCTTCTTTTGAGACACCTTCCTTCACCGGCTTTGGAGCAGAATCAACTAGATCCTTTGCTTCTTTTAATCCAAGAGATGTTACTTCACGAACGACTTTTATTACTTGAATTTTCTTATCGCCCACAGCAGAGAGAACAACGTCAAATTCAGTTTTTTCTTCTACCTGTTCAGCCGGAGCGGTTGGCGTGCCAGTAGGAGCCATAGGAGCCATAACCGCAGCCTGTGCAGTAACACCAAATTTTTCCTGTAATATGTTTGTCAACTCGACTAATTCCAATACAGATAATTGTTCGATGCTTTCTACTATTTTACTAACACCGTTACCACCCTTTTTCTCCGTAGTTTTCTTAACGGTACTCTTTTTTGCATCAGATTTTTGTTCTACTGCTGCCTTACTCTCCTGTCGATCAGCCATTTTTTATCCTCCGTAAATATATTCTAGCATAAGAATAATCAGACTTCTTTTTGCTTTTTTATTTCATTTATTAAATTCACTATTGTTGTTAATAATCCATTTAATACACCAACCATATTTCTTAAAGGAGCACTAATCGTACCCACTGCCTGAGCCCTTATTTGCTCGGGGGATGGCAATTTTGCAATTTTATCAACATAATTCTTATCATATATTTTATCATCAAAAACAAACGCTTTTAATTCCAGTTTATTATTTTTCTTCTGAAATTCAGCTAAAATTTTTGCACCGATAATGGGATCTGCTAAACAAAAAGCCATTGCTGTCGGACCAGTTAGGTATTCAACTAAATCCTGCAAGCCTGCCTGATCTATAGAAATTTTAGCTAAAGTATTTTTAACAACTTTCAGTTCAACTGAAGCCTGACGAAGCTGATTTCTTAAGTCATTTATCTCTTCGACATTTAAACCTTGAAAATCCGCTAAATAAACTCCTTCGGAACGAGAAAGTTTATCTGTAATTTCAGCAACTATATTTTCCTTCTCTGGTCTTGCCATCGATTAATTTTCCTTAATGGTAATAAACTCGTTCTTTTATTTTAATTCATCCATCAGAGCCGCGCGATCCAGGGGAATTCCAGGTCCCATGGTGGTTGAAAGCGTTACAGATCGTATGTACTGTCCTTTAGCAGACGCTGGTTTCAATCGTACCACCATTTCCAGAAATGCTTTTATGTTTTCTTTTATTTTAGATATATCAAACGAAATTTTTCCTGCCGCTACATGAAGATTACCGTTTCGATCAACTCTAAAATCGATCTTACCTGCCTTAACTTCACGAACTGTTTTGCCAATATCAAAGGTTACTGTACCACTTTTAGGATTAGGCATCATACCTTTGGGACCTAAAATTTTGCCCAATTTTCCAACACTACTCATAGTATCCGGAGTAGCAATAATGACGTCACAATCAAGCCAACCATTTTGTATCTTTTCCACATACTCATCTAATCCAACAAAATCAGCACCTGCTTCCTGAGCTTCTTTTTCTTTACTCCCTTTCGTCAATACCAATACACGTGCCGTCTTTCCTGTTCCATTCGGCAAAGAAACCGTTCCCCGAACCATCTGTTCAGCATGTCTGGGATCCACACCTAATCTTACTGCTACTTCAATAGATTCATCAAATTTTGCAGTTGCTAACTCCTTCAATAGTGAAATCGCTTCATCTAATAAATATTCTTTTCCTTTTTCAATCTTACTATCAACTTGTTTATATCGTCTACTTCTTTTCATTTTATCTTATCTCCACAAAACAAAAAAATTGTGAATAGTTTTAATCTTCAACCGTAATCCCCATACTTCTAGCAGTACCCTCAATCATTCTTATGGCACTTTCAATTGAAAATGCATTAAGATCCTTCATCTTTGATTCTGCAATTTCTTTCACCTGAGCTTTCGTTACTTTCCCAACTTTTTCTCGGTTTGGTTCACTAGAGCCCTTCTCTAAACCGGCAGCTTTCTTGAGCAAAACCGCTGCTGGTGGAGTTTTGGTAATAAAAGAAAACGAACGGTCTGCATATACTGTAATTACAACAGGAATTATCAAACCTTTTTGCTCTTGAGTTCTTGCATTAAATGCTTTGCAAAACTCCATGATATTTACACCATGTTGACCTAATGCAGGTCCAACTGGCGGAGAAGGAGTTGCGCTACCAGCAGGTATTTGTAACTTAATAGATCCGACAATTTTTTTTGCCATTTAAATTTATTTCTCCAATTCTACTTGTAAAAAATCTAGCTCGACCGGTGTTGATCTGCCAAATATACTTACCATTACTTTTAATTTACTTTTTTCTTCATTGACTTCTTTCACCACTCCAGTAAAATCTGTAAAGGGACCATCAATAACTTTTATCGGATCACCAACTCTAAATGGTACATCTAAAAGTTCACGATTTTTAGCTTCATCAACTCTTCCTAAAATACGTTTAATTTCATCAGGTCGTAATGGTTGAGGTTTATTTTTGGTCCCAACAAAATGGGTCACTCCAGGCGTATTAGAAATTAAATGGACGCTATCCGTGTCCAATATCGTTTCTACCAGAATATATCCTGGGAAAAAAATCTTATTTTTCACCTTTTTTTTTCCATCGCGCATCTCTGTCACATCTTCCGATGGAACAAGAATATTGGTGATTTTATCCTGCAAACCTATCCGAGAAACTTCGCTTTCTATATAACTTTTCACTTTATTTTCATGACCGGATAGGACATGCACCACGTACCATTTTCTTTCTTGAACTTCCAATACTTTCTCAAACAATTGATTTCATTAATAAATAATATTTAATAGTCCCTCCAAAACTTTATCTGCTAACCAGATAAAGACAGATAGAATGAGAGTTAGCACGATAACAATAACTGTTGTTCCTTTTAATTCATTGCGTGTTGGCCAACTGACCTTAGACATTTCTTGTTTTACTTCCTGTAGAAACTTATTTATCTTCTGAAACATTCGAAAATTTACACTCCACTGGCTTATAAAGCTCAAATAAAATTAGCAGGCCAGGAGGGATTTGAACCCCCATCACCCGGTTTTGGAGACCGGTGCTCTAACCGTTAGAGCTACTGGCCTGTCTCAACTATCTGGTTTCTTTATGTATGGTATGTTTATTACAAAACCGACAATATTTTTTGTACTCGACGCGACCTGATTGTTTCTTTTTATTTTTCGTAGTCGTATAGTTGCGGTGCTTACAATTTGTACATTCTAATGTAACCAAATCTCTCATCTTTTATTCCTGTAATCTCAGCTAATTCATCTTTTTCAGTATCTGAATAAATCCGACTATTCAATAATTTTCGTCACGACACCAGCACCAACCGTACGACCACCTTCACGAATCGCAAAACGTAATCCCTCTTCCATCGCTATCGGCGTGATCAACTCAACATCCATGTTCACATTATCGCCCGGCATCACCATCTCTACCCCCTCAGGCAACTGGATCGAACCTGTCACATCGGTCGTTCGAAAATAAAACTGCGGTCGATATCCATTGAAAAATGGCGTATGACGACCTCCCTCCTCTTTCGCCAATACATAAACTTCACCCTTAAACTTCGTATGCGGCGTTATCGTGCCCGGCGCAGCAACCACCTGACCCCGCTGCAACTCTTCCTTATCTACTCCACGCAATAATAAACCAATATTATCTCCGGCCTGTCCATCATCTAACAACTTCCGAAACATCTCCACTCCAGTACATACCGTCTTCCGCTTCGCGCCCAATCCGACTATCTCCACTTCATCGCCAACATGAATCTTGCCTCGCTCTACTCGTCCCGTACCTACCGTGCCACGACCCGTAATCGAAAATACATCCTCCACTGGCATCAAAAACGGCTTGTCGGTCAGTCGCGCCGGCGTCGGTATGTAATCATCTACCACCGTCATTAATTCCAATATCGGAGCAGTCCGGGCTGAATCATCAAGATGCTCCAGCGCCTCCAACGCACTACCCTTTACCACCGGAATGTCATCCCCGGGAAATTCATATTGACTCAATAACTCCCGTATCTCTAACTCCACTAACTCCAATAACTCTGGATCATCGACCTGATCCGTCTTGTTTAAAAAAACCACTAAATAAGGAACATTCACCTGGCGGGCTAATAATACATGCTCCCGCGTCTGCGGCATCGGGCCATCGGCGGCCGAAACCACCAAGATCGCTCCGTCCATCTGCGCTGCGCCAGTTATCATGTTCTTGATATAATCAGCATGACCCGGACAGTCAACATGCGCATAATGACGCTTCTCGGTCTCATACTCCGCATGATGGACATTGATCGTTAATCCCCGTGCCTTCTCATCCGGAGCATTAT
>Ga0209635_10002700_pt1 | contig 13684 bp, 16 predicted proteins | sample DeeMarSWOR230_32_FD_187463 | JGI IMG/M metagenome (GOLD analysis project Ga0209635, IMG submission 187463) | Marine sediment microbial communities from White Oak River estuary, North Carolina - WOR-2-30_32 (SPAdes) (version 2) | ecosystem: Environmental > Aquatic > Marine > Intertidal zone >...
CCTCGGTGGCAATATAGTCAAAGTGGGGTGTGCCCCCTCGGATCACCGCCCCCAGGCAGACAATTGCATCATACTTTCCCGTTCCTGCCATCTTCTTGGCGATCAGAGGTATCTCGAAGGAGCCCGGGGTCCAAGCGACCTCAATATCCTTCTCCTTGACGCCGTGGCGAATTAGCGCGTCCTCAGCCCCCTCAAGAAGCCTTGTAGTGATGAACTCGTTGAAACGGGATACCACCACCCCAAACCTAAGCCCTTCGCCAAGAAGTGTCCCTTCATATTTTTTGCTCAATATCGCCTCCTTTACCTGATATTGGGTGCTCCTCCATCTCCAGAAGGTGACCCATCTTCCTCTGCTTCGTCTCCAGATAGTGGATGTTGATAGGGTTGGGGGTGACAATGAGAGGCAATGTCTGCACCACCCTCAATCCGTAGCCCTCTAGCCCCACCACCTTTCTCGGATTATTGGTTAAGAGGCGAATGTCCTTGAGGCCGAGGTCCACTAATATCTGGGCGCCGATGCCATAGTCGCGAAGGTCTGCGGGGAAGCCCAGCGATTCATTGGCTTCCACTGTATCCAGACCCTCATCTTGGAGGGCATAGGCCGCGATCTTATTATGTAGCCCGATCCCCCTTCCTTCCTGCCTCATATAGAGGAAAACACCCCTCCCCTCGTTGGCGATGGCCTGCATCGCCAGGGCAATCTGGTCACCACAATCGCACCTCAGACTGCCGAAGATATCTCCTGTGAGGCACTCGCTATGTACCCGCACCAGTACCGGCTCCTTCCCCGATATGTCTCCTCTCACTAGAGCGACATGTTCATCAGGGTCAATAGTGCTCTTATAAGCGATAGCTATAAACTCACCATACTTGGTGGGCAGATTGGCCTGAGCTATACGCTTAACCAGCCTTTCATGACGTCTTCGATAGGCGATGAGATCGGCGATAGCCACCATCTTCAGCCCATGCTGCTCAGCTGTGGCCTCCAGTTGTGGGAAACGAGCCATGGCGCCATCCTCTGCCATGACCTCACAGATAACGCCTGCGGGGTAGAGACCGGCGAGCCTTGCCAGGTCCACGATAGCCTCAGTATGCCCCGCCCTCACCAGCACACCCCCCTCTCTGGCCCGCAACGGAAAGGTGTGACCAGGGCGAGCAAGATCTTCAGGCTTAGTCGCAGGATCGAGCACTGCTTTGATGGTCGCCGCGCGATCGTGGGCCGAGATGCCGGTGCTCACCCGGTGTTTCGCCTCTATGGATATGGTGAAGGCTGTTTCATGCCTCGAGGTATTTTCCCCAACCATCATCGGGACTCTCAGTTCATCCAACCTCTCCCCGATGATAGGCACGCAGATGAGGCCCCGGGCATGCTTCGCCATAAAGTTGATCGCCTCTGGGGTGACCTTCTCCGCCGCCATTGCCAGGTCACCTTCGTTCTCCCGACTCTCATCGTCAACGAGGATCACAATCTTACCAGCTCTTATTTCCTTGATTGCCTCTGGGATCGTAGCCAGCGCCATTTTCCCGCCTCCAAGCTAGCGTTTTGGCATGAAGCCATGCTCCGCCAAAAATTCCATGGTTATTCTTGAGCCGCCTTCCCTAAGTCGCTCCACATACTTGGCGATAATATCCACCTCTAAATTTACCACATCCCCAGGCCTTTTGTCACCGAGGATGGTACTCTCAATGGTATAAGCGACCAAAGATACCTTAAAGGAGGTGGCTTCATATTCTACCACAGTGAGGCTTACTCCATCGACGGCGATAAAGCCTTTCTCAACCACATAGCGCATTATTTCCGATGGTGTCTCATATCTAACAAGAAGGGCCTCGTTCTCCCGGGTCGCTGAAATTACCTTACCCACGCCATCGATATGTCCCTGAACGAAGTGCCCCCCAAAGCGACCGCCAACCGACAGGGGGCGTTCCAAATTGACCTTATCTCCCGGCCGGAGCAAGCCGAGGGTCGTGCGCCTGAGTGTCTCAGGCATAACATCCACAGAAAAGGAGTTGCCTAAAAGCTCAACAACGGTGAGGCAGGCGCCGTTTACCGCCATGCTATCGCCCGATTTCGTATCCTCAAGCACCCTTTCGGCAGCGATGGTAAGACTTCCAGAGCGGGCCGCCCTGACAGTGCCTACATCCTCAACGATTCCAGTGAACATTTCTCACCTTAATAGCCCACATATCCTACGATCATGACATCATCGTCGTAGCGCTCCACCTTCACCCGGCTTAGCCTGAGCGCCTGGGCGATCCTCTCTGCGCCTTTTCCGCCGACTGCCAATCTGGCCTCTTTCCCCCCAATAATCAACGGGGCGATGAAGACAATCACCTTATCCACCAGCCCCTGCTCAAAAAAAGAGCCCAAGAGGGTGCCGCCGCCCTCCACCAGTACGCTGGTTAGTTCCCTTCTCCCCAGCTCCCTAATTAGCTCCTCGAGGTTGACAAGCCCCTCCCGGGGTGAAAACTCCAGCACCTCGGCCCCTGCCTTTTCGAGTTTTTTCACCCTGTTGGGAGCAGCTGCAGGAGTTGTTGCTACTATAGTTGTGCCAGGCTCGCTAAATAACCGTGCCGTTGGTGGGGTGCGTGCCTCACCGTCTACGATGACCCTGAGCGGCTGCTTTTCTAGACCGCTGCTGTCTCGCGCCGTAAGCTGAGGGTCATCAGAAAGGACAGTATTAACCCCCACCATGATGACATCCGCAGCGCGGCGCAACTGATGAACATACTCACGCGACCCCTCGCCGCTGATCCATCTGGAATCGCCCGTCTTTGTGGCGATCTTGCCATCGAGGCTTATGGCAAATTTTACATTGACAAAGGGCAGGCCGGTGGTGATGAACTTGACATAGGCTTCATTAAGCTCTCGTGCCTCCTCCTCATGCTCACCTAGTTTTGTCTTTATACCTACTTCATCCAGCGCTGCCTTTCCCCGAGTAGAAACCAGCGGATTGGGATCCAAGGTTGCGATATGTACTTCAGCGATGCCACTATCGATAATTGCTTGTGTGCAAGGAGGGGTGCGCCCGAAGTGGCAGCAGGGCTCCAGTGTCACATACATTGTCGCCCCATGAGCCTCCTTCCCCGCCTGCCTCAGTGCCACCACCTCAGCATGGTAGTAGCCCGGTGGCTGGGTATAGCCCTCACCGATAATCACCCCGTCCTTGGCGATTACCGCCCCCACTGCGGGATTAGGGCTTGAGCTTCCTAAAGCCAGCCTGGCCAAAGAAATAGCACGTTCCATGCAATCCATTTTTCGATCTTGAGGCAGCCTTCAGCGACTTTTACCTTCGAAATCCTGATAGTACCCTCTGGCGGTAGGCTCAACCTGACCCTGACATTTGCTCCTCAGACGCATATCCCCACACAGCCGCTCCCCTGCCGCAGTGAGGCGTAAAAAAGATACCTGCCCCACCCTCATCCCATAATACAGGGTGATCGGCAGCTGGGTCACATTGGAAAGCTCCAGCGTCAGGCACCCCTGCCAGCCCGGGTCTTTATAGCCAGAAGAAGGGTTTTTCGCCCTTAATCTCCACAATTTCTGTCAAATCCGCAAGGTTTTATTCTACGTTTATATAGAAGTGAGAGTGCCAACTACGGAAAATTAAAAGCTTGCTATCGAGGTGGACATCAACGCTCGCTGGATGGATGTAGCTTCAGTCCAGAGGCTCGATGACGATCCTCCCCCGGGCAAACACCTCTTTCATTGTTCGGTCACTCAGTACCATGCCGCCATCAAACCACCCTTTTCGCCATTCTACCATCTCACATACGAAAGTGCAACATAGTAAAGGAGCCCCCATAAATCGGGGCTCCTTGCAGGTGCTTGGCTTTAAAATGCTCACTGGATGGCAAAAGCCATCTGTACCGTGAGGGTGATCTCGGTCTCCCCGGGGCTGATCGGAGTAGTCGAGATACTGCCCCCTTCAAACGCCATCATCCTATAATCCATATAGATCGGGGTATAACTACTGCCCTCCGAGATGTAGAATGGCTTTCCTAGCTGGACGCCGGCAAGATCGGCCAATTGCTGGGCCTTAGTAATGGCATCAGCTACTGCCTCAGCTCGTGCCTCAACATAATACTGCGAGGGGTCATCCACGGTGAAGCTCACCCCCTGGATTCGGATGAGGTCTCCTCCGGCTTTAGCTACCGCATCGATAATGCGACCGGTAGCCTCGACGTCCCTAATCTTGACGGTCACCATATTGGTCACCCTGTAGCCGAGCAGGATCTCCTGGCCATTGTCCGTCCACCTTCTCACCGGATAGATGTTGAACCACTGGGTTTTGATGTCCTTTTCGTCGACTCCATTAGCGCGCAGCGTGGCGATTACCCGATCCATTGCCACAGCAGCTTCATCCATCGCCTTCTCCACAGTCACCGCCTGAGCCTCCACACCCAAGCTAAGGATAGCCGTATCGGGGACTACAGCTACCTTCCCCTGACCGGTCACCCAGATCCCCAAATTGTCCGGCCAATCTGACAGAGTTTGTGGGGTTGTTCCCGAGGACGCCACAGGATTTGCACTTGCCAAGGGAATCCAGCCAACCGCTCCAATTAGGGCAATCCCGATGACTAAACCTAACAACAAACCTTTTCTCATTTTTAACCCCCTTTTACTAAGCCCCGGCTTCTGTTATATGAACACTGAGAATCACCTTTTCAATGTAGCCCTCCTCCCAGCTCCTCTTATAGACCATCGTGATTTCAGTGTCACCCTCCTTCAGCGCCCGAAACTCAAAACACTCAACACCTCCAGCGCCAATGGCTTCTGAGGAGGGCTCGAATTTTGTCTCTACCAGCTCAAGGAATTCATCATCGAACTGAGCCTGCAAGTCATAGCCTGTGGTGGGATTGGACTCCAGAGAAAAAAGCAGGCTATCGCCGACCACCACTACGATTTTCGGTGAGTACCATAAATAACCAGCAGTTGTCTGGCCCCCTCGACTCAAGACATAGCCCAGCGTCCCCGACAATGTTATCGCCAGAATTAAAACAATAGCTACGAGCAACCACTTTTTTATTTTGCACCTCCTGCCTTTAGAACCTAACTTATTGGAGCCTTTTTCCCTCCTCTCCCCCTTCTATGCCACAAAATTGCCGTCGTCCCGCCCAATACCAACACCACTCCCAACAGGGCCAGTTCGATTTCACTCACCGGCCATACATATTCTCCACCTTCGGCAGGCACTTCACCCCCGTCTAAGCCATCACCAGCTATGGGAGTGACTTGCTGAGCCAATCTTTCCCCAATAAGCCCCCCCTCAAAGAGGTGAACACCATCGCTCACAAACAGAAACACCAAAGCCAGTACCGCAACGGCAGTTGCGACTCGCAGCGTACCAAAGGCAAAGGCAACGGAGTACCTCCTCGGGGCTACCTCAGCGATGGCAAATGAGCGCGGCGGCGAAATCAGAGGTACCCGGTGAAGCAGATTCACCGTCGCCTCAAGGGACTCAAGTTCCCGACGACATGCCTCACACCCCTCGATATGGCTTTCCATCCTCTCTCTCTCCGAGGAGGTGAGCCGTCCGTCAATATATGGGGAAAGCATCCCCCGCTTTTTCTGGCATTCACTTTTTCTCTTAAACATCTCTATTTATAAAGACGAAATCTCTAGGGTAAAAGTTCCCGATATTGCCCTAGATGATGGCGCAGCCTGGCCCTCCCCCGGCTGAGCCTGGACTTCACCGTTCCCAGGGAGCTAGCGGTAGCCTGGGCGATCTCCTCATAATCGAGTCCCTCGACATCGCGGAGAATGACCGCCAGACGCTGATCGGGAGGGAGAGCAGCCAACGCTCTATTAATCTCCTCCCCCAGCTCCTGGCGCAGGGCATACTCCTCCGGAGAAGGGGCACGCTGGTCGAATTCAAGCTCAATTGGAATGGTGTCCAGGGAGGTGGTGGGGCGACGGCGCTGTAAGCGGAACTGGTCTCGGCAGGCGTTGGCGGCAATGCGACACAGCCATGCCCTGAAACTACCCCCCCTGAACTTGCCTACGCCCCGAAAAGCGGAGAGAAAGGCATCTTGAGTGGCATCTTCGGCAGCCTGGGTGTTACCCAACATGCGCAAACAAAGGTTATATACCTCCCGTTGATACCTCTCTACAAGCCGATTAAAGCAGTCTAGGTCGCCCTGTTTAGCGCGCTGAATAAGCTCGTCCTCTTCCATCGGGCACATTCTACCAGACATTAGGCTTCAGTCCAAGCTGAAACGGACTGGCAAAGCCACGATAGATAGGATATAATTAACCTAGAGAGAAAATGAGAGTGACGCTGCGCGATATTTTAATCACCCTACTCTTAGCACTCTTCATCTTCTTGATGGTGCAAGTCACTCTGGAGAGCCGCGTGGTGGAGGGCTCCTGCATGGAGCCAAACTTTTACACTGGGCAACGCCTATTGGTCAATAAGGCAAGCTACTGGTTCGGTGAGCCCCAGCGAGGCGATGTGATTATATTTCACCACCCTCAGGAACCGAGCCGCATTCTCGTAAAAAGGGTGATCGCTTTACCCGGGGAATGGGTGGAGATAAGGGATGGTCGGGTATATATTAACGATGAACTGCTGGTAGAGCCCTACGTTGCGGAGCCAGCTAACGATTTCTATCATCGCACTCAGGTACCTGACGATTGCTACTTCGCCCTCGGTGACAACCGCAACCATAGCACCGATTCCCGTAGTTGGGGAGTGTTGCCACGCGAAAATATAATCGGTAAAGTATGGCTACGCTACTGGCCGTTAAGCGATTGGCATGTCATCCCAAGCTACTCCTACACCCAGGATTAATGTGGAAAGGAGCTCTTTGTCACGAGAGGTTGAGGAGATCTTTAGAGTAGCAGGGGCGATCCTGGAGGGCCACTTCGAGTTGGCCTCAGGATTGCATTCCGCCACATATTGGGAGAAGCTTCGAGTGCTCGGCTATCCCCATCACACCGAGCGGCTCTGCAGTATGATCGCCCAGCATTTCCAGGACGAGGGGATCCAGGTGGTCGCCGGGCCCGCTTTAGGAGGCATGATCGTCGCCTTCGAGGTGGCACGGCATCTAGGAGTGAGGAGCATCTATGCGGAACGAGTGGGCGAGGGCAGGGCCTTCAGGAGAGGGTTCTCCATCGAGCCGAGGGAAAGGACACTCGTCGTGGACGATATTTTGACCACTGGGGCATCGGTCCTCGAATTGATTAAATCAGTAAAGAGACATGGTGGCGATCTTGTCGGAGTGGGGGTGCTGGTCGACCGTTCCCCAGGAGGGATTGACTTGGGCGTGCCCTTTTTCAGTTGCCATCAGGTTTTCATTCCCACTTATACCCCTGAGGAGTGCCCACTTTGTGCTCAGGGGATCCCCCTAACCAAGCCCGGCAGCATCACGAGGGAGCAATCTTGAAAAGGGCTGATGAGAGCCACGATCAAACAGGATTAATATTTGATATTCAGAGATTTTCCATCCATGATGGGCCCGGTATCAGGACAACCGTCTTCATGAAAGGGTGCCCGCTGCGCTGCCAATGGTGCAGCAACCCGGAATCGATAAAACCCTATCCTGAGATTATGACCTATGATTTGAGGTGCAACAGCTGTAGTAAATGCTTAGAGGTTTGCCCGGTTGAGGCTATTGAGCTGAACGAAACTATAGAAATAGATCGGGCTAAGTGCAACCGCTGCATGGAGTGCGCTCAGGTCTGCTACCCAGGGGCGATAAAATGTGCGGGAAAATATATGAGTGTCGCTGAAGTGGTCGAGGAGGTTGAGAAGGACAGACCATTCTATAACAACTCAGGCGGCGGGGTAACCGCCTCAGGTGGCGAACCATTACTGCAATGGGAATTTGTCGCCACCTTATTTAAAAAATGCCAAGAAAAACATCTTCATACTGCTCTGGATACCACCGGATATGCTAAATGGCCTGCAATAAAAGAGGTGCTAAAGTATACTGACTTGGTGCTTTTCGATATTAAACACATGGACCCCCTGAGGCATCGAGAGGGAACAGGGCGAAGCAATGCCCTTATTCTTAGCAATGCCAAGAAGGTGGCTGGTGAGGTCAGAACATGGCTGCGCTTCCCGGTGCTCCCTGGTTATAATGATTCGATGCCCCACATCAGGGAGCTAGCCGAATTTGGGTTAAAGTGCCAGGTAGAAAAGGTTTCCCTCATCCCCTATCATAGATGGGGTGAATCGAAATATCAGAGACTGGGGAGAGAGTATCTATTCGAAGGAGTTGAACCGCCCACAAGCGATCACCTCGAGGGGCTTAAGAGAGCAATCGAAGCCTACGGGTTAGAAGTGACCATCGGGAATTAGAGATACTCGCAGGCACTTTCTTCGGAGAACACTATTGAGGTTTTAAGCTATAGACTATGGCATCATCTCCTCCTCGCTTAATGGCTCCCAGGGGTCAGGCTCAGGCATAGGAGGAACTCCCGCTTCATCCCACGGAAGCATAAAGTGGTAGCATCTGCGGATGGCCTTGCCTCGCTTCGGCAACTCATCCCAGGGTATGTGACCCCAACAAGCAGCGTAAGCAAAGCCGTAAGTCACCGGGTTTATCAGCGTGGGATCTACGATAACATTAACCACCGCAGTCTTTCCCCCTTCGGCGGCTCTCAACGCTCGTTCCAGGGCAGGGCGAAACTCGCCGGGTTCTCTCACATATTCCCCATGGCAGCCAAAGACCTCGGATAGCTTTTCATATCTAATATCTGGTAGGAACGCCTGTCCCATAGGGCGATCCTGAGGCCCCAAAACCTCCCAATTCTTCCCATAGTATTGGTATTTCATTCCCGTCAGCCATCCATCGTTGTTGGTGACCACATATACGATGGGGAGCTCGTGCCTGAGTGCAGTTTCGATGTCAAACCCGGCGTTACCCATCCCGGCATCCCCCATTAGCGAAATTACGGGATGCTTCCTTGTTTCGGGATCGCCCAGCGCAGCACCTAAAGCCATGCCTATGCCATGCCCTACGCCCGCCTGCTCGGAGGCGTCCATGATCTGAGCTGAATAGCGAGATTTTAGGAAGGGAGGTATGAAGCCTGAGATGGTATAGCCATCGATTATAATGCGGTTCATACCTTCGTAAAGCTCCTCGCAGGTATCCCACAGGGTCTTGCAAAGCCAGCCGTGATGGACCGGCTTGTGCTCCTTGTATTTCAGCGCCCTGGCCTGAAGCCTGGCATCGGACTCTTTCTGCATCTGTTGAACCTTCTGTACCCAATCACCTCGCTCCTTCGGCGGGGTTAACCTACTGGCCTTCATGCACTCGGTCATCTGTTTGAGAACCACCTTTGGGCCGCCTATCATTATCAGCTCAGTATCTAGGTATTGCCAGATGTGCTCCGGGGACTCATTTATCTGAATGCATCTCGGCCACCCACCACCGAAGGCGGAATCGAAGAATCCAATCTTCATGCCAACCAGCACCAGTAGATCGCATTCGGCTAAAACCTGGCGGTGGATGCGAGAGCTGAAGTGGAGGGGATGGGTCTCGGGCATCGCCCCCCGGCCAATCCTCCTCCCACTAACGGGGATCTGCGCCAGTTCAGCAAACTCGATAAGCTCGGCAGAGGCTCCCGACCAGTGGACGCCGTCGCCAGCGAATATGACCGGGTTTTTTGCCTCACATATCATCCTCACCACCCTCTCCACCAGCTCCGGGTCGCCGCCTGGCTCAGGGAGGGGCTTACCTGTATCCTCGCCCCGCCATTTCTCCTGATACAGGGTCCCCGCAGCCAGGGCTGCGTAGTTACCTGGTGCAGGTGGCCCCACCATAGCACCCAGGGGGAACTCAATTACGCACGGCCCCTTGGGATAGGCCTCCGCATCCTTAAAGGCTTTAGCCACAAAGTGCTTGACCTCATAGTCGGCAAATACCCGCTGCGTCCACTTGGTGATGCGGCTAAACATATGCTCGGCATAGGAGGGCTGGATGGTAAACGCCCGCTCGTGACCGATTATCGTCCCGCCGCAGATGCCCACTGTCGGAGAGCAGCTAAGGTAGCACTGCTGCAGGGCGCTGGCGAGGTTGGCAGTACCCGGCCCAGTATCGGAATAGAACACCCCCACCTTACCCGTTACCTTGGAATAGGCCTCAGCGGCGTAAACCGCAGCCTGCTCATGGTGCATGGTAATCAACCTGATCCCTATCCTACTTATGGGGTCGACGATGTTCCATAGATCACCACCATGAATACCGAAGGCCATCTCTGTACCTTGCTCCTTGAGTGCTTCAGCAAAAACCCCCGCTGCATTGGGATAGGTCTCCCTCATCCCCAGGGGAATTTCCTTTTTCTCCTCAGCTACACTCATTCTAGTTACCTCCTTTGTGTTTGATAATTGCTATTCTCTCATTCTGCTTTGTTAATGAATCGGCCCTTGTTCCCTGCCAAGCACGCGTCTAGCGATCAAGTTTTTTAGGACCTCAGATGAGCCGCCAGCCAATTTCCCCACCTTAGCATCCCGCCAAAAGCGTTCGAAGGGCCTTTCGCGATAGCAGCCCCAGCCACCCACCAAGGAAAAAACCTGGGAGGTAACCTCCTCAGCGACCTCGGCGGCGTAATATCTCGCCACAGCGGTTTCTAAGGAGTGTTCCACATCTCTATCGGCTAGCCAAGCTGCCTTATCCCTGAGCAGGGTGGCCGCCTCGATTTTAGTGACCAGATCGGCTACTGTCCAACGAAGGCCTTGAAAATCGGTCACCATGTGCCGTCCCACCTGTCGCTCCTTAGCATATTTGATAGCCTGCTCGAGCGCCCCTCGGGCCAGTCCGATGAGACAGGCGGCATTACCGATGCGACTCAGATTGAAGGTAGCAAAGAATGTGCCCATGGCGTCGCCCTCCCTCCCCAGTAGCTGAGTCTGGGGGATCTCGAGGTTTTTCAGGGTGACATTGTAGATGGGCTGCATCCTCTGACCTATAGGGTTACCTTTTTCAAAACTGATGCCTGGAGTTCCTCGCTCAATAATAAAAATGGAGAGGCCACTCTCAGTTCTGGCATAGACCAGCATTATAGCAGCATCGGCAGCAAAATTGATATGCGTCTTACGACCGTTGAGAACATAAGCGTCCCTGCTCTTGACCGCCGTCGTCTCCATCAGCTCGAAGCTAGACCCAACATTCCGCTCCGAGACCGCAATAGCGGCAAGGTATTCTCCCCGAGCCAGCTTGGGGAGGTAATTCGCCTTCTGTTCCGCTGTGCCGGAGGCTAATAAACACTTCTCCGCCTGAATGGTAGTTTGGGGGCCAAATAGCCCAACCTTGGCCAGTTCTTCACTAATTATGGAGTACTCTATTGCTCCCTTCCCCATGCCATCATATTCCACAGGCACGATAGGTCCCATCCAGCGCCTCACCCCAAGTTCACGGAATAGCTCTCTGGGGGCCTCGCCTCTTCTCTCCCACTCATCAACTTTAAAACTAAGTTCATCGGCAAGCTTTGCTACCTCCCCTTTCAACTCATGCTGCTCAGCACTGATCTCAAAGCCTAAAGACATGGCGACCTCCTCCCGAGGCTAAATATAGCATAAGGGTTAAAAGGAGTAAATGGCGTATTCTGTATGAAGCCGAGCGGTATTTTACCTTTATGGCAATTTTGTGTAAAATATAACTCTGTAAAATGCATCAAGCTCCGATGATGTCTTATTGACGGAGACCGAAATGACGATAGCGAGTGTTATTACGCCCTCGCCGTTAAGCGAGTTACGAACCTTTGTAGAAAATCAGAGTGGGCAAAATATCCTAGAGTGCTATCAGTGTGGCAAGTGCAGCGCAGGCTGTCCCACTGCTTATGCGATGGACCTGACCCCGCGACAGCTGATGAGAGGGATTCAACTCGGGCTGAAGGATGAGGTGCTGGGTAGCACCACGATCTGGCTCTGCTTATCCTGCCAAACCTGCTCCGCCCGGTGTCCCCGCCAAATCGATATCGCCAGGGTGTTAGAAACGCTCCGCCAGCTGGCCATTGCAGAAAAAAGAAACCCGACTGAAAAAGATGTCTTACTTTTCCATCGCATCTTCCTCGGCCTTATTCAGCGCTATGGTCGGGCCCACGAGCTATCGCTGGGTGTTTTGTATAACCTGCGGAGTAGACACCTTCTGGCAAATGCGGCGCTTCTCCTTAAAATGCTCACCAAAGGGAAGCTTTCGATTCTGCCACCCAAAGTTAAGGGCGCAGCGGAGGTTAAGAGGTTGTTTGCCAAAGTGAGGGCACTGGAGAAGTAATGGCGCCGCGCACTTATGCTTATTATCCTGGCTGCACGCTGCATTCCACAGCAAAGGAATACGACGTCTCAGCCCGCCTGGTATGCGAAGGTTTGGGTATTGAACTGCGTGAATTAGAGGATTGGACTTGCTGTGGCGCTTCCTCAGCCCATTCCACGAGCGACCTGCTGAGCATCGCCCTGCCCGCCCGCGAGCTACAAGCCGCGGAGGAAATGGGTCTGCCCCTGGCGGTTGCCTGTGCCATGTGCTTCTCCCGCCTCAAGTTCGCCATCCATGAGCTAAATGACCAGGAGATTCGGGGGTTGGTCAGCGACATTATCGGGGGAGAGCTTCGCAATGCTGTTGAGGTAGTGCACCTGCTTCAAGTGCTCGATGAGGATAGGGAGGCCATCCTGCTAAAAAGACCTCTCACTGGCTTAAAGGTAGCCTGCTATTACGGGTGTCTCCTGGTTCGCCCCCGGGACATCGTTGATTTTGATGATGAGGAGAATCCCCAAATTATGGACCGGCTGATCGAGGCGTTGGCAGCCCACAGTATAGACTGGGGGTTCAAGACGGAATGTTGTGGTGCTAGCCTGCCCCTGAGCCGCAAAGACGTCGTATTAACGCTATCGCATCGCATCCTCTATCAGGCGAAGCAACTGGGGGCTGATTGCCTAGCTGTAGCCTGCCCGATGTGCCATAGCAATCTGGATACCACCCAACGAGTGATAGAGGCTAAATATAGGGACGGGGTTGGGCTACCGGTACTATACTTCACCCAACTGGTGGGGCTTGCCATGGGTTTCTCCCCAAAGCAATTACTTCTGAATAAACACCTCACCGATCCGCTGCCAATGCTGACAGAAAAGGGGTTGGCATAGAAAGAGGTGGATATGGCTAGGATTGGCGTCTTTATCTGCCACTGTGGCACCAACATCGCAGGCACGGTGAATATCGCCGAGGTCTTGAAGGCGACGAAACAAATGCCTAATGTGGCCTTTGTTGATGATAACAAGTATAGCTGTAGCGAGCCTGGACAGGCCTCGATCAGCGATGCGATTGTGGCACATCGACTAGATCGGGTAGTCATCGGCAGTTGCTCACCCCGGATGCACGAAAATACCTTCCATAGGACTGTTGCCTCAGCCGGGCTAAATCCCTACCTCCTGGAGATCGCCAATCTGCGAGAGCATTGCAGTTGGGTGCATGGCGACGGCAAAGAGACCACCGCCAAGGCCATCGAGCTAGTGAGAATGGCGGTGAGTAAGGTGGCCTACTATGAGGCACTCTTCCCCAAGCAGATCGGCCTCACTAAGCGAGCGCTGGTTATAGGGGGAGGGATCGCCGGCATCCAAGCGGCTCTAGACATAGCAAACTCCGGCTACGAGGTGGTCCTAGTAGAGCGGGAGCCCAGCATTGGGGGAAGAATGGCTCAACTAGATAAGACCTTCCCCACACTGGATTGCTCTGCCTGCATTCT
>Ga0209635_10002702_pt1 | contig 13677 bp, 15 predicted proteins | sample DeeMarSWOR230_32_FD_187463 | JGI IMG/M metagenome (GOLD analysis project Ga0209635, IMG submission 187463) | Marine sediment microbial communities from White Oak River estuary, North Carolina - WOR-2-30_32 (SPAdes) (version 2) | ecosystem: Environmental > Aquatic > Marine > Intertidal zone >...
TCTATAGAACCATCTATAATTCTCCCCATTCCATAAAATAAGTCGATCTTTCGCTGTTTAATTAAGACTTCAATACCTGAAATCAACTCTTCTACGATTTTATTTTTACGTTCAACCGCATTTTTGAAATTTGGCTTTATTTCTCCATTTATATCGACTCCAAAAATCTTCGAATGACGTGCAATATTTTCAATTAATTTTGCCGAACTATGAAGAGCTTTTGTTGGGATACACCCTCGATTTAAACAAGTACCCCCTACTTTATCTCTTTCAATCAGTGCAACTTTTGCATCATATTGAGCTGCACGAATTGCAGCGTGATATCCACCTGGACCCGCACCAATTATTACAATATCATACATAATTTTATCCATACTTAATATATTTATAATAAGTTTATTACTTTTTAAAATAAAAAAAAAAATAATTATTTGGGACCTTTATTCAACAGGTCTGATTTTTTCACGATCAGCTAATTTTTCTGAAAGTTCCTTCTTAAGATCAGCTAATTTTTTCTGTTTTTCAACCATGTCTTTGTTGATTTCCATCGAATCAGTTTCAAACTTTGTTAAACCTTTCTGAATCTTGAGATATGCTTCTTCTGCTTTTGAAATTTTCTCACCAGGGGCATTGCTATTCACTAACTTAACATAAGCCATTTGTTTTTTTGCTAAATTGCTTCTTTCTTTTGCTTCATCAAGTTTCTTGTTAGCAAGTTTTACTTTTATTTCAGCAATTTCTGTCTCGACATTTGCAATCTTTCGTTGAGTTTCAGCGATCTTTATTTGAATTTCAGCGATTTTTTCATGATATATCGCTTGATTTTTCTCCGCTTTTAAATTTTCTCCGGAATATTTCATTATATCCTTTATTTTTTCCTTTTTTTCTACCAATTTTTTAGATTTCTCAGCCAACCGCTCTCTAATTTTCGCTAAATCAATTTCATTTTTCACAAGCATTTCCCTTGCTTTAGATCTTTTTACTTCTTGTTTTGCTAAAGCTTTCACATCATTCGCAGCATCCTTTTCACTCATGGCTATACTTGAATTTTCATTAGCTAATCTTTCAACATTTTTCGCTTCTTCCATAATTTCACACCTTTATGATTCTTTCTATTTTATTTTAAGAAAAGTGGTTATTTAATTTTTATTTCTTTTTTTTCCTTCTCTCTTATTTCTTTTTTAGGAATTTTAATTTTCAGAATACCATTATCTAGATTTGCTTCTATCGCATCACTGTCAGTATTTTCAGGTAAATTGAAACATCTATAATAACTTGAACTACGAAATTCTCTTCTTACTAATTCATCTTTTTTCTCCTCTTTTTTTTCCTCTTTTACTTCTCCCTTAATCTCTAAATTACCATCGTGAATCATTATTTCAATATCCTTCTTTTCAAGACCAGGCATTTCTATTAAGACATTGAAATTATTTTCATCTTCGTTGATATTTGTTAAAGGAATTCTGAAAAATGGTTCTGATTCCATAGCTACCAGACTTAAAGGACGATCTCTCATGAACTTTGAAGGCCAATACCAGTCATTGAAAAATTGTCTTCTCAAATCATCGAAATATTTATCCATTCTCTGAAATAATGAAAATGGGTTTTCTCGTTTTATTGCCAATTCTCTTGACTTTTCTTGTTTTTTCTCGTCCTTTTCTTTTTTATGTTTTTTAATCTCAACTGCTTCCATTTTCACCATCTCTTTTTCTATTTTCAATTTTTTATTTTATTATTGTAATTTTAAAAAGTAAACTCTTAATATGATTCTATTTAAACTAACTATATATTTCATCATAATCCTTTAAATCTTCTTCCAAATCTTCATCATCATCATCCCGATCTTCGTCTTCATCATCATCGTCCCAATCTTCCTCATCCTCGGAATCTTCATCCTCATAATATCCATCATATTCATAATCATATTTTTTTTTCTTTTCCTCCTTCTTTTTGGTTTTTAATTTCATTTTAACTTGTGATCCTCCTTTTTTTTAGTAGTTTATTATTATGACCACATAATGATTACATAGTATTTAAACGTTTTCATATGAAAACACATTTATTGATCGATAACCTTATATACTTTGATATCATATTTTTATATAATAAATCTAATTCAAAGTAGAAAAATTAACTATATTCTGAGATGACAAAAAAAACTCCTAAAAAGAAAAGTAATTTTCTTGGATTTAGACTTTCAGAAGAAGTATTGAATAAATTAGAACTAATAGCGAAGCAGGAAAATAAAACACGTGGATTAATTGCAAAGGATGCTATTGAGCAATGGCTTAATTTGGAATTATTCAATCAAACTAACGAAATGATTATGATTTCCAAATCTATCTTTTCCAAAATTTTAGCCAAATTAGACGAACAATCTCTAGAAATAATAGCTAAAGATTTTGCTGATTTATTCTCAGATATATTAAAATTTTCAACAGCAAAACCTATGAATGAAGAAACCTTGAAGTCTTATACAATTTTTCTAATAAATTTTTTAGGCAAAAACGGATTAAAATGGTTCAATACTCTTGATATATATACTCAAGATAATACTTTTGTCTTTAGAGGTTTACATGATATGGAGGAAGTTTATTCAATTTTTTTTACGAAATTTTTTAGATATCTATTATCTGAATATTTTGACTTAGATTTTACTACAAAATTAGAGGAAAAAACGTCTAATTTAATTTATCTGGAATTTAAACTTAAACAAAAGTTAGTTTAATAAAAAGATGAGCAGTAAAGTACATAGAAAAGGAAAAATAAGGAACTATTTCTTAACTTTAGAAAAAAATTCTAAAAATTTAGAAAAATTAGAATATATTGAAGAAAACTTGGATATTGGAATGAAATATATCCAAATGGTTTTACCATTAAGAAAAGTAACAAAAACAGCAGAAAATAGTTTAAAAGAAAATGTTGAAAGAAATATCCTTAGAGCAAAAATAAGGAAAATCAATGAAAAAGATCTAGAATCGCTCAGGAATATTTATAATAAAGCTTGGTTAACATCCCATGAACCATTTAGAGCTTTAACAATAGATGATTTCATAAGCTTATATAATGACCCTAATTTAACAATACTCATTGCCAGCGTTTACGGAATTGATGCAGGATTTATGATCCTTGATTTTGAAGGACCAGAAAAAGAGTATGGAATCATTGTTGCAATGGGAGTAATACCACGTTTCCAACGAAGAGGTCTTGGAAAAATCATGGCCCTCGCAGCATGGGAATTTTTTAAGAAAAGAAATGTAATTGAATTGAGGAGTGAAGTTTATATTAATAATAATGCATCATATAATTTCTTAAAATCATTAGGGTTTGAAGATAATGGTATAAAGCTTTATAAGTCTGAGGATTTTAATCCCGTTATTTCTAATGCTTAGAAGAACATAGATTTGGAAAATAAAAAAAACTATATAATGATCAACAAAACGCTGAATCATGAGTATGCAAAAATTCAAACAAGCTAAAATTTATTTATTGGCATTTACTAACCAGTCTTTGAAGGATATTTGTAAAATATACAAAATTAAAGGCTTTTCAAAATTAAATAAGGAAGAAATTATTGATCTTATTTTAAAATCAATTCCTAAAACTACTTTTGACTCATTTCTAAATGATATTGAAGAAAAATCTTTAATTATGACAATTTCATTAGTTCCTAAATATTTTACAAAAGAGAATCCCACTAAACTCGAGGTTATACATTTTGATGATAAAAATAATATTTTAAACTTAAAATTTAAGGGCTTTAGATGGGAAATAGATACTAATCTCCAATTCTTAAATTTGAATAAAAGAAATGAACCTTTAACGTTAAAATTTAATTGTACCTGTGAATATGCTAAAGATGAAGGCTTTTGTAGTCACTTCTGGTTAGGTTTGATGTGGGCATTTCAGAAATTTTCAATCGAAAATTCTCGTTGGAATAAGACCAAGTTACCGGCAATCTTTAATGAATTAAAAAACAAATTAAATTTTAAACCATTCTATAAAGAAATTCCCAATTTAGAAAAGCCAGACATAGAATCCGTCGAAGAATTTTTAAAAGTAAATTTAATGGGCAAAACTCAATTTAATTATGAAGATTTGGAAGATCTTTCAATTAAAGAGATTCTCACGTTTATTTCCGAATACAATCTTAAAATGTTTGAAAAAGAACAAATAAAAACAGGAAAAAATCTATTAATAGATTTAATAAAGAATCAATTAAGTCTTGAAGAATTTAATAAAGATTTTTTTCATTTTAAAAAGAATATTCGAATTTTGGAAGCTAAAAAAACTCCTATAGATATTCTTAATCTTGAGTGGGGTCCACCTCTTAAATGTCATGCGAGGTTAAAAATATCTAAGCAAGAAGAGGAAGAAATTCTTGATATCTTTATACAAGATAATCAAATTAAGCATACAAATTGTCATTGGGTTTATCATCGCCAAAATTTTTGTAACCATTTAATTACTTTATTCTTAAAGTTATCTAGTAAAAATCTCCAAAAGACACTCGAATTTCTTAAGAAATACTCAAAAATATGAATATATACTTTAAATAGAAAATTTAAAATAAAAAAAAATTAAAATTGGTAATTATAAACCAATAAAATTTAAAAACCATATATTATAAGCAAAATTTGGTTTTTAATCTATATAAAAATATAATTTGAGGGTAAAAAGAGATGGAAAATTTAAAACAAATTGAAAAAGAAGCTCAACACAATCTTAAAATAGCTCAATATGAAAAAGAATTAGCTCAAAAACTAAAAACTAACGCCTTAACTGAAATCAAAAAAGCAAACGCTAGAGAAAAATTATTAAAAATTGAATATGATCTCGCTGAAATAAAAAAAGATTTAGCAACCAAAAGAAAACTTCTAGCAAAAGAGAAAACGGAAATTAAAAGCGATAAAATTTTAGACTTTTCAGATGAAGAACTAAAAATTGAGAATAATTATGCTGTCTATAATGAGCAGATGGCAAAAAATCAAAAGGGGATTGCTGAAATTAATAAAAAAATTGCATTAGCAGAAAAACAAATTGCTGAACAAAAAGTAAAATTAGCCAAGGAACGATTAGATGTTGCAAAAGCACGAGAAAAATTAGCTAAGATACAAACTACATATTTAAAAGTTGCTCAAGCACCAGCCTCGGAAGATAAGATTTTGAATGCGAAAAATAAAGTAGAAAGCCAAAAGAAAAAACTATTAAAACAAAAAGATGATGTATTAGAACAGGAAAAGGATGTAAGGAAAAAAGAAAACAAACTGGCTGATTTAAAGAAGGAACTTTCCTTAAAATTTGCTGAAAGAGAAAAAATTAGACATCCTGGAGTTATTCTTGCGGGTTAGATCTTTAGATGTGAAAACTAATTATATTATTAATCTTTTTTAAATCCACTTTTTCTTTTTAAATAATAAAAGCATTGATACAGCAATAATAGTCATTACTATTATTAGTATTATTAGCAGATCATATTGATAATTCGAATATATGATAAAATTCATTCCATAAAAACCTGCTAGAAACGATAAAGGTATGAAAATTGTTGAAATAATTGTTAATACTTTCATAATATCATTCATTCTATTGCTGACACTCGATAAATACATATCCAACATCCCAAAAATAATATCTCGGTAGTTTTCTAAAAGATCACTAATTCTAAAGATATGATCATATATATCTCTTAAATAGATTTGCAACTCATCCTTAATAAGCTTCGATTGTTCTCGTTGCAGTTTATTAATTACTTCTCTTATTGGCCAAATTGATTTTCTTAATTCAATCGAAGATCGTTTTAATCTATAAATAAGTTGTAATGTTTCTGGTTCAGGACTTTTTATGAGGATATCCTCTATATTTTCAATATCTTCTCCTACTTTTTCTAATACCACAAAATAATTGTCAATTATAATATCTATCAAAACATAAAATAGATAATCTGTGCCCATTAATCGAACTCTTCCTTTTGGAACTTGAATCCTCTCATAAATGGGACTAAAAAGATCAGTATCACGCTCTTGGAAAGATATTAAATAATTTTCCCCAAATATTAAACTAATTTGCTCATACTCAAATTCTTCTTCTTCATGATTCCAACGCAACTTTTTTAATACAGAAAATATATAGTTTCCATAATCCTCCAATTTAGGTCTCTGATTAGGGTTTAAAATATCTTCTAAGACAAGAGGATGTAAATCAAATTGGTGTCCAATCCCTTCAATAATCTTTACTTCTGCAAGTCCATATATATCAATCCATCTAATTAAAGGTTTTTCAATTTCAGTTAAATTTTCTTGAATATCCTTAAATTCTTTAAAACTATATTGATCCACAGTATAATCTGTTATTTTAATTTTAGTTTTTTCTTTTACTTTATCACCTGTGTATATTAGAGTTCCTGGAGGAAGACCGACTTTTTTTTTCTTTTTGCTTGAAAGGCTTGGCTTTTTTAGGGGTCTATAAAATCTCCTCAAATTATATCACTTAAACACTATAAGATAAATTGCAGCCAATTATTTATTAAACCAACTTTTAAAATAAAAGTTTTCTTATTTTTTTTATATCAAAATTAGAGTATTGAGTAATAAAAGCCTAGGAGATTAATTTTTAGTATGAAAAGAATTTATAAAATAATTTTATGGATCTCATTTATTGGAGCTTTTGTTTTACTTTATTTTTACTTTGGATTTGAATATTTATTATTGAATTTAGTACTATTAAATTTAGTTGCCTACGTTGTAAGATCAATATTAATTGATATATTTCAGAGTCTAATTAAAAATTTATTAATCCGTTATATCTTCCTGTTAATTATAAATATAGCTTGGTTAATATTTCCATTTTGGTTGATTGCGGTTATCGATGTTGATTATTTTGTGGCAATTATTTCTTTTTTGGTTGTAGCAGTTTCTTTAACATTTCAAAATACTATAAATAATATCGTAAGTGGAATAATATTATTATTTTCAGGAGGATTTGAAGTAGGAGATTTAATTCAAATCAATAATATTGATGGAATCATAAAAGAGATAACATTGAATCATATAAAATTAGTAGATTTTGATGGAAGTATTACATATATCCCAAATCGAGTTGCATTTAATTCATCAGTAACTAGATACACGCACGTAGAATTAGATAAATTTGATAAATTAAATATTAAAACTGTTATTAAGAAAATGAAGAAGAAATTTATTGGAAAAGAAAAATTAACACGATATGTTAAAGTTGTAGAATTATTGGGAAATGTTAATGGAGAAAGAATTGATGAGATTTTAGAGCCTATTCTTAAAAAATATGAACCTATTTTTGGAATTAAACCTTATTTTTATGTGAATAATACAGTAGCAGATCGTTTAAGCATTACCTTTCAGATTTTATCAAGAGTTCCAAATTCAATCTTAGAATATTTAGATCCTTTTCTTAAAGATGTTCTTTTTCAAATATATCACAATGAGATTTATCTTGATTGGAATCAACAAAACCAGACAAAAAATTCGGTGATATAAAATTGGCATTATTTGAGTCAGATCTTGAGGGATTAATCTATTTTAGCATTATAGCAATCGGAATATTTTTGCTAAACAAAGTTATATCATCTATAGTAGATCGTACTAAAGCAATTCCATTAAGAGAAAAAATAATTGTTAAGTTTCTGTTAAAAATTATCTCTATTTTCATACTCGTATTCTTTTTAATGAATAGTTTTCCAAGTATTGAGGATATACCTCCAGAATATGTAGCTATTTTGACAAGTTCAATAAGTATTGCCATTGCTTTTGCATCCAGTGGAATTTTCACCAATCTAATATCCGGAATTGTTTTAATGGTAATACGCCCTTTAGATGTTGGAGATTTAGTCAAAATTCAGAATGATAAAGGTATAGTAAGAGCAATAGGGCTAACAAAAACTGTACTCGAAACTTTTGATAATATTTTTATTGAGAAATCAAATTCTCAAATAATTTCCGCTACTATTGTGAATTATACAATTAAGCTTGGTAGAAGAAAAAGTTTTGAGGATTTTAAAAAAAAAATTCTTGCACCTCAAGATAGAGGAATTTTAAAGATTGAAGAAACTCTTGGGGATAAAGAATTTGAACGCGATTTAAAAGAAGCTTATGATAAACTACAATCGAAATTTTATCCAAACCTCTATAATTATTCTTTTAGGATGACATTCCCCTATAAAAGGTTTCAATCGATAATAGGCAAAATAGAGGAGATCTGTTTGAAATATAAAGAGAATGGTATTTTTCGACTTAAACCTCGATTTGATATTGTTGATTTTGGATTTAAAATAACAATAAAATTTCGGATTTTAACATTTACTCCTCAAAAAATTTTTGATTATCAGCCGAAATTTGCCAAGGAAATATATAATGCAGTGTATGAAAATAGAGATAATTAAAAAAAGATGAATATAAAGTAATTGAATAGGTTTATTATTTTTTTTTTAGTTAATCTGATTAGATGACAAAAAAATTTGTCTACTTCCATTATAATTATAAAAAACTTGTAAATTTCGACTTTAATTTACCTTAGGACTATATAAACATAATGCAGTTGATAAGCTATGAAAAAAAAAATATTCAAACTTTTTTCCTTTTTCTTTGAATTTTCCTAAAATATTTCTGTTTTTGTTGCTCTAAAGGTTTCAAATATCCAAGCAAATCATCAAAAACTACTTTTTGTTGTAATTGTGGACGGAATACAAACTTATAATACTTTTTTTTCCAATAGAAGCGTAAACTAGTTAGATATAATAATATTTCTTTTATTTGTTGAGTTTTAATTTCTATATATGAGGTTATTATATTTTCCTCAGTATTTAATTCGATATTTCTTTTAAATAAAGAACCATCAATTTTTAAAAGATAGATAGTTCCATTTAAGTAAGAATTATTTTCTTTATTGTAAGTTAAACCAAGGTAATGTGCGTAAAATTTGAAATTTTGATTAATTTTTGCATTTAAATAATTTTTTTGAATAATATCTCGATTTTTATTCTTAACTAATGCTTTTAATTCTTGCTCATCCATATTTTCTTCGTTTTTTTGAAGTATTTCATAGTATTTCACTTGGATGTTAGTAAATATTAACATTTCTATATCATTATAAAAATCTTGAACTTCACGAGCTAGAATCCTATCATCTTTAATGTGATCCCAGATTATGAAGAAAAGTACAGCAATTGAAACTCCTAAGCTAAAATATACGATAATATCTTCTGGACTCATTATATTGAAATGCATTTTTGTTAATTTAAACTATAATTTAGAATGAGGTCGATCACTATAAATAATTGTTGTTTTTAAAGCAATTTCTAAAACTATTATCTTTTTTTATATGTTTAAATAGTCAACTTAAATGTTATAACTATATTTCATAAATATCGTAAAGAAATATAACAAATTTGCTTAATTTTAGAAATTTTGTCTAAAATTAATAAGTAAAATGTATAGGTAGAATTTAAAAATAAGAACTATATTACTATTGTATAATCAAAGACTATCTAATCTCTATTGGTTAGCATTATATCATTTGAAAGTGAAGAATTATGGAGAATAATAGATGGATTTTATTGTGTATTGCAGGCGGTATTCTGATGATCCTTGGTTCCGTAATTGGAAGTATCTCGTTTTTTGAGACGATTTTTGGATATTTATCGGCAGAAATTGGTGAAACTATAGCTAATGTTTTATCAATTGTTTTACAAGTACTGGCATATATTGCTATGGGAGGAGGTATTTCAGTCATAGTGGGTGCCTTAATAGTTTCAATGAACCATTATCGCTTGGGTAAATTTATTATTGGAATTGGAGCTGGAATGGGTTTAATTGGATTAATAATTTTTATCATTACAAGTTTAATCCAGGGCGTTATTGTCGCTGAACTTATAGGAATTATATTGAACATTTTACATGGTAGTTATGGATTTCTTGGTGTAATCCTTACAATAATAGCTAGAATGAAATTAAAAAAGGACTAGTATACAAAAAAGTATAATCCGACTCTTTTTTATTTTTTTCTTTATTTTTTTTCAAATAAAATAATTTTTAGTTCATTTAACAAATCTTTTAATTTATACTTAATAGATCTAAATATTAAGATATAATAATAAGAACCTTTTAGATAGCAGATATTTAGAAGAGGATTGAATTATGGCAAAAGCAGAAGAATACAAAATGTTTCAAGGATGTGTTATTGGGAACCGAATTCCATTTATTGAAGCGTCTGCTAGAAAAGTGTTTGATAAACTTGGAATAAAGACTTCTGATGCACCATTTGCATGCTGTCCTGACCCTGTTGGTTTCAATAGCACTGATCATCTCAGTTGGATGGCAATGGGTGCAAGGAATCTTACTATTGCTGAAGGAGAAGGAAAGGATATCATTTCTTTATGTAATGGATGTTTTCAAACATTGAAACTTGTTAATGAAGAATTAAAGCATGATGATCATGAAAAAGAGCACATTAATAAAATTTTAAAGACAATTGGAAAAGAATTTAAAGGTACAATAAATGTGAAACATTTTGTAGAAGTATTACATGATTATATAGATAAAATAAAGGAGAATATTACAAAAGAACTAGACGGCTTGAAAGTTGCTTGTCATACAGGTTGCCATTATAATAGACCATCAGAAAAAGTACAAACTGATGATCCTATGCACCCTGTTAAGTTAAGAGAAATTGTTGCAGCTACAGGAGCAATCCCCGTAGATTATGAAGAAGAAATGCTTTGTTGCGGTACTGGAACTGGAAATACTGAAGAAGAACCTGCAATGCAGGTATTATCGAATAAACTAGCAAGCGCATTGAATGCTGGTGCTGAAGCGATGATTGTTAATTGTCCTGCGTGTTTTCAACAATTTGATAATAATCAGAAAAAAGCAGGAGAAGTTGGAGGTCAAACATACAATATTCCCGTTTTATACGTGACTGAATTATTAGCTCTAGCATTTGGTGAAAATCCTGATGATCTTGGATTAAAGTTCCATCGAACTAGACTCACTTCATTTTTAGAAGAAAAAGGTTTAAAATAACCTTACTAAAACATTATTATATTTATCTAATTCTACTTTTTCACTTAATCTAAATTAAAAGATTTTATTTAAGGAGTAATTCTATTTCATACAATATGTTTTCAGGCATTTCCTTTAAGAATCCTTGAGAAGATTTAGGAGCCCCTCCTCCTTTACCACCAAATTTTTGAATTAATTTCTGTAAAAGGTTATTAGAATCTATTATTTCATTAGGAGAAAGAATTCTTATTTTATTAACTTGAAATTTTACGATGATAAGTGAATTTGAAGGAAAATTTTCCAATGATTTGTTTAAAATCTTTATATCCACGTCAAAATCGATATAAAAGAGTGAAATATCATTAATTATCTTTGTAGGAGATTTAGAAATATGATCTAATAACTTAATAGACAAATCTTTATGCTGTTCTTGTATATTTTCGATAAGTTCTAAACGTTTTTTAAGTAGTTCTTTCAATTTTGGTACAGGAGCGTTGATATCATTAGCAAGTGTTATTAGATCTAAATCCATATTTGAAATCATTTCTATAGCTTTATTTCCTACAATATACCTTATTTCATTTCCTCTTTTAAAATCATAGATAAAGATATTACCAATTTCAGAAGTATTTTTTACATGAGTGCCTCCACAACACACTAAATCTAAATCTTGAATTTCCATCAACCGTATATAAGAATCATCAAGAATTGGACTTCTTATTTTTTCAGATTCTTTTACAGCTTCTTCACGTGTAATTACATTTGCATTTACCTTTAAATTATGGGTTGTGCAAATTTTATTAACTTCGGTTAATATCTCTTTTAATTTATCATAATCTATTTTTTGAGAGATCTGGAGGAAAACCTCTTCAAAATCAAGAGTAGCACGGACAGTATCAATGTTTAGTTTATTTTTTAATACTGCTGAAAAAATATGTTGTGAAGTATGAGCTTTCATAATACCATATCGATAATCCCAATCGATTTCTCCCTTAACAGGATCTCCAATATTAATTTTACCTTTAAAATCGGAAGAGATATGGTGTTTAATATCTTCTCCATCTTTAGAAACTCTTTCAACCGTAAATTTATGATTTCCAATTGTTAAATATCCTCTATCACTCGCTTGGTTTCCACTTTCGGGATAAAAAAAAGTTTTGTCAAGAACAATTCCCTCTTCTTTAATCGCTATTACTTGAGATTTGAACTTGGTTTCATAAGCATTTTCCCAAAATAATTTTTCAGTCATAAATAATACCTTCTTTGATAAAATTAATATGAGATTATATTCAATTAATTATCAAACTTATTTCAAATTTAAGAATTTAAAATATATTAATATCAACTGATTAGAATGATAGAATTTTTAAGAACCCCAGAAGAGAGATTTGAAGATATTTCAAATTTTCCCTACAAACCTTTATATATCGAAGATTTGAATGGTTATGAGGGTTTGCGGATGCATTATATTGATGAAGGTCCAAAAGATTCAGAAGAAGTATTTCTTTGTCTTCACGGAGAACCCACGTGGGCATATTTATATAGGAAAATGATTCCTGTATTCTTAAAAGCAGGTTGTAGAGTCACTGCACCTGATTTTTTTGGCTTTGGGCGCTCAGATAAGCCAGTTAAGGATGAAATTTATACATATGATTTTCATCGTAATTTCCTCATTGAGTTTATAAAATATCTTGATCTCAAAAATATTACTATGGTGGGTCAAGACTGGGGTGGGATATATGGATTAACATTGCCAATGGAGATGCCGGACCGCTTTAAAAGACTTCTCATAATGAATGCGATTATCCCCACTGGTGATTTTGAATTGAGCAGAGGTTTCTTGTTTTTTCGCGACTTGGTTAGACGAACTCCTGATTTAGAGGCAGGAAGATTAATAAAGGGTGTTACACCCATACTTACAGAAGAGGATGTAAAAGCATATAATGCTCCTTTTCCAGATATCACATACAAAGCAGGGATTAGAAGGTTTCCAATGATACTACCAGACAATGTTGATGCTCCAGGTGCAGACATTTCACATCAAGCAGCAGATTTTTTATCAAATAAATGGGAAGGAGAAACATTTATGGCAATTGGGATGCAAGATCCGGTTCTTGGACCTCCGATTATGGAAAGAATAAGAAAAACAATCCGAAATTGCTCCGAACCATTTCCTGTAGAAGAAGCTAGTCATTTCGTTCAAGAGTGGGGCGAAATAGTAGCAAAAAAGGCACTAGAGTACTTTAAATTGTCTTAATTATTTTATTTCTATTATTTTGAACTTATAGGGATACCATATAAATTAAATCCTTCAATCCTTACAATTTTGACTTGGATAAAATTCCCGAATCCGCCTTGATAATTATCAATGAAAATGTTTTTATAAGCAAAATTTCTGCTAAAAACTTGATTTGGTTTTGTCCCTTCATGCAAAATCAAAACTTCTCCCTCCCAATTTTCCCAATTTTTGTTAATATCAGTCAAACTATTGCGGAAAACTCGAGATAACCTTATAGATCTTTCCTTAATTGTTCTACTATTGAGTTGCTCCATTTTTTTAGCTTTTGTCCCAGGACGTGGAGTAAATTTGGATATATTCAAGATTTCGGGTTTCAACCATTTTATAAAATTAACAGTCCTTAAG
>Ga0209635_10002703_pt1 | contig 13676 bp, 13 predicted proteins | sample DeeMarSWOR230_32_FD_187463 | JGI IMG/M metagenome (GOLD analysis project Ga0209635, IMG submission 187463) | Marine sediment microbial communities from White Oak River estuary, North Carolina - WOR-2-30_32 (SPAdes) (version 2) | ecosystem: Environmental > Aquatic > Marine > Intertidal zone >...
TTTTAATAACCAATCGCAAAAATGCAATATTAGAGAATTTGATGGATAACTTCTCTAATGAATTTCGAAAAAAGTATAAATTTGAATTAACTGAAATCCAAGATCTTAATAAATTAATTAATGTCGTAGAATTTAAAGAAACAAAAGATATAATAGAAAAAAATTTCCGTATGTATCTATGATTAAACTCTTTTTTTAAAATTGGACTCCCAAACTCATAAATAAATTACTTTTTAAGGATTATTAACAAATAAAAACAAAATATTATAAATATACAAATAAGGAGTCTCTATAAATTGTCGTTAAAATACTGTCCTAAGTGTGGAAATAAACTAGAACCTGATGCAATTGTTTGTCAAGGATGCGGTGCAGATTTAAGAACTCGAATGGGTAACCCAGGTTATATTTATGAACAACAAACCATCTCTTCGGGTGTCATTAAAAAAGAAGGTGTAGAATATGCCGATTTTTTTCCGAGATTAATTGCTCTCTTGATTGATGGTATAATAATAGGTATAATTAGTTCAAGTCTTTCTTGGGTTTTCTTTGTTCCATGGATACCCTTCAATATTTTTGATCCCTTTGGAGGAATGTGGTCTGTTTCTTTTCCATTTAATTGGTTAATTGGATTTTTATACTCCTGGGGTATGGAAACATATAACGAAGGAAGAACAGTAGGGAAAATAGCTTTGGGGTTAAGAACTGTCGATGAGAAAACTTTTCAACCAACAACCTCAAAGAATTACGCGATAAATAACCTTCTAAAACCTTCTGGCCTTATAATTCTTGACTTTATTATTGGAATTATAAAAAATTCTGGAGATCCAAACAGACGTGTGCGAATAATGCAAAATGTCTCTGAGACAGTAGTAATAAAAACCTAAAACAAAATCAATTTAGATTTAAATTTATTATCTTTTTTTTCTTGTTGTTTCATTTAATTCATTAGAAAACTATTACTATCTAAACATTTAAAAAGTCATATTTTTATGAATAACCCGAGGTTAAAAAAAATGGAAGTATTAGAATATAAACAAGATTTTGCTTGGGCAAATGATTGGAAGGTTATTGTGGGAATTTTTGATACTATTGATTACTTAAAATCATTATTTAAGAAATTAGATGTTCCTTACTTGAGGGAAATACAACAAAAAATGCTAATTCTCAATCTTGAGAAATATGCATGGTCATTACAGAACTTTATAATAGAGAAGTATTCAAGGACATAGATTCTCATAAGATAGATTTTTTGACGGTCTTGTCAACTTTTTTTAAAGAGCATTATAAACAATTTAAAATATAACTGATAATTAGATTCACTAACAATTTCGAATTTAGAAAAAAGTGAATCTATATGAGTTCGGATTCAAGATTTAGTAAGGGTCAAAAATGGAGTTTTTCAATTGGTAATGGCGTTGAATGGTTTATCAATGCTGCATTTAATCTCTGGGTTTTTACTTTTTATTTTGCTGCTGTAGGATTAAACATCGTTTTGATCAATTTGGCATATATTATATGGACTCTATGGAATGCGTTCAATGATCCCTTGATCGGATATCTATCAGATCGAACACACACCAGGTTCGGGCGTAGAAGAATATATATAATGATCGGTATAATTCCAGTGCTTTTATTAGAGATTTTGATCTGGCTTCCACCTATCACTGGTGAAATGGTACAATTCATTTACTTATTGATAATGTTATTGTTATATGATACTGCTTACACACTTATTGCGCTGCCTACAGATTCTTTATTCCCAGAATTATATACATCCGTAGAAGAAAGAGCAGAAGTTAATTCTATTAGGCAAATTTTAGCTGCAGTAGGGTTAATCTTAGCAGCACTCGTACCAGGGATATTTATTGGTGAAACAAATACTAGGGATGGATACTTGACGAATGGTATAGTGACCACTATAATTGTTGGAGTCTGCTTGGTAATCTTTATTAAATGGGGTGCTTTGGAAAGGGAGGAATTTAAACTTGACTATCAACAAGGTTTTAGTTATATAGAAGCCTTAAAGTACACATTTAAGAATAAAGGTTTTGTACTCTATATTATAATGTTTTTCTTCTACGAATACATTCTTTTATTGTTGGCAACAATTGTTCCACTATTTGGTGCGGAGGTATTAGGAACTACTTCTGCATTTGATACTTCAATTTTGATGGGGATATTGTATATCATAGGCATAGTTTCTATGTTTTTATGGAGAAAGCTTGATGTGAGGCTGGGTGGAAGAATGGGTTATGGACTTTCGATGATCGCATATGTATTGGCCTCATTACCAATGCTATTTATATCGGATTATTTGTCATCAATCTCCGTTGTTATAATGATGGGTATTGGTTTTGGCGGAATGTTATATTTCATATGGTATATTGTTGCAGACGTTATTGATTATGATGAACTAAAAACTGGGGTAAGAAGAGAAGGAATGTTTTTCGGTATTGCCAACTTCTTTATGAGGCTTTCAATGGTTCTCTCCATATCAACAGTAAGCCTTGTCTTTACTACTACAGGATGGGAAGAGTATGCACCTAACCCTGGTGTTGACGTTATTTTTGGATTAAGGTTTCTATTCGTTATAGTGCCTGCTATTGCCTTAGGAAGTTCGATGATTTGTTTATACTTCTACCCATTCACAAAGAAAAAGGTACTTGAGATGAAAATAAAGCTGGAGGAATTACATAAAGAAAAAATGGAAAAAGTAAAAACAACTTAATTTTTATTTTCTTTTTTAGTTTTATATTTGTTCTAAAGTTAATCATTTAAACTTGGTAAATCACCAGATTTATCTGTATCTTCCATGCCTTCTAATCTACGATAATCCTCGTAAGTGCGTGCTGAAATTATTTTGAAATATTCATTTAATTCTTTTTCAACATCTTCAGGGATACCCGGCCCTTTTTGTGTTTCTAATATTTTTTCTACTTTTTCTTTAGCTCTTTCCATAATATCTGTTGCACCTGCTTTCTTCCATATAGTTCTTCTGTTTCTATCAGAAAGTAATGGTACAAAGATTTCTTTACGAGTATTCTTAACAGTATGTTTTAGGCTTAAATATGATTTTCCTGATGTTGCGACTCGTTTAATTTGTTCTTTTGCGAGTGATTCTTCATCAATTCTTATTCCATCTAAACCCCTTTTAACAATACTACATAACTCATCATCAATAACGAGAAGTTCTAATGCTTCAGAAAGTGAAGATTCATACGTACCTGCACAAGTAATATAATTAATACCAGCAGAAGCAGAACAAAAAAGAGTCATAAAACGCTCATACCCATTTTGTATATCAAAACACTTGGACTCTGTTACTGCTCCAGGACCCCTTGAAGGAATATTATAAAATCTTGCTAACTGCGCAGTTGCTGCGGCGATTAACCCGGTTTCTATAGAACCCCACGCTACATTACCGGTTGGAGGATCCATTGGTGCTGACATTGAAGAATAGAACACTGGAGTTCCAGGATTTATTAGTTGAGTTAGAACTATTGTTGAAAGAATTTCCATATTAGCTTGAACAAGTAACCCTGCTATTGTCACTGGAGCTGTAGACCCTGCACTCGCAGCAGGAGCTACAATCAATGGTTGATTATACTTTGCAAAAATGAAAAGACCATTCAATAGAATTTGAGTATGAATCAAAGGACTAGTTGGATTATAAAAACCGATTAATCTTGGTCTTTTTATTAACTTTTCCTCACCACCTATGATAATCGAAAGGAGATTCATCATATCTTGAGATGGAGTTCTTCCTAGACATCCAAGACCATAAGGTTTGGAACTATTTTCTGCCCATGCTTTTATCGTGTGCCAATGAAGCTCTGTATACGGAACATCATTTGGCCAGACATCTACGTGACTACAATGTATATTTTTTAGAGTATCGACAATGCGAATTTGTTTGATCGTGTCTGACAACATCGTTTTTCGAATTTCCCTTTTACTTTTAGGGTCATAAATTTTTACAGGTGTTCCAACTGTAGCAAAATTTACTGTTTTTGTATCAATATAAAGTTGAAATGTACCATCATGACCCCATAAGGAAAAAGAACTGGGAACTGTTTTTAGATGTTTTTCAACTAAATATGATGGAAATTTAACAAAATGATTATTTTCGTCATTGATAAAACAACCATATTCCTTAAGAAAAGATCGAGCTTCTGGAGACTCTACTCTTACCCCTACGGTTTCCAAAAGTTCTAATGTATTTTTGTGAATTATTTCAATTTCTTCTTTTGTAAGCACTTCTAATTTATTTAATTTAATAGGGACATCACTTTATTTTAATTTATATACCAAATCAATATTAGTTTATTAGCTTTAAGTGTTTATATTTGTTTTAATGCTTGATCCAAATCTGAGATTAAATCTTCTGGATCCTCCAATCCTACTGAAAATCTAAAGTGTGTGTTTGAAATATTCATAGATTTACGCTCCCATGAAGCGAGATCCATTCCCATCATAACTGAAGTATACTCTATTAGAGATGTAGTATCTCCTAATGAAACTCCTACTTTAATTAATTTTAAGAGGTTAATGAATTTGTTGCTTGCTTCTTCCGATTCTAACTCAAAACCAATCATTCCGCTAAAATTTTTCATTTGCTTTTTTGCTATTTCGTGAGCTGGATGTGATTTTAGACCAGGATATACTACTTTTATAACTTTTGGATGCCTCTCTAAATATTCAGCTATTGCCATTGCATTTGACGAATGACGTGTCATCCTTAAATTAAGTGTTCTAATTCCGCGTAAAATTAACCATGCATTAAATGGACTCAACACTTGACCTTGGGTTTCTTGCCAATAGTAACGAATGTTTAAAATCTCATTTTTAGGACCAATAATGGCTCCACCTAAGCAGTCTCCATGCCCATTGATGTATTTTGTAAGACTTTCAACTACAAGATCCGCTCCGAATTCGAGTGGTTGTTGCAGAGCTGGAGAGGCAAATGTATTATCTACAATACATTTACCATTAACTTCATGAATTAAATCCGCACATTTTTGTATGTCAATTATGTCTAAAGTGGGATTTGAAGGTGTTTCGAAAAAGATGAATTTAGTATTATTATCAATAGCTTTTTTAACTTCTGATAAGTTACAGAGATTTATACGTCTAAATTCTATTCCCATTTGTGGGTAGATCTTTGTTAGAAGACGATATACTCCGGTATATTGATTATTATGGATAATTATATTAGAAATATTGTCAGGATTAGATTGAGGTAATAATTTTTTTATTTTATTCGGGCGAATACGTTCAACACGTTTTTGTAACACACTTGAACAAGCAAGATGGACGGCACCCATCCCAGAAGCAACTGAAATTGCACTTTCCCCTCTATGAAGAGTTGCCAATTTATTATCTAAGGCATAGAGTGTTGGATTTTCAGTTCGTGAGTAGTAGTAATGACTTTTATAAAGTTCGCTTGAAGATGAATATGTATAGGATTTAGTTGCATAAATAGGTACTCGTAAGCTATGGGATGTTTCTGGATAAGGATCTTCTCCCGCTCGAATTAATTGAGTATCAAATCTGAGTTTATCCCATTTATTACGATTTTCTTGATTTTGTTCTTGAAAAGTTTTCTTTTTTTCTGACATATTTTTCCTATTATTCACTTATTTTAAAATTATATATCAAATATGATTTTTCAATAAATAATCCTTAGATAAACTTTTTTACTAATTTTCAATTATAGAAAGGAAAGTTATAACTTATTAGAATTGAGTGAAAAATGTCAATAGAGGAAAAAGTAAAAGAACTGGTCATAGAGTGGAATGAAGAAGAATTAAAAGAATTATGTCGTAATACTCTTGAAGCTAAAGAAGCTACACCCGCAGAATTATTGAAAATTATTGGAAAAGTAATGCAGTTTATAGGGAAACAGTTCGAAGATGAAGAAATTTTTCTCCCAGATTTAGTTGGTTCCGCAAATGTTGTGAAAAATACTATTGATGAAATACTCGATCCTGCAATTAAAGCATCAGGTGAGAGCAAAGAGACTCTTGGGAAGATAGTTATTGGTACTGTTGAGGGTGATGTACATAGTATAGGAAAAGATCTTGTTGGTAGCTTTCTTTTTTCTAATGGTTTTGAAATATTTAATTTAGGAGAAGAAGTTCCAGCATCTAAATTTGTAGATAAAGCTGAAGAAGTTGATGCACAAATTATAGGACTTTCTTCTTTATTAACAATGTCAATGGGTTTTCAAAGGGAAGTAATAGAGGAATTAAAAAATCGAGGCTTAAGGAATAAATATAAAGTTATTTTAGGAGGTTCTCCGACTTCAAATGAATGGGCAGAAGAAATTGGAGCCGATGGATGGGCTGATGATGCGATTGAAGCAGTCACTCTTGTAAAAAAATTATTAGGTGTAGATCATTAAGAGGCGATGATAAAATGAAATTGAAAAGAATTGAATTTCTTTCTAAAGATGAAGTCCAAGCTATTCATTCATCAACTATAGAAATATTATCAAGAGTGGGAATTAAAGTTGATTCTCCTTCAGCAAGAAATACATTTAAAGATTATGGAGCGGAAGTTAATGATCATGAACTCTTTATTAAAATTCCAGAGTCGTTGATTAAAGAAAAATTATCAACAGTTCCTGAATCTTTTAAATTGCATGGACCCGATGGTACATTTAATTTTGAGGTAAATACTACATCCACACAGTTCGCTACAATTGGAACTCCTGTTAAAATTTATGATCCAAGTAAAAAAGGTGGAGTTCGAAAAACAGTATTAGATGATACCATCAAGCAAATTAGGGTTGTAGATTCCTTAAAAAATATAAATTGTTCTCATATAGATGTATGGCCTAATGATGTTAACTATCTTTCACTTCATGCTCACTGTATTTATCAATGGGTTCATAATACCCGTAAACCTTATGGTCTTGGATGCTTTGGAAGATTGGCAAGTCAAGATATGATGAATATGGCTTCAATTATAGTTGGAAGTGAAAAAGAACTTATTGATAATCCAAGATTCGTAGGTTTTATGAACCCAACAAGTCCACTACATCTTCCTCAATTAATGACAAATGGTCTTGAAATTTTTGCTAAATATAAACAACCTACAATAATCGCTCCAGAAGCTCTGGCAGGAACAACCGCACCAGTGACGCTTGCTGGACTCTTAACACAAATTAATGCTGAAATAATTGGAGGAATAGTACTCTCACAACTTTTTAACTCGGGAGCACCAGTATTTTTTGGAACTGTTTCCACTATTACAGATATGAAATCAGGGAATGCTGCTTTAGGGTCAATTGAAACAGGAATTATAACTGCAGCAATAGCTCAATTAGCCCGTTTTTATAACATCCCATCTAGAGGACCTGGTGGTATTACAGATTCAAAAGTTCTAGATGTGCAATGTGGTTTTGAAAGATTACAGACTTTATTAGTCGCTACTCAAGCTGGAGTTAATTATATAACTTGCGCTGGCACCTATGAAGAAACTTTGGTAGAAGCTTTAGAACTTTTAGTAATTGATGATGAGTTGGTTGATATCGTAAAACGTTTAATCGAAGGAATTAATGTAAACAAAGAAACATTAGCATTAGATGTTATAAAAAATGTTGCTACAAATCCAAAAAAAGGAGTAAATTATTTAAGTGAAGTTCATACTCGTAAATTTATGCGAAAAGAACTTTATATTCCTAAACTGATTGATAGGAATAGACGTTCGACTTGGCGTAAAAAGGGTTCAAAGGATATAATCAATAGAGCACGGGACAAAGTAGAACAAATTCTTCAATCATTTAAACCCCTAAATGTAGACATGGAAATTGAAAAGGAGCTTTTAGATTATATCAAAAAAGTTGATAAAAGGATATTAGATGATTATAAAAAGGCAGAAGGCATATCTACTGGAACGGTATCTCTTCCAGGAACTGATATAACAGTTAAGGATAATTAAAATTTTTTTATTTTCGCTTTAAATCTTTTAAAAACCTCAATAAAATTAACTCTTAGCATAAGATAAACAGTAATAACAGTAAAATATAAGGTTATCACGCTAAATATCCAATTTTCTCCTCCAAGAAATATACAAATATTAAATATATTATAAGCAAAAATTAGCATTAATCCTAATTTTCCGAGCCATACCCATAAAATTGTCTTTTTAACATCATATTTTATTAATCCTAATGGTATAGTTATCATATCATCGTTTAATGGTGTAAGTCCAAAAAGATATATAAGAAGTGGAGCTAATTTTGGGTGATCTACCAAGTATTGTTGATAATTTTTCAAGTTTTGGCTTCTTTCATTTGAAATTAATTCGGAAGTTCCTCTACCAACAAAATAACCACACATCTCTCCAACTAGACATCCTAATGAAGCTATAAGTCCAACTAATAGTGGGAGTAGCACATTCATTTCTCGAAAAGGCTGAGCACTAAAGCATACTACAAATGTATATGGCGTAGGAACAGGAAGTAGATTTCCAATCAAACAGATCAAAAATGTAATTAAAAGCCCAGACTTTAAATCTTGAAATTGAGGATATCTTGATATATTTTCTATAGCTTCTCTATGAGAGGAATTAATTAGAAGATCTAATGAAATGATCGTCAAAATTATAATTAATATAATAAAAATAAAATCGATTTTTTTAATTCTCAATTTAAAATACCTTTTTCCAGATACAATAGGTAAAGGATATTAAATTAAATAATTAATGATGGAGATTATACTACGGCATTGAGATTATAATAAAAACTACACCCAGGATTATACTAAGAACAATTATAAGAATTAATAATAAAGCACCAATTCTTCTCTTTATCTGCCTTTTTCTTAAAGAAGCTCTACGTTGTTGAGAAGAGCTACGTCTAACATGAGACATTATATTTTACTTATAAAGAATTTAAACTAAATTCAATTGTTTTTGTTATTAGATTTTTTTAGAAGTTCAGTTAACACTACATTATTGAATGAAAAAAGCATCCTCGGAGTATAATTTTCAGCCAAATAAGGACCATCTTCAACCTCTTCTTTTAAAGGAAAAAGTTGTTTTTCTTTTATAACTGATCCCAAGTAATTTCTATCATACTCTTTATAGCCAAATATCTGATTTTTTACAATAACCATTTTTCTTTCATATCCTTCAGGTACACCAGCTTTTTCTAACAATAGTAGTATTTTTTCTCTGGATAGAGATTCAAGTAATTCTAAATCTTCTTTAGTTCCCTCATAAGTAGGCCCTGTTTGGACCTCAGTATAATCAATCTCTTTTTCCATGCCTGCAGCTACCTTAAATCCTGAAGTTTCATTACCTTCATCAACCGCTGCTATTTTAAACCCAATTCCATATCTATCTCTGATACTGGGTGCTAATTTAGCAGCTATGAATTTCATTCGTGTCGTAGTATTACTTCCATGCCAAATCCATACTCTATATCTGGGAGGATCCACAAATAGTAAAATAAAATCAGGATCTAATAATTCATGTATTTGTATCTCATCTGCTAATTCTAGTTCTTGAAATTCATTTAATTCATCATTATACTGAAATACAATAATTTTTTCTTTATCTAATTCTGGTAAAGTATCAACTGACATAATGGTGGTTAAATTTTGTTCAATATATATTACTATATAATTTCACTAATATATTATTATTTTGACTTTTAAAAATCTCAAATGCGGGAAGGGAGATTTGAACTCCCGAACTCCTACGAGAATGGGTGCCCCAAGATGCTCTAAACTTTCTGAGCCCATCGCCTCTAGTCGACTTTTTATAAAGCTCGTATTAGCCATTGACCAAACTTGGCAATTCCCGCAGATTTTTTATTATAGCTTAATATAACTTATTTTTTTAAATAATAATTATTTAAAATTCCTAAAAATTTTAATGATTACGCTAAAAATTGAATATCATTATAAAAAAATGCAGGAACTCTTAGACAAAATTCACACGCTTCAAGGGAGTGATATTAAAAATCGAATTGCTACACGTTTAGCTGAATTTAATGAGATTAGGAATCAATCAATACGGTCGATATTTAAAGAACTATGTTTTTGTATCATGACCGCTAATTGTAACGCAACTAAATGTATTGAAATTCATGAAAACATAGGAAATGGATTTCTCACCCTTTCGGAAACAGATTTAGTAAAAAATTTTAAAGGAAATGGTTATAGGTTTCCCAATATTCGTTCTAAGTTTATCCTTGAAGCAAGAAATAAAATGTCTGAGCTAGAATGTGTGATAAATGCTGCTGATAACCAAAATAATTTAAGAGAATGGATTGTGAAAAATATTAAAGGTATAGGATATAAGGAAGCTAGTCATTTCTTAAGAAATATAGGATATAATGAGTATGCTATAGTAGATTTTCATATTATCGACCTTTTAGCAAAATATAATATTGTAGAAAAACCAAAAAGCATGACAAAAAAAAAATATCTCGAAATTGAAGAAATATTGAAAAAGATAGGTAAGAAAGTGAATTTAAACATGGCTGAGTTGGATCTATATTTATGGTACCTAGAGACAGGAAAAATACTTAAGTAAGTAATTTACTCCATTTTAACTAAGATAAACTTGACTCTAAATCATTTTCTATTTTAAATTGAAAAAGAAATTAATTGAAAAAAATAAGATTATTAATCTTTAGTCAAATCATATCCACAACTGGGACAATACTGAGCTTGAGCGTGTGGTATTTTTTCACCACAAGCGGGACAAAACTTAACAGCTGGAATGTCCCTAGTAGGAACAGGTTGGGAAATTTGTTGACTTACGGGAGGTTCAACTATACTTACAGGAGGTGCTTCTTTACTAATGGGTTTAATTTCCACTTCTTCCTTCCTAGTAACTTTACCAATAATAAATGCTACTATTGATAATCCACTAGTAATGAATGGAGCAATTGCTGCGAAACTAGGAGAAAAGTGCACCCAAAAGCTTGCTGGTGGACTCCCTCTCATAGCTAAATATATCATATATCCCATTTGTGTCCCTGCAATGTAATAAATCGCTTCAAACATTAGAATAATTCCTAGAGCTAACCATGAACCAGGAATTTCCTTTTTTCGATGGGTGAGAGAGGAAATGAACATAATAATTGTACATATTATTACTAAAATTAAACAGATTATTCCAATAATTATCAAAAAAGGAATACCAATAAATCCAAAATCTGGACCAATAATTCCTCCCATAGATATATAGGTACCGATCATATAGTAAAATATTGGAGTTACCCCAGAAAAATCAACAAATGCAGGTGTGAGAAGGCTAATTGCTGTAAGTATACTACCTATAAAAGGCAACAACCAAACAAAATCCCTAACTTTAGACATATGTTTCAACTCTTAAACTTTATTTTCAAATATAGGATTGTATTTTTATATTATAATTATTTACTGATTTATGATTATCTTCTTTCTTATTTAATACTTTACTTTCTAGTCTTAGTGAACATAAAAATTCAACATAAGGGGGCTAGATCAAACTATATTCAGTTGGGTATTGGCAAAATTCTTAAATGAGCAAATAATCTTCATATCCAATAGAAATTGAAACTTTAAAAAATAGTTATGGAAGAATAAAGATGAATCCTACCTGTCATAACTGTAACATTATTAATTTCTGTATTTTAGGAAAACCAAACAAAAATATTGAAAATTGTCCTATGATTACGAGCCCCAAAATTGAAAATGAAGCATTTAATCTTTATAAAACAGATGAATATATAAAAAAAGCTACAAAAGTGGCATCTATTGTAGAAGCTTCAGGGTATCTTATTTGGCCTCGTCTAAAAGATACCATAGAATTTGCAAAAGGAATGGAGTTCAAAAAGATAGGATTAGCATTTTGTGTTGGTTTAAGACGTGAAGCAAAAAGAACAGCAGAAATTCTAGATAAATATGGTTTTGAAGTAGTCTCCGTTTGCTGTAAAACGGGATCAATAAAAAAAACTGATGTAGATGTACCTAAAGACTATACAACCATTTCAAAAACAGGACATCCTCTTGGGTTTGTTTCATGTAATCCTGTTGCTCAAGCACTACTGTTAAATAATGCTCAAACAGATCTAAACTTAATAATTGGTTTATGTGTAGGACATGATATGACCTTTACACAACTTTCAAATGCCCCAGTTTCTACTCTAATTGCAAAAGATAGATCAAATCCACATAATCCCGCAGCTGTTTTATATACACCATATGGGGACTCCTATTTTAAGAAGGATCTAAAAATAGGACAGGAAGAAAAGAAATGAAAATAAACCTAAGCAATATGGGAGATTATTATACAATTTTTTAGAATTTTTTTACCTTATTCTAGGATTTTTAGATCTATTTGAAAATCAAGTAAATTTAAATAGTAAAGTGTGAAATTCAACATTAAGAATTAGTAAGAAAAAGAAGTGATTTTAGGTAAGATACCCAAATAAAGTTATAGAGTTAATTAAACAGTTACCGGAGGGGCATCTTGGATTACAAAAGTTAATTAAGAGTAATTATAAAAAAATAAATTTTGATAAATTGAAAGCTTTTGGTCTTAAAAGTGATTTAACAGAAATTCAAAATTTTTATATTAAAATTATTAAAGAGATTTTTATCTCAAATCCAGAAGCGTTAGAATTGCTTAAAAATCTTTTGGTTCTAAATACAGATATAGAAACCAATATTGATAGAAAAAGTGTTTATTCTTCCTATAAACTGTCAAATATAGAAAAAGCTTTCAATGAATTATTGGATACAAGAATATTAAAAAAAAAAGAAAGTAGTGAAGACATATACCATTTCTCATTTCCACAGATACAAGATATTTTAAAAATTTTAACAGACGAAACCTGCCATAAAGGTGCTCTACAGTACTATGAAACAAAGAGGAAAAAGTTTGGAGTTGATATTTTAGATGATATTGAGGTTCTTTTTCATAAAGCTAAGTTAAATCCTACTGAGGAATTGGTTAATGAATTTTTAGCAATTGCCAATAGTCTGAAGGAATTTGAATTTAAACATAAAAGAATGATTGACGTTGCAGAAGAATTATTTATCCTTGAAGATAAATATAAGGCACCCATTCTAGTTGTACTCGGGAATATTTTATCTGTTTTAGGAAATTCTGAAACTGCTGAGAAAGTCTTTCTTAATGCTCTAGATATATACCAAAATTTGGCTAAAAAATATTACCGGCTCTATTTACCCTATATTGCGGCGACCCAAAAAAATCTTGGAACATTGTATATTGATTTAAAAAGATTTGAAGAGGCAGAAAAAATATATAGCAATGCCTTACGTTCATATAAAGAGTTAGAAAAACAATATTACGACGCATATTCACCTGATTTTCACTCAAAAGAGTATATTGGTCAAGAAAAGTCATATATTGATGATTTAAAGGCATATAACGAGTTATTAAAAAGATCGTTTGATATATATCTTCCTGATGAGCCCTCAATTACAAGTGAATATGGACATGTGGGGATAGATTTAGATCTATTAGAGGATATTCAGGATGGATCCATTGATTCTATAGATAGTTACAAAAAATTAGCAATGATGTCTTATGATATGTATTTACTTGATATTGCTAAAACTCAGAGTAGTCTTGGACTCGTATATACTGAACTAATGAGATTTGAAGAAGCAGAAAAGATGCACCTTGAAGCATTAAAAATTAAAAAA
>Ga0209635_10002705_pt1 | contig 13672 bp, 16 predicted proteins | sample DeeMarSWOR230_32_FD_187463 | JGI IMG/M metagenome (GOLD analysis project Ga0209635, IMG submission 187463) | Marine sediment microbial communities from White Oak River estuary, North Carolina - WOR-2-30_32 (SPAdes) (version 2) | ecosystem: Environmental > Aquatic > Marine > Intertidal zone >...
TGAGCTAGGATTGCCTCGGCTTGCAAGGATAGAAAAGATAGAGGATGATGAGTCAATACCACATCAGGTAGTCGTTAGTACTAGTCTCAAAAGAGTTCAGATAAAAGATTTGAAGGAAGGGAATTATGAGATCAAGGGAAACTTAGTCCAAGTGTTCAACGTTAACCCTCTCTTCCAAACATGTCCTGAATGCAGAACAAAGGTAGAGAAGACGGAAAAAGGATACGTATGTTCTGAACATGGGAAAGTTAAACCAGAGAATAACATGATCATTTCAGGGATAGTGGATGATGGGACAGCCAGCATTCGTTCAGTTTTCTTCAGGGATCAGGCGAAGACTGTTACTGGATTGGATTCTTCTGTTCTGTTGAATATATCACAGGACGAGGCTGTTAATCTGATAAAAGAAAATGCATTGGGTAATGAAGTTATCATAAGAGGGAGGGTACAGAAGAATAAGGTTTTTGATACACTCGAGATAATCGTTAACGAGGTTGAAGGTTTGGATATTGAGAAGGAGAGTAAAAAAATTATAAGTGAGATAAAGGCTCTTTCTGGATGAATTAAATCTTTTCAAATCATGGTGTCTTGAAAATTCTTTAAGGTTTGAATTGTAAGAATAAATTATGGAGAAGGAACTGTATTTGGACCAGCTGGTCGGTCAGGGCGGCGATTGAGATGGAAATGCATAAGGATTTTGTCTATAGAAATGCAAAGGGCAAAATAATAGAATTGGGTTGTGGAGACAGTCCTTATTTTAACCACAGCATTAAAGTGGACATCAGAAGATTCAAAAATTACCTGTGTTTTGATCTGAACAGCCCATTTCTCATCGAAGAAAAATTTGACACTGTCATAGCAACAGAAGTCATAGAGCACCTGTGGAATGCTGACAATTTTCTAAGCGAATGTCATAGAATATTGAATGAAGATGGTATCTTGATTCTTTCCACGCCGAATGTAAAATACTGGAAGACGAGGTTGAGGCTGCTCTTCGGTTTTAGCGTGTTCGATGAAGAGAGTTATAAAAAGAGAAGGGGGTTTGGTGGACACCTCAGGTTTTATACCCCAGAGCGTTTGACAAGAACGTTGGAAGAGCATGGCTTTACTGTAAAGGAATTGAGACCAATAGGCAGGATGCGAATCTTAAACTTCTGTGGAGATTTCATACTCAAAGCGAAAAAAAGGTAAGAAAGGATGAAATTACTACATAGAGTAATGGTCTTCAGTTATAGTGCATGGAGGGGGGAGCATCCGTTGCCCCTGGCGTTGAAGTATCCGTTATTCAAGGTGGTATCTTGGCGTATGAAAAAAAAATATCCTAGTTTCAACCCAGATGAACATACATTCGAGTACATCGCAATACAGACCCAGACCGAATGCAACTACGACTGTTCCTTTTGTCCGAACAACAAGATAGAAAGGCCTCATGGTACAATGAAAAAGAGACTTTTCAAGAAAATTATCGAGGATTTAGCGGATATGAATTACACTGGAACCGTGTTCTTGCACTTGATGAATGAACCCTTCATCGACAAGAGGATGGTCGATTTCATAGACATCGCCAGGTCACGCATCCGTTCAAAGATAATCATCTTCACTAACGGCTCGCTGTTGACGGAGGAACTAATAAAGAGAATCCCAGAGGATGTCAAGATACTGCTTAACGATTATACTGGAGGGAAAATAATAGAAAGAGTCAAAGTCATGAATGCGGGTCTCAATTTCATCTTCCGTGTGCGTTCCGACAACGAATACCTGTCGAACAGAGCTGGGAATGTATTCTCTCCGACCAAGTCCCCGTACAAGCTGTTCTGCGTGAGGCCTTTCAGGAACATTTATGTCGGGTTTGATGGCAGGGTTCCGTTGTGCTGCCAGGACTGGAAGTTCGAGGAAGTGATGGGTAACGCCAGAAAACAATCGTTGCAGGAGATATGGTCTGGCAATGAATACGAGAAGAAGAGAAAAGAGTTGTTGAAGTCTGAAAGGAATGGTTTGTGTGCCAAGTGCGATTGGAGGGGGTTCACCGAGTGGGTGTTATGAAAAAAGTGTCTATGATAATTCCAACATTATAAATAACCTCCAGAATCAGATAGATTTTTATTCTTTGTTAACTATTTAGACAAATTGACTTTAACTACCTTATACGCGAGCACATGTAAAATTATCCAAGTGACCATGTAACCTATAAATTCGTTCGGTATCCATCCACCTCTGTAGTACATTATTCCACTACTGTTCAATATGTATTCCCCAACCATACCATACGTTGAGAAAAGTAAGACATCACCTATTGAGTAAAAAATATTGAATTTCCTCGGAAGGTAGAGCGCCCATGCCGCTCCACCCAATAGAGTGATGAAAATTATTTCAATGGGAACATAAAGAACAAAAAACAAACTATGGAAACTCTGCCAATGTCCAAGAAAAGTATCAAGTATACCTAAGTTTTCAAATACAAAATCAAAAATCATCAAGAACAAACCTATGAGCAATGCCTTTTTAATCCTTGTTTTATTATTCCAATTCAACTTAACTTCGATTAAAAACCAGGCTGTTGAAAAAACTAAAAGTATTAACCAAAAGGAAAAGAATGGTAAGAAAGGTAAAACTATAGGCAATACGATCGCCAAAGTTATGAAGACTATCGCCAAGTTAGTGAGTTTTTGAATTTCAACAACCAAACAATCACTTACTTAGATATTGATTAAATTAAATATATTTTTTTCCGAACAAATGAAAATTGAAAAACCTAACAACTATAAGTAATTTCATCCTCAATAGAATGATGGGTAAGTTAGAGGGGTAATTAATGCCAAAGAAAAAATTTAATTTTGAGGACATACCAGGCGTAGGGCCTAAGCTTGCCGATAAGTTAGTTGAGATGGGTTTCACAGATCCGATGTCTATAGCAGTCGCTTCACCAGGAGAATTAGCGAGTATCCTAGAGATAGGTCAAGCAACAGCAGGAAAGATAATCAACAACATAAGACAAATGCTCAAGATGGGTTATACATCCGCAGATAGAGTATGGGAACAACGGAAAAAAGTAGGGAAGATAACGACTGGTAGTCAGGCTTTAGATGAATTGTTGGGAGGTGGAGTCGAGACCCAATCTATAACTGAAGCTTATGGGCCGTTTGGGTCGGGTAAATCACAGATAGGTTTTCAACTTTCTGTAAACGTTCAATTACCTCCTGATAAAGGAGGGTTGAATGCAAATTGTTTGTTCATAGATACGGAAGCTACTTTTAGACCAGAAAGAATATCACAGATAGCGATAGCTTTAGGATTGGATTCGAATCAAACATTAAAAAACATCTATGTGGCAAGGGCCTACAATTCAGACCATGAGATATTCCTCGTAGAGAAAGCCAACGAAATAATCGAGAACAAAAAAATCAGACTTTTGATCATAGATTCTCTCACATCTCACTTTCGAGCTGACTATGTAGGTCGGGGAGAATTGGCACCAAGACAACAGAAACTCAACAAACTCTTACATAATCTACAACGTTTAGCAGATTCTATGAATCTCGCAGTCTTTGTAACTAATCAAGTTTTAGCTAATCCTGCCATTCTTTTCGGTGATCCTACTAGACCGATTGGTGGACACGTACTCGCGCATCAAAGCACATATCGCTTGTACCTGAGAAAATCTTCTGGCGAGAAAAGAATTGCGAAGATGATGGATTCTCCAAACCTTCCTCCAGGAGAATGCGTCTTCAAGATCACTCCTGAGGGAGTTCGTGACATCAAATAAATCCTCCTACAAGAATTATTTAATTAATCGATAAAGTATAGTAAGGTGTATCGATGAGGATATTCTCTGATTTCCACATCCATAGCAAATACGCACGTGCAACCAGTAAAGACATGGACATAGAACATGTGACAAAACACGGAAAATTGAAAGGATTGGATCTTATAGGAACGGGTGATTTCACTCATCCGAAATGGTTGGAGGAATTGAAGGGAAAATTAAAATTGATCGAAGACACAGGTCTTTATTCCTATAATGAAATGAACTTTATGCTCACGACTGAGATAAGTACGGTTTACGTTCAGGATAATAAAACTCGAAAGATTCATCATGTCATTCATGCCCCTAGCTTTGATATAGTAGAACAAATGAACGAGGAGTTGACTAAACTAGGAGGAAAGATGGATATAGATGGCAGACTTCTGTTGAATGAAAGAACGAGTGTAGAATTAGTTGAGACACTCATCAACATCTACAAGGATACCTTAATCGTTCCTGCCCATGTGTGGACGCCTTGGTTTTCTGTATTCGGGTCCAAATCTGGTTTTGATAAAATAGAAGACTGTTATCAAGATCAAACTAAGCACATCTATGCCTTGGAAACAGGTTTGTCAAGCGATCCACCAATGAACTGGAGGTTATCTTCTCTTGATAATTTCGCATTAATGTCAAACTCAGACTGTCACAGTCCTTGGCCTTGGAGATTAGGTAGAGAATGCAATGTTTTCGAACTTGAAAAATTAACTTACTGGGAAATCATAGATACTGTGAAGAAAAAAGACAAAAAGAGATTTTTATTCACGATCGAGGTAGACCCTGCTTACGGAAAATATCATTGGACTGGTCATAGGAACTGTGATATCAGTTTGTCCCCTAAACAATCTTTAAAGATAAATGATATCTGTCCTGTATGTCGTAGAAAGTTGACAGTTGGTGTCGAAGAAAGAGTTGAAGAATTAGCTGATAGAAAAGAAGGGTTCATCCCGAAAGATGTGATACCATACAAACACTTGATACCGTTATCTGAGTTGATCAAGACTGCTTTTAATATAGAAACTCTTTACTCCAAAACAATCTGGACAGAATACAATAAATTAATCGAAAAGTTTGGTAATGAATTTAACGTGTTGTTGAATGCATCAAGAGAAGACCTTGAAGGGGTAACAAAAAAACAGTTGGCAAACTTGATAATGAAAAACAGGGAAGGTAAAATTAAAATTATTCCAGGATATGATGGTATTTATGGTCAGCCTGTCCTCGATGAATCAGAATTTAGACGATATGAAGAAAGACAAAAAAATCTAAAAATTCATACTCAGAAAAGATTATTCGACTTTAAGGGTCCATAGTCTATCGGTTAGGACACTACCCTCACAATTTAATGGGAACGGTAGAAAGCCCGGTTCAATTCCGGGTGGACCCATTAAAGAATATTTTTAAGCTGGAATTGGTCCTGGTCCTGGTGGTATAAGTATCGTCGTAGTAGTCGTAGTAGTCGTTGGCATCTGGCAACAACAACATCTAAGATATTGACTGGGCCAACTGCTTCCATCGGTATCACAAGTTATACCTCCCACTCTATTTGTACATGCCGGGTCACTGTAAAGGGGTCCCGATCCAGCTGCACCCGGACCGCAGGCATTCTGACAAACCTTTCCAACGGCATTGCAATATTCGGAACAAGTCATCAAGGGTGCAGGGTAACATCCCTCAAGTGCGCAGACTGGGACAGGCGGTGGTGGCGCTTCTTCTTCCTCGAGAGTAGGTTCAAGAGTAATAGAAGCCATACCATCCACGTAATAATTGTAATCGAAGATTATCTTAAAACCAACATCCTTTTTATATACCACTCCTGATGGAATGGCAAACCAACAAGTGAATATACGACTTTCTCCTTTACTTAACTTTATCGTAGGTTTACTATCTGTAGTTCCAATCTTTACATCTTCACCACAACCATATATAATATACTCTGGCTCTGATGAAATACTAACTTGGTATTTTCCCGTATCAATGTCATCACCAGTATAAGTGTATCCACTACCTACATTAGTCACCTTAAACTTAATCGACCTTGTTGGACTTCCTGTCTCTACTATGAAATTCCTTCCTTTCACAGGACTAACAGATAAAGGACCTCCTGTTACTGATGCTGCAACAACACCACTATTTTCTAACAACTCTTCCCTTTCTTCTTTGGGTAAAGTTTCTAAATAAGCCTCTTCTACAACTCTTAATAAACCTTCGTAGACGCTCTCATATTTATAAGAAACTCTCACGCCGATACTATACGTCGTTTCCGTTTTTACATCGCTTGGAGTTGGTAGTCTCCATCTAGTTGAACGCGATTCACCTTCAAATTCTATTTCAGGTTCAGAAGGAGAAAGTCCTCCTGTAATATCTAGTATTGGATCACCAGTAGCCCATTCAGGTCCGAACAATTCTGCACTAATTATAGTAGCCCCTCTCTCGCCAACATTCTGAACTTCTAGGTTCAAACCTACTGTATCTCCTGCATAGACAGTTGAACTATCAAAAGTTAAATCTCTTATCACCACACCCTCTTTAATACCATCAACTACTGAAATTTCCTGATCTGCACATCCAGCAAATAGAACAATCAGAATAAGAGATAATAAAATCATTAACCTTCTCATAAAAATCAATTTGGATTCCCAATCTTAAATAAAATCCAGAATAAACCCTTCCTTAAACAAAACTTAAAATCTCTACCAAAATTAAAAAATAAAGGTAGAGTCAAATACCTCTAAAGTGGCCTTAGTACCCTGATTGCTGACATACTATCTTGCCAATAGTAGTAGTCTACATCTATCTGGAAAGTGTAGTCTGTCTTTGCCGTTGGTGATGGTGCTGTGAAAGAACAATCGAATGTTCCAATTTGTCCTCTACTTAAGACTATCGTATCTGCAGCACAACTTACTATTCCGCTAGTTTGTACAGGTATATAAACTCTGTACATAGTTGTAGAGTCTATATCATCGTAATTACTATCGGCTCCATAAAATGGATATCCTGGTCCCACGTTAGTAACTTTGAACCTTATCGTTTGTGTACCTACTGGATCTACGAAATGTGTACCTGCCGCACCTTCAAGTTTAATGGGTGCTCCAGTGTGACATTGTGCGCTAAGACCTCCTCTCTGAATCAAATCCCTTCTTTCCTCTGGTGGTAGTGTTTGTAAGTAACTTTGAGTCATCACTGATAACACACCAGAAAATGATGTACTATATTCATAGGTTGTTCTCACGTTCAAATTGAATGGTGTTTCAACTGTCAAGTCAGTCGGTGCTTCTATGACCCATATATATGTTTCCATTCCACCTGGAATACCTAAATCTTGGTTTGGTGCTGATAGAGTTTCGGCTAAATCCGATGCAGTATCGCTCCCACTTGTAATTTCCCACTGCATACCGCCTGTACCGAAATCTAATCCAAACAATTGGTAACTTTCAAATGTACCACTTGAACCACCAAGGTTTTCAACTGACAAAGTTAGACCTACTGATTCCGCTCCGTAAATCTCGTTGAAATCAAAAGCGAAATCTGTTATCGTTATACCATCTGTAATTCCTGAACCAGTACAAACTAGTGTTGTTGCTGATGGTTGTCCTATACATCCAGCGACAGCAACTGTCAAAAGCAATAAAGGCAATAACTTCTTCATTTTTTTCCTCCTTCCTTTTATAATTATACTATATTATTAGGAGTTTTATAAATAAATTTGTTATAATTAAAGACAGTTCATACAGTTCATAGCAAATATAGTTGTGATTATCAACAAGACCAAGAGAACAACCCAAATTTTTCTTTCTTTTCTCGATTCAAACAACCAAATTATGAACGTGAACCAGATGATAAAATAGACTGTTAACGGGAAATTAAAGTTCAAAACTAAGTCAAACATGTTATATCCTTCTGACCATAGAGCAGATTCGAGACCAGCGAATGAACCCGCCAAGAACAGACAAGCCCATATGAGAATAACCCTAGATTTCTTTTTATTCTTTTCTAAGAACATACCTGCAATGAACAAAAGGCTAGCCATCAAACCAGAGACGAGAGAATATGTCAGGGCGACGCTAGGTATCATTTAATCATTCATTTATTTGTTTGTTGAATTAATAATATTCTCTTATGAGTGTTCAAGAAATCATTTACCAGTTCTTTTGTAGCACCAGTGGTTACACGATTGAAAGCACGACTGCCTTTGCAATCGTGCTCATCTTTTTTGTTTACTTCATCTTCAAACTATTGGAATATCTGAATGTAAAAATCGATAAAAGATTGGGTCTCGCAACCTCTCCGTTCGTTATATTAGGAAGTTCTGTTAGGGTTTTGAAGGATGATGGGGTTTTAACGAATTGTTTATTCCAGACACCAGGAATCTATTTTCTTGTTTTTGGGTTGACCATTTCATTCCTATTTTTCTCATTAACTTTACAGAAAAAATGGAAAATACCATACTTCAAGATCATGTTCATCATAGGGTTGATTTTATTAGCTCCTGTTTTAGGGATTCTTAACTATGAAAACTTACTCGGTCTTGCTTATGTTTTCATGTGGTTTATCCCATGGTTATTAGGTTTATATGTAATACCGTGGTTAATAGAAAACAAGATTGTAACAGGTCTTCATCTCTTGGATGCGACTACAACCTTTGTATCTTTAAGTTATTTCGGTTATTATGAACAACATGTCTTACCAAGATTCTTGATAGATTTTTTTGGAACTCCATTTTCCTTCGTGATCGTAAAATTCATAGTGATTGTCTTGGTCTTATTTGGCATCGATAGGTTTTCTAAAGATAGGGAATACAACAATTACATCAAGTTGATAATAGCAATTCTAGGAGCATCAACAGGATCAAGAGACATTCTTCGTCTTCTGTACTCAACTTAAATGCTGATTTTCACGTTACTCAGGACAAAAGTACCTTCTCCAGAAGCCTCAAAAGTGACTTTGTTATTTCCAACTTCCACATCATCAGAATCAAAATACACAGTTCTCAACTGACCGATGGAATAGGACGATATAGTTCTTGTAGGATTTTTACGTCCTCGAGAATCAATTATAGTAACGAGCAAAGAGCCAAGACGGTTGGAATCTAAGATGTAGAATTTTATCTCCCCTCTACTACTCTTTAACTGGTTGTAATCAGAATTGCTCACATAAAATTTGACAGTTCTTGTTTTCTGTCCCATCTCCTCATGAGTTATTATAATTTCAGCATCGTCTATATTATAACTCGTCCCCTCTTCTGTAGAAAAAGTTATTGTGTTCGTTCCTTTAACTAGGCCAACGTCAAACTGACCAAAAGGTTTACTAAATCTCGATATAGGTTTTCCCTTGAATATCTGATACCCATTTATCTCTATTGTTAAATCTCCATCACCCTCTACATCTTCAACATAAAAAGTAACTATACCTGATTTGAAGTTCTGTAATTCATCCTCATAAACTGTGAATGCTTCTTCTTTTTTAAGGTCTCCAAAGAAATTGATACCAAATTCAATTTTATCTATTTTGTAAAAACTGCTTGTCCAGAATTTCCATCCTGGTCCCGTTGTGGATATATCTATAACATTATAATCCAACAAGAGTAATTTTTCAACTGGTATTTCAATTTTACCTGAAGAAGTTTTCTGGTCAAAGATAGTCTGATCATTGATTTTAACTACTAGATTACCTTCGGAATTTGTATCCAAGATTTGAATGATGATAAAACCTTCCGTCACTAAATCCATATCCTTTAAGATTTCACCACTGATACTTTCATGTTTCTCTTCCCAAACACCCTTCCTAACTTCTATATTTCTCTTCTCAGATAGAACTTCAGAACCCACTTGATAACTGACAGAGAAATCACCAATTCTTATGTGTCTAGGAACATCTTGAGGACGTGCTCCGATTACGAAAAGTCCAGTTACATTTTCTGATATGTTATCCTTTCCTGTTTCAGAAGGCACACTCCATATTAGAAGCATCACGATTATCATGATCAAACCGGCTAAAAGGACAAAAGCAAATTCGTCTATAGCCCCTTTTCTTCTGTTCATACAATGAATGTTTTGGTTTGTAAACTAATATGTTTTTCTAAAGCTATAGAAATTTAGGAGTTTAGATGAACATTCTTGTATCCAATTTCAATAAAGGATTTGTAAAAATTAAGATCAACATCAATGATGATCTGTGGTATTTAGAGAGTATAGTTGAACCTGGGGATGAGATTAAAGCAAGGACATTGAGAAGTAAGTTTTTAGAGAGAGAAGGGCGAAAAGAAAAAATAGGTAAAAAACCCATGGTCCTAAAAATTCAGGTGGAAAAGATAGATTTTCAAAAATACAAAAACACCCTTCGCTTAACAGGAAAGATTATAGAGGGTCCAGAAGATGTACAGATAGGCTCCTTTCACACGATTGAAATAAAGATAGGTTCGGTTTTAACGATCTACAAGAAAGAATGGAAAGAATACCAAATTAGTAAATTAAAGAAAGCTCAAACTAAGACTCCTGAGGTTTTAATCGTTGTTGCTGATTCAAGCCAAGCAACTTTTGGGTTATTGAAGAGAAGTGGGGTTGATTTAATTTCGGAATTAACCAATCCTCATTCAACACAAGAGGAAGAAAAATTATCGGAATTCTATAAAAAAATAGCGACTGAAATCAATAAGTTTTCAGAAAAAGTAGAGAAGATTATTTTAGCTGGTCCAGGATTTACGAAAGAACATGTCCAAAAAATAATACAAGAAAGATATACAGAAATCAAAGAGAAAATTATCATTGATTCAACATCTTCTGCAACTAAATCTGGAATTAATGAAATACTAAAAAAAGGAACCTTAGGAAGGGTTGTAAAAGAGAGTGAAATAGTAAAAGAGACTCAAATAATCCAAGAATTCTTTACCCATTTGAATAAGGATGATGGGTTAGGTTTGTACGGATTAGAACAACTTAAAGAAGCGAATAAAATTGGAGCCATCAAGATTCTATTGATATCAGAAGAAAAGATGAGAGAAGAGGAAATCAAAAAATTAGCCGAGGAAACGGAAAGAAAAAAGGGTCGAGTAGAAATAATATCAAAAACACATGAAGCAGGTGAACAATTTAATAGGATGGGCGGTTTAGGAGCAATATTGAGATTCAGAATATATTAAGGTGTTATTCTTTTAATGGAGTAATAGGTCACGTCGTTTTCAGAATCTACGATTGCCCATATCATCTCAGTCCTAATATTTTGAGCAAGTCTCACTGCTCTTGAAAGTTCTGGGAAAGAACAATTATATTCTTCAGGTATAGCGTGGACTACCCACTTCGTATGTTCATGAGGAGCTTTACGTCCTTTCTTTATCTTGACACCCCTAGCATAGACTCTGAAATCACATCCAAATTTAAATCCAGTCTTAACAATAAAACCTCTTTCTCTCAAGTCTGAATAAACTATGAACCTGGCATGGAAGTTTCTTACATTTTTTGTGGCATAATCATAGAAATCTTTTTTACTCATAGCTTTTTTCTTACCTTCAACTCTCACTTTTAATTTCTTTTTATCGATCAAAAACATAGCCTCTACTAAAGCTAATTCTAAACGATTCTCTACGATTTTTCCGAGTCCAGACTCCTGCAACTCATCGAACACATCTTTATTCCAGACGGCAATACGATGTTCTGTCAATTCTCCTTCTATCATGAAAATCACTATCAAACCTCTACTTATTTAAATTTTTTCACAACCCCAATTGTAGTTTACACATCTCGCATAAATATTTAGTTTTTTTATCCACTTCCCCTATTGTGTTAGAAAAAGTCATAACACAACCCTTTCTGTGGCAATGAGTCAATCCAAGCATATGACCCACTTCATGAATAGACTCCTTTACAGCCCTTCTTTCTAACAATCCTTCATCTTTAGGCTGATGGAAGAAAGTGGGATCTAATCTACATATACTTATTAAAGATACTCTTCCTCTCATCTTTGCTTGACCGAAAACAAAATTTAAACCTTTAGTGTAAAGATCCTCTTTTGTGATACCGAGAATTCTACCTTCATAGTTTTTTTCAAGAAAATTCAATACTTGCTCAGATATATACTGGTTTCTGAATTGGTTTAATGCTGATTTAGGCAACCTTTCCACATCTGTTATTTCACCGATCATGTGAAAAGTTATTTTCAATTCTTCTCTCACTTTTTTCAAGATTTTCTCTGGAACTTCATGGAGAGGAATTATCTTAATTTTTATTATACCCACCTGAACAATTTTTAGATTCGTTAAAAGAAAAAAGAATGGGAAGGGCGTGAATTTCAGGCTAAAACCTTTTGAACACGCGACAACTCGGTCTTCAGCCGAGCGCTCTCCTTAGTCCTATAGAGTCGGACTGAGCTACCTTCCCATTAACTAACTTAATTATTTAAAATAAACTTCTTTAAATTTTATTATTTAAAAGGAAATTAAGTTCCAAAAATCTTTCTTTTTAACTTTTTCAGAGAATAAGGGATTCCTTCTTTTAATAAAAATATCCAAATACCTAAAAACATTCTTATGCCCCTAGGAACACCCGATGGTTCATTATATTTAACTTTAACAGGAAATTGATCAATTTTCCAATCTTTTTTAACTGCCTCAACAAGAATAGAAGTTTCTGTTACATAACCACCATAACCAGAACCAAAATTATCGATATTCAAAAAAGTTTTCATGGAGTATGCTCTAAGCGCACATACATCTTTTATAGGATTTCCATGAATATCTTTATAACCAAAAAGAAGATTAAAAGTTGCCATCCATAAACGGTTTGCTATCCAATGTCTAAAGTATGGAATATCTTCCTTTTTTCTGACACCAAGGGCTATATCTGCTTCACCATTAAAAATAGAAGGTGGTAATTCCTTTCTATCTAACTCGTATTGTGAGTCTCCGTCAAGTATTGTTACGACGTTTGACTTCAATAAATTTGGGTCTTTTATGATTTCCGTCTGACCTCTTTCTATGGCAGCACCCTTCCCCAAGTTTTTTTCATTTTTAAACACAGGAATTTTCCATTTAGATGCTAATTTAAAAGTTTTATCTATTGAACCATCATCAATAACAACAGTGTGAACTTTCTCTTTCATCGTATTTTTAATAACTTTTTCTATAGTTTTTTCTTCATTATATGCAGGAATTAACGCTATCGTATCATTCACAGCTAAATTTCTCATACTAACACTAATTTTCTTTTTTGGCTTTAAAAAAATTTCAAAACTGCCATTATTCATACTAACCGTTAAGAATTTATCCTTTTCTAAGACTCTATAGTCTTATTTCATATTAATGAGTCAAATAATATAGTTAAACTATTTATTTCAATCATTTTATTTTCTTCTCATGAACGATTTCTTTAAAGTTACGAATAAAAGACTGTTTCTCAAGTACGCCTTCCCGTGTGGTAAAGTTTTAGTCAGTCGAGGTAACATAACTAAGGAATTTCTTGATGAAATCAAAGAAAGCATTGTAAAAAATAAACCATTGAAAGAAGATTACATAAAACCATTTAAAGTTGCGTTATTCTTCTCGTCAGATATCGCCAAAAAACAAGGAAAAAAAATCATCGATGAAGAAGTTATACACAAGTATTATCTTGAAGGACATGATGAGGTTGTTGAATGGAGGGCTGACTTAAAGCCTGATATAGTAGTAAGTTCATGCAGGATAAAACCTGGAAAGATTTTAAACACCAATAAAGATGCGACTGTTAAGACGCCTATAGGAACCATGGAAGTAAAATTGGATTTCATCCCGAATGCAAAAATTGGGGATTTCATAACGGTACATTATGATTATGGATGTGAAATAATCTCAGAAGAATTAGCAAAGAAGTTATGGAAGAGATTTTAAGCAGCTGTTACAAATTC
>Ga0209635_10002708_pt1 | contig 13666 bp, 15 predicted proteins | sample DeeMarSWOR230_32_FD_187463 | JGI IMG/M metagenome (GOLD analysis project Ga0209635, IMG submission 187463) | Marine sediment microbial communities from White Oak River estuary, North Carolina - WOR-2-30_32 (SPAdes) (version 2) | ecosystem: Environmental > Aquatic > Marine > Intertidal zone >...
TCAACATTTGCAGACCATATCAGAGCTGTTTCGTTTATAATCGGGGAAGGGGTTTTGCCTTCAAATGTTGACCGGGGATATGTTTTAAGAATGCTTTTGAGAAGAATTATCAGACATTCCAAAAAACTCAATCTTTCAGAAAATTGGTATGTTAATTGTATAAAAAAAGTGTCTCAAATTTATGGTGATGAATATCCAGAAACAAGGATAAAACAAAATGATATTATCACTGTATACCAAGCAGAAAAAGAAAAATTTGAAAGGAGTTTAGAAAAAGGATTAAAAGAATTTGAAAAATTAGTTCAAAAAAAATCTCAAAAAAAAGATAAAATAATTTCAGGAAAGGAAACATTTGATTTGTATCAGAGCTATGGGTTTCCTTTTGAATTAACAAGAGAAATGGCAAGCGAGAAAGGATTTGAGATTGATGAACAAGCTTTTAAAAAAGCTTTTAAAAAACATAGAGAAATTTCAAGAGCAGGTGCAGAAAAAAAATTTGGAGGCGTAGGGATTAACCAATTAGAAAATAAAGAAGACAGAGAAAAAGCAACAAGGCTTCATACTGCAACTCATCTTTTACATAGCGCCCTAAGAGAAGTTTTAGGAAAAGAGGTAAGGCAGATGGGTTCTGATGTTTCACCTGAAAGATTAAGATTTGATTTTTCTTATCCTAAAAAAATAGAAAAAGAGCAATTAAAAAAAATTGAAGATTTGGTTAATGAAAATATAAAAAAGGGACTGGCTGTGGGAAAAGAAGAAATGCTTTATGAGAACGCAAAAAAAACAGGGGCTCTTGCATTCTTTAAAGAAAGATATCCAAGAGAAGTTTCAGTTTACACTATTCAAGATATCAAAGGTGTGATTATTTCAAAAGAAATCTGTGCCGGGCCTCATGTAAAAAATACTTCAGAATTAGGAAATTTTAAAATTTTAAAACAAGAATCAGTTGGAGCCAACACGAAAAGAATAAAAGCTATTTTGAAATAATTTTAAACTGCAGATTAAATGAAAAATAGAATTCCAATTTCTTTTGGCGAAAAAAAAGAGCAAACTTTTGGAGTTTTAGATATTGGGTCTGTGAGTGTGAAGTCTTTACTTTTTAGAAAGCAGGATTTTTCTTCAAAATCAAAAGTGGGACAAAAAAGAATAACCATTCTAAGAAAGGGATTAGAAAATTATGAAGTATTTGGTGTTTTTGATGGAAGGGATTTTGAAATGGAAATAATGAAGCAGGCAATTAAAAAAGCTGCCAAAGAGGCAGGAATTACAAAAGAAAAATTAATTGTTGGATTTCCAGCTCATATTTTTAAGGCAAGAGTTGGAGAATTGGAGTATAAAAGAAAAAATCCAGAACAAAAAATCAGGACAAAAGAAAAAGAACTTATTTTTGAAAAGATTTTAAAACAAGGAGAAAAACAAATTTCAAAAGAATTCACAAAAGAAAGTGGCATTCTTCCTCGAGAACTCTATTTTTTGACAAAAAAAGTAATTGGAACAAAGATTGATGGATATAAGGTTTCTGAAATTTTAGGGTATGCAGGCAGGAAAATTGAATTTAAGGTTGTAGCTACTTTTTTGCCGAGGTATTATTTAGAAAATGCAGAAAAAATGATTGAAGCTTGTGGGTTTTCTATTTTTAAGATTTTGCATCAGGTGCAAGGTCAGGCTGAATTTGTTTTAGAAGATAGCAATTTGCTCTTTTTAGACATAGGAGCAGATTTTAGTCAAATGTTTTTGTATAAAAAGGGAATCTTGGAAGATGTTTCGGAATTTAGAATCGGGGCAAGAAATTTTTGCCAAGCTGTTTCTGAAAAATTTGGAATATCATCAGGGGCAGCAAATGATTTAGCAGAAAGGTATCAAAGAGGGCTTTTGGAAGAAAAAGCAAGACAAAGATTGCATGAATTATTTTCAAAAGAGACTCAAGATTGGGCTTTGAGTTTAGAAAAAAAATTAGATAAAAAATCATTTTTTCAAGAAATTCTCTGTTATGGCGGGGGAGCTAATTTTCCAGAAATTAAAGAATTTTTAGAAGAAAAATATAATGTTCCAGTAAAAATTCTTAGTTCTAAAGATTTTTTACTGGTTGAAGATAAAATTAAAACCAGAAAATATTTTCAATTTATACCAAGTATATTTTTAACTTACGCTATTTAAAATGCCATCTAAAAAAATCTTTGATATTTTTCCACCCAAAAGGATTCAAAAGCCAGAACTTAAAAAATCTTTTCAGAAAAAACAAGAGAGAAAAAGAAAGATAGGATTTTCTTTTTCAAATCCCTTGAGAAATATTTTGTTCTTTATTTTAATTTTAATTTTTGTCTTATTGATTTTTTTAAGTCTTTCGGCAAAGGCTGAGATTAATATTATACCTCAAACAGAAAAAGTATTTTCAAAAGATAATTTTTCTGTAGATACTAATGTTTCAGACTTGAATTTTTTAGAAAAGGTTATGCCGGGATTTTTCTTTTCAAAAGAAAAAGAGATTACAAAAGAATTTAAGGCTACAGGAATAACAGGAAAAAAGGGAAAAGCCTCGGGAATGATTAAGGTTTATAATAATTATCATTTGTCTCAAACTTTAGTGGCAACAACAAGATTTGTTTCAGCCGACGGAAAACTTTTCAGGTCAAAAGAAGACATAGTCATTCCAGCTGAAAGTACAGCTGATGTTTATGTTGAGGCTGCAGAACCTGGGCCAGATTATAATATAAAGCCGAGCACTTTTTCAATTCCAGGGTTATTAGGTTCTCCCCGTTATACTGCAGTTTATGGTAAATCCTTTTCTGATATGAAAGGGGGTTTGGTTGGAAATCTTCCTCAAATAACAAAGCAAGATTTAGAAAATGCAGAGAAAGAACTTTTGGAAATACTAACTGATCTTTTAAAACAGGAATTAGAAAAAGAAGCAGGAGAGTCAATTTTACTATTAGATGATGCAATTTCAAAAGAAGTTCTGGAAAGTTCTTGCACAAGAGATGAATTAGAGGAGGTAGAAGGTTTTGAGTGCACTCTTTATCTAAAGTGTAAGGCTTTGGGATTTTTAAAAGCTGATTTAGAAGATTTTGCAAAGCAATCTCTTTTGAAAGAAATTTCAGAGTCAAAATCAATAAAAAAGGATAGTTTAAAAATTGAATCTGTTGTAAAAAGTATTAATTTTGAAACAAGAAAATTATTTTTGGATACAAATATGGAAGCTGAGATTTTTCTTGATATTGATGTTAATCTTTTGAAGGAAGTATTAAAAGGGAAGTCTTTAACAGAAAGCAGAATTTTACTTGATTCTCTTGATGAGATTGAAGAAGTAAAAATAGGAATTTTTCCGTTTTGGATTCAAAGAATTCCTCAAGATTCTAATAGAATTAATATTAATCTCAAATCAGATTAGTAAAGTAAGAATAATTAATTAGATTTTAGCATTGTTTCCATTGACTAAAACAAAAAAGTTTTATATAATGATAAAGATTATTAATGGTTAAAAAAGAGAAAATTAAGAAAAAAGGAGTAATTCTTGAAGCCTTGCCCAGTTTGCATTTTAAGGTAAGATTAGAAGACAATAAAGAAATGATTGCTCATCTGGCTGGGAAATTAAGGATTTTTAGAATTAAGATATTGCCAGGAGATAAAGTGGTGGTGGAATTAAGTCCTTATGATGAAACTAGAGGAAGAATAGTTTGGAGAGAAAAATAAAATTTATTTTGATTTTGGCTGTTTCAGCCTGAATAAGGATTGAACTCCTTTTTGTTTTTTAATATGAAAGTGAGATCTTCGGTTAAAAAAATGTGCAAACATTGCAAAATTGTTCGTAGGAAGGGCAAGGTTTATGTAATTTGCAAAAAAAATCCAAAACATAAACAAAGACAAGGATAATTCAGTTGGTAGTTTATAGTTGATAGTTTATAGAAATTTTTTAACTACTCACTACATACTACTCACTACAAACTAATTATATGCCTAGAATTGCTGGAATAAATATTCCAGATAACAAAAAAATAGAAATTGCTTTGACCTATATTTATGGAATAGGTCGTTCTTTAAGTAGAGAAATTCTAAAAGAAGCTGCTATTAATCCTGATCAAAATGCTTCTGAATTAAGCGCTGAAGATATTTTGAAGCTTAAAGATGTTATTGAAAAGAATATTAAGATTGAAGGAGAGTTGAAAAGGCAAATCTTGGCAAACATTAAAAGATTAAAAGATATAAAAAGTTGGCGTGGACTAAGGCATATAAAAGGATTACCAGTTAGAGGACAGACCACAAGAGTAAATAGCAGAACCGTAAGAGGAAATACCAGAAGAACAGTGAGTTCTGGTCGTAGAAAAGCTCCAGCGCCAAAATAAAATTTGAGAGTTGAAGGTTGAAGGACAAGGGTTGAGGGCAGAAATTCAAAATGTCTTACAGAAGAAAGCAACGAGAAACAACTTTCTACTTACGACTTTCAAAAATCCAAATTATGGGAAAGAAACGTATTATCAAAAAAACAGATGATGAACTTATAGCAGAAACAGAACGGATTGAAAAGGCTTTAAAAAAGAAAACTGAAGCCAAAGCCCTTGGGAGAATAGGTGAGGGGAGAATTTATATTTACTCTTCATACAATAATACTATTTTATCTTTGACTGATTCAAAAGGAAATGTTTTATCTTGGGCTTCTGCAGGTGCAGCTGGTTTTAAAGGAACAAAAAAATCAACTCCTTACGCTGCCTCAAAAATAACAGAACTTTTGATTCAGAAATTAAGAACTTTAGGAGTTAACAAGGTTAAGGTTTTTGTAAAAGGAATAGGTCCTGGCAGAGAGTCAGCTCTAAGATCTTTGGCAGTTCCAGGATTAGAAATCACTGCTATTGAGGACATTACTCCTATTCCCCATAATGGTTGCAGGCCACCTAAGTCACGTAGAGTATAAAGAACTTATTATAACTTATGAAACAAGATAAATGTAAAATCTGCAGAAGGTTAGGGACAAAATTGTTTTTAAAGGGTGAGAAATGTTTATCGCCTAAATGTCCAATGGTTAAAAGGCCTTATCCTCCAGGACCAAAGGGAAAGAAAAGAAGAACTTCTCAAAGTGAATACGCAAAAGAGCTAAGAGAAAAGCAAAAGCTTAGAAATTGGTATAATTTAAAAGAGCATCAGTTTAAATCGTATGTAAGAAGCGTTTTAGAAAAAAGAGGAAAAGTTGAAGATGCCCAAAATCTGTTAATTAAAACATTAGAAAAAAGATTAGATACTGTTGTTATGAGATTAGGGTTTGCTTCTTCAATGTCACAGGCACGTCAATTAGTAAGTCATGGACATTTTTTAGTTAATGGTAAAAAAGTTAATATTCCTTCCTTTCAAGTTAAAAAGGGAGATGAGATTGAAATTTTGCCTACTTCTCAAAAAAAATCATTTTTTCAGAATATAGAAATAATTCTTAAAAAACATCAAGCTCCTTCTTGGCTTGAATTAGATATTAAAGCCTTAAAAGGTAAAGTAGTGGATGAGCCTTCTTTTGAAGAAGCTTCTCCTCCGGCTGAAGTTTCAGCTATTTTTGAGTTTTATTCAAGATAAAATTAATAATTAATATAAATAAAAAATTATGATTAATTTACCAAGAAAACCAAAAATTACTAAAAAAGAGAAAAATAAAAGTATTTTTGAAATTGAAGCCCTTTATCCAGGCTATGGAATTACAATAGGAAATAGCTTGAGAAGGGTTTTATTTTCCTCTTTAGAAGGCGCTGCAATAACAAAAGTAAAGATTAAAGGAGCTTCCCATGAATTTGCAACCTTGCCTGGAGTTTTTGAAGATGCAATCACAATTCTTCTCAACTTAAAGAGAATGAGATTTAAAATGTATAGTGTAGATCCTCAGATTGGAAATTTGAATATAAAAGGTGAAAAAGAAATCAAAGCTGGCGATTTCAAATTTCCATCTCAATTAGAACTAATAAATAAAGACCTTTATATTGCAAAGACAACAGACAAAAAAGCTCAGTTAGAAATAGAAGTTCAAGTTGAAAAAGGAATGGGGTATGAACCAGGAGATAAGAGAAAAGAAGAAAAATTAGAAATTGGAACAATCGCAGTTGATGCATTATTTAGTCCTATGAAAAATGTGTCTTTTAAAGTAGAAGACATGAGAGTAGGAGAAAGAACAGATTTTGATAGGTTAATTTTGGAAATTGAGACAGATGGAACAATGACGCCCGAACAAGCTTTTTCAAGAGCTTGTGAAATATTGGCTTCCCAGTTTTCTTTATTGGTAAAATTTATGGAAAAAGAAAAAGAAAAAGACAAAGAGGAATTAAAAATAAAAAAGGAAAAAGAAGAAAAAAAAGATATTTCAAAAATAAAAATAGAAGAATTAAAACTTTCTCCTTCAATTGTAAAAGCTTTGCAAGAAAATAAAATAAAAAGCGTTGCAGGTCTTATAAGGAAAAAAGAACAAGATATTTTAGAAATGAAAGGTTTGGGAGAAAAAGCATTAAAAGACATTAAAAAAGGGTTAAAGAAATTAAATTTAAATTTAAGAGAGTAGAATTATGAAAAAGAGAAAAAAGGGCAGAAAATTTTCTAGGAAAACAGGTCAAAGAAAAGCTTTTTTAAAATCTTTAAACAGAGCTCTTTTTTTGCATGAAAAAATTGAGACAACCGAAGCCAGGGCAAAGGAACTTTCTCGAGTTTCTGAAAAATTCATTACTAAAGCAAAAAAAGGGGATTTGGCTGCAAGAAGGTATCTTGCTCGTTTTTTTTCTCAGAAAATAGTAAAGAAATTAGTAGATGATATTGCAAAAAGATACAAGGATCGCTCAGGTGGTTATACAAGAATTATAAAAGCAGGACAGAGAAAGTCAGATGGAGCCAAAATGGCAATTATAGAGTTGGTATAAAGTAAGGTTGTATAACCACCCAGAAAGGGGTCGGGGAAACTGGGTGTTTCCCCGTGGCGGAAACATTAAAACCGAAGGGTTTTAAGGAGCGGAACAAAGTCCCGAACCTTGTGAGGGACGCCTGCCGTAAGGCAGGAGAAGTGGAGCGACGGTGGTTATACAAGAATTATAAAAGCAGGACAGAGAAAGTCAGATGGAGCCAAAATGGCAATTATAGAGTTGGTATAAAGTATTAAGTATAAAGTATGGAGCGTAAAAATCATACAATTGATGCTTCAGGAAAAATATTAGGCAGGCTGGCCACTGAGGTGGCTATCTTGCTAAGAGGAAAGCAGAAACCTGATTTTGCCCCTAATAAAGAAATAGGAGATTTTGTTATTGTCAAAAATGTTGATAAGATTAGATTTTCCGGTAAAAAAATGGAACAAAAAAAATATTATCATCATTCAGGATACTTAGGCGGTTTAAAAGAAATTTCTTTGGAAAAGCTTTTTCAAAAAAATCCAGAAAAAGTATTTAAGAAAGCTGTTTTTGGAATGTTGCCCAAAAATAGGTTAAGAGCAAGACAGATAAAAAGACTAAAGTTTGAATAACCAATTTTGAACTATTCACTATAAAATAATATTATGGTAAAAACTAAGAAAACAGGACCAAAAAAAAGAAAAAAATCTTCCTCTATTAAGGCTTCTAAAGATAAAAAAGAAAAAGAGACCACAACTAAAAAAACAAAGGAAAAAGAAAAAGATACAAAAAAGAAAGTAGTAAAGAAGAAAATTACAAAGAAAAGAGCTGTAAAGAAAGAAAAAGTTAAAAAAGAAATCAAAAGGCCGGCAAAAAGAGCTAAAAAAGGACCTAAATACTGGGAAGGAATAGGAAGAAGAAAAACAGCTATAGCCAGAGTTAGGATTTTTACCCAGGGAGATAAAGAATTTTTAGTAAATGAAAAAAAAGTAATAAATTATTTTCCGATTTCATATTTGATAAAAATAGCTGCCTCTCCTTTGGAGACCTTGAATTTAAAAGAAAAATTTAAAGTTTCAGCAAAAACAACAGGAGGTGGAAGCACTTCCCAGGCTGAAGCTGTAAGGCATGGTCTTGCAAGGGCTTTAATAAAGTTTAATCCTAATTTTAGAAAAAAACTTAAAAAAGCAGGTTTCTTAACTCGTGACCCACGAATGAAAGAAAGAAAAAAATTCGGCTTAAAACGTGCCAGACGCGCTCCTCAATGGAGAAAAAGATAATATGTTAAAAGAACTTATTGAAAAATATTATCAGGATAAAAGAACTGAAAAAGATAAAGTAAAGTTTTATATTAGTGATGCTGGTAAATGCGCCAGGCAGATTTTTTTTAAGTTCAAAAAAGCACCAAGAGCTGAAATGGAACCAAGACTTTTAAGGATTTTTGAGCACGGAGATATAGTTCATCAGAAATTAGTAAGAACTCTTGAATCTTTAAGTGTAATTGAAAGTGTTGAAATTCCTATTCATCCAAGAGAAGATATTAGCGGCCGGGTTGATGCAATTGTAAGTATTGAAGGAGAGCGCTATTTAGTAGATTTTAAAAGCATAAACAGCTCTATTTTGAGGGGAATGGAAGAGCCAAAACAGGAGCATGTTTTTCAGATTCAACTTTATTTGCATTTTTTTAATATAAAAAAAGGAATTTTGCTTTACGAGGGGAAAGACACTTTAGAATTAAAAGAGTTTCCAATAAATTATGATGAGAATTTAGCAAAACAACTCTTAAAAGAATTTGAGGAATTAAAACAAAATCTCTTAAAAAATATAATACCAGACAGATTAATTGACTATCCAGAAAACTGGCAATGTACTTATTGCCAGTTTAGGGAAATTTGCGATATAACAGGGCCAGATGATATTGATTGGGATAAATTCAAGGAGAAAATTAAATCAGAAGAAAAAAAGGATTAATACATTTTTTCAGAGATAAAGAAATCCTGTTTGCTTTGTACATACAAAGCTTTTTCTTTTTTACTAAAATAAAGAACAGGTTCTTTAAAATCTGCAATGTTCCAGATTTGAATTTCGTCTCTATCATCAATTTCAATAATTTTTATTTCAGAATCAGCATTAAATATTAAATAGTGAGAAGTCCACCAAAAAACATCTCCTATTTTTTTTGAAAATCTTGTTAAGAATACTTTTTCTCCTTTTTCCTTTTGAGGCTGATTTAAATCTTCTTTTAAAAATAAAACCGATAACTCATAATCGTTATAAAGAACAATTTTTTTTAAATCAGGTGAGATTTTAATTGATTTTACTTTGGCTGAAATCTCTTTAAAGTTTCTTGAATCTTCATTAAAAAGTAAGAGTTTTTCATTTTGTTTTAGGAAAATAAAAGAATTAAGAACTTTAATTTCAAGACTATTTTCTTTTACAGAAAGGCTTTCAATGCTTATTTTTTGACTTCTTCCATACAAGTCACTTTTTTCCAAAAATCCTTGTTCTGAAATCCAAAAAATACTATCTTTTGTAGTGTCATAGACTATTACTCCTTCTAACAAAAGATTTCCGTTTTCCTTTCCAATTTCTCTTTCAAAAAGCAATAAAGAATCTTGTTTTTGTTTTGTGAAAAATATTTTTTCAGAACTGGTAGGATGAAAATAACAATCTTTAGTTTCTTTTGTTAGGTTTAGTTCAATAATTTCAACAGGGGTTTTTTTTAAATCTAAAATAAAAAATTTTATTTCATTTTCAGACTCTTTCATAATTTCTGCCTTGAGAATTATTTTTTGAGAATCAGGCGACCAATTAAGGTTTAAAAATTTAACCCCTTCTTTTGAGATTTCTTTTTCTTCAATAAGACGACTTTTTATTTTTGTTTCTGTATCATAAATCGTTAAAATCCAAGTTTTTTGTTCTTTGTTCAAAATTTCTTTTTTTAAGATTACTGATTTTTCATTAGGGGAAAAGAAAAATTGGTTAACATCTCTTTCTAAGAATTCAAATTTTAAATTATGTGGAATTAAAAAAATGTTTTTTGCCTCTATAACTTTTTCTTCTATTATTTCTAATTCTTTTTTCCAGAATTGATATCCAACCTTTTCTATTTTAAGAAAATATTTTTTAGGGATTAAGTTTCCAATAAAAATTCCTCCAGATAAAAAATCCGTTTTTCTTTTTATTTTTTCATCAATAGAAACCATAGCTCCTTTTGGTATGATTTTTAAATAAACCCCTCCTGTTTTTACAATCTTTTTGTTTTCTGAATCTATTCTATAACCTTGTGAGTAAAGAATAATAAGAGGTGCAGATATTAAAAACAAGAGAAAGCAAATCAAGAATAGAAAACTTCTTGTCTTTTTATTCATTTTTTAATTTTATAATGTAAGCAATCCAATTTCAATTAATAAGAAATTTTTCAGATTGACAGAAGGTATAATTTTAAGTTAGAATAAGAAAGTGAAAAAGTTTGTTATAGAAGGAAAAAAGAAATTAGAGGGTACGGTTTTGATTTCTGGATCAAAAAATGGAGCCTGTGCAATAATAGCAGCCACTCTTTTGACAAAAGAGCCTGTAATTCTTGAAAATCTTCCTCAGATTGAGGATATTAAAAAAATGATTGAAATTTTGGAAAGCATGGGCGCTGAAACAGAATGGCTTGGGGAGAATAAAATAAGAATTAAAAACGAAAAAATAGATCCAGAGAAAATGAACTATTCTTTAGTTGGGCAAATGAGAGCCTCTGTTTTATTAATAGGGCCTTTACTTGCAAGATTTAGCAAATTTAAAATACCTTCCCCAGGAGGAGATAAAATTGGATTAAGGCCGATTGTCACTCATTTGGAGGCCTTAAAAAAGATGGGAGTTGAAGTTTCAAGAAATGGTTCTTTTTATCAGTTTTCAGCAAAAAGTATAAATGGTAACCAGGAAATTATTCTCTCTGAGTTTAGTGTAACTGCAACAGAAGATTTAATGATGTTGGCGGCAAAAACTGAAGGAAAAACAATTATTAAAATAGCAGCTGCAGAACCTCATGTTAAAGGATTAGGAACATTTTTAAATAGCATGGGAGTTAAGATTAGAGGTGCAGGAACTCATACAGTTGAAGTTGAGGGAAAAAAGGAATTAAAGGGCGTAACAACTTATAAAATCATTCCAGATTATTTAGAAGCAGGCACTTTTTTCATAGCCGGTGCCCTTACTCAAGGTATTTTAGAAATAAAAAATATAATTTCAGAACACTTAGATTCTTTTTTAGTGAAAATGGAAGAAATAGGGGTTTTGTTTGAAAGAGGAGAGGATTTTTTAAAAGTTGATTTTTCCCCGAATCTGAAACCAGTTAAAATTCAAGCTCTTCCTTTTCCTGGATTTCCAACAGACCTTTTGCCTATTTCTGTTCCGCTTTTGACTCAAGCTTTGGGAAGAAGCTTGATACACGACCCTTTATACGAAAATCGTATGAATTTTATTCATGAGTTGAGAAAAATGGGCGCTGATATAGAAATTGTTGACCCCCATAGAGCATTTGTCTTTGGGAAAACAGAATTATCTGGCATTGATATTTTGGGTTGGGATATCCGGGCTGGTGCCTCTTTGTTATTAGCCGGACTGGCAGCTGAAGGTAAAACAACAATTAGAAATATTTACCAAATTGACCGGGGGTATGAAAAAATAGATAAAAAGCTAAGAGAACTTGGAGCTGATATAAAAAGGGTTGAAGATTAATTGTTTACTATTTTTAAATTATCAGATATTATTTAGATTATGCTTGCAAGAAAACTTGGTATAGATTTAGGCACTTGCAACTCTGTTGTTTTTGTCCCAAAAAAAGGAGTTGTTTTACAAGAGCCTTCTGTGGTTGCCGTAACTCTAACAGAGAATAGGGTTTTGGCAGTGGGTGCTGAAGCAAAAGAGATGATAGGGAGGACGCCTGAAACAATTAAGGTTTACAGGCCAATGAGAGACGGGGTAATCGCAGATTATAAGATTACCCAGGCAATGTTAAAGTATTTTATAGATAAGGTTTTGGGCAGATGGAGAATTTTAAAGCCTGAAGTTATGATTGGAGTTCCAGCTGGGATTACCTCTACTGAAAAAAGGGCAGTTATTGAAGCGGGCTTGGCAGCTGGGGCAAGGGCTGTTTTTGTTGCAAAAGAACCAATTTTAGCTGCTATTGGAGCTGGTATTCCAATTAATTCTTGCTCCGGTCACATGGTTATTGATATTGGAGGCGGGACAACAGAAGCTGCTGTAATATCGTTAGGCGGAATTGTTACTTCAGGTTCAATAAGAACAGCAGGAGATGAAATGGATAAAGCTATTTCAGAATATATTAAGAGAGAGCATAATCTGGCAATAGGAGATCAAACAGCAGAGGAAGTAAAAATAAAAATTGGAACAGCCATGCCTGAGAAAGAAGAAAAAACAATGGAGATTAGAGGAAGAGATTTGATTTCTGGACTTCCAAGAACAATAAGAATTTCTTCAAATAGCATTGCCAAAGCAATATCAGAACCTTTGGCTGAGATAATTCAGATTGTAAAACAGGTCTTAAGAGACACTCCTCCTGAATTAGCAGCAGATGTTATGGACAAAGGGATGGTTATGACAGGAGGTGGCTCTCAGTTGAGAAATGTAGATCTTTTGATATCTCAGAATACGGGTGTTCCTTGTTTTGTAGCTCAAGATTCTATTTTATGTGTTGCCAAGGGAACAGGAGTAATCATGGAGAATTTGGATATTTACAAAAAAAGCATAATGTCAAAAAAGTAATGTTAATCGGGCATAAAAGACAATGGGAATTTTTAAAAAGAAGTTTTGAGCAGAAAACTTTTTCCCATGGATACTTATTTTCCGGACCAGAAGACATTGGGAAAAAAACATTAGCCATTGAGTTTGTAAAATTTTGCCATTGCCAAGAAAAAAACCCAGAATTAAAACCTTGTAATAAATGCTCAAGTTGCACATCTTTTTTAAAAGGACTTCATCCAGATAATTTTTTGTTGGAACCTCAAGAGGAAAAAAAAGAAATTCACATTTCTGAAATTAGGGATTTAATTTACAAACTTTCTTTGAAGCCTTTTTTATCCAGTTTAAAAACAGCTGTTATTGATGAAGCTCATTTAATGAACATTCAGGCGCAAAATTGTTTTTTGAAAACACTTGAGGAGCCAAAAGGAGATACTCTTTTAATCTTGGTGACTTCAAGGCCAGACCTTTTAACAGAGACAGTTCGTTCAAGGCTTCAAGAAATCAAATTTTTTTCTTTTTCAAAACCTGAAATTTTAAAATTTTTAAAAGAAAAAAAAATAGAAACAAAAAGGGCAGAGGAAATTGCAGAAATTTCTTTAGGAAGAATAGGTAGGGCAATAAAATTTGCAAAGATGCCTGCAAGTCTTGAAAAAGAAAAAGAAAGAGTTTTACTTTTTACTAAGATTTTAAAGGCAGATATTGTTGAACGTTTCCAGTATGCAAAAAAGCTATCTCAAGGCAGATTAGAAAATATTTTTGAAGCTTGGCTTAGGTATCTTAGAAAAGTGCTTCTGCAAAAAATAAATGATTTAAAAAAAGAAAAAACATCTGAAATGAAAAAATACTCTTTTATTGAAATAAAAAAAATGATAAGAGAATTGGAAAAAATAAACTTTTTAGTTTCAAATAAAAGCGTGAATAAAAAATTGGCTCTGGAAATATTAATGATAAATTTAGAGAATTGAGAGTAAAAGGTGGAGAGTTGAGAGCAGAGAATGGGAAGATAGAGGCTGATTATTAGTCAATATTCAACTTTCAGCATTCAACGTTCAACATCCTACTTTCAACCTTTAAAA
>Ga0209635_10002709_pt1 | contig 13664 bp, 29 predicted proteins | sample DeeMarSWOR230_32_FD_187463 | JGI IMG/M metagenome (GOLD analysis project Ga0209635, IMG submission 187463) | Marine sediment microbial communities from White Oak River estuary, North Carolina - WOR-2-30_32 (SPAdes) (version 2) | ecosystem: Environmental > Aquatic > Marine > Intertidal zone >...
CAAATTCTGATAAGGCAGCAATAAAACAAGTTCTGAACTTTTTCTCTGCAATTCTTTTCAAACGATCACGACAATCTTGGAAAATTCGTCCACGATTACTATTCACGTTATCTCGTCGCAACCTAGCCAACTCTTCCTCTTTCCGAGACACATTAATCTCCTTATCTTCGTGCTATATCCTTGGTTCGTTTAATCTGTTTTTGAGCAAATTGTTGCATCATTTCATTTTGGCTATCTGGCATATTCTGTTCTTTAACAACACCTTTCTGATGAAGTATTTTTTGTCTTGCCTTGATTTTTGCCCTACTACTCGGATCATTCATGTTGTAAACTTGTTTTGCACCCTCTCTGTCTGCCATAATAAACTCTTCGTTTCGTCCTGGTTTATTAGGTTTTGAAGGTACTTGATTATTAGACCTGCTATCCATCTTATCACCCTGTCTTATGAACCAAGAATCTAATAGATCATCATCATCTATCACCTGTTTAGACGGTCTTTCGTATGCTTCGTGAACAGAATCATATATTGTCGACCAATATGCCAATTCTTTTTGATTCCAAGACCAAGAAGTAACCGGGCCATCAAATAGGTCGTTGGTATTTTTGGCGATTTCCCAAAACATTCTCCACTGCTGAGACCTAGCCAACTCACGAATAGTTTTTGTGGAAAAATGTGATTTTATAAAGAAAAATTCACATAGCTGTGTAATAACATCTATGTCTGTGCTGTTTTCAAAATCTTGTTGTGTTGTCCAGAATTTAGAACCATCCTCGTTTTCTGTTATACAGCTTATCAAATATCTTTGTTGACATATTAGTGCATGTGACTCAGCACTCTTTTGCAATAGGTTGTGTCTATCTGACAGCCTTTTTAACAGAGCCGATTCAGCATTTCTCAAAAGTTGTCTAACCTTTTCGAGCTTTGTCTTATTGAATACGAAATCTAAAAGACCACGTCGTATGTTGTGAATATCTTTCTGTAAGCCCTCTATCTCTGTATCGGTCTTGCTATCCCATTGACCAGTTTCAATCATATATCTAATTGTGTCAGGCTCATTTAATAATCCCATAGCGATAGATCGTTGGTATTCAACTGAATATATTTGGGCGGCTTTTGCATGTTCTTTTGGGGTTGGGGGGCGAAGAAATAGAGAGATGGGTGTCCCGTCTTTTGTCAGGATGGTCACAGAAACAGTTCCACAGATTATTTGCGCAATAATCCGTTCCTTTTCAGCGAAATCCATCCTACACCATCCCAGCCCCAAAAATTACAGTGGTACTGCCTATCCAGACTTTGAGTCCTATCCTATCCTATTGCTTATACACCACCAAAAAAGGCTGACAGCTTTCGCCATCAGCCTTGAAATATTATTTATAATACTGGATTAGAAGTATCGCTGTTCTTTCAGTCGAGTTGGTCGGAATTCCGCGATCACGAGAATTTCAACGGCCCCGTTGGCACCAGCGATCCCAGGAGAATCCTGCTTGTTGCTCAGCGTTGCTCTCAGAGAACCACCCTCTGGGACAGCGACGTATGTCTGATCGAGCGTGTTCGTGCCGTCTGCCGGTGCGTCGAAGCAACGACCGTCAACAGCTACGCCGGAACACTGAACGGCAGACATCAGAGTGTCCCACGTTGGAGTAGTCGGAGCGGCAGGAGACACATCGACTTCCTGAGAAGCCTGCACCGTCACAGTCACAGAGCCGCTAGCTCCGATCCCAGAAGCGGTAATGTCCCGCATAACGCCCTGTACGCCAACAACCTCGACCGGGAACGGACAGTCCTTGTTGAAGAAATTCTTAGTATCCGTCACAGCCGTACCAGATGCCATCGCAGTAGCGCTAAGCACTTTTGCTACCGTGAATGTCTTTGGCGGCGGATTGAGATTTATTCCCCACGTATCAGTTACCAGACTCATAACGACCCCCTTTTACAATAAGGCCACGGAGATTCCGAATCTAACGTTAGAAACGAAGGCTCCGCAGATTCATCTCACCTAGATTATACACAATTTGCGCATAAAACAGGCCGAGCAAGGTTCGAACTTGCAACCCTTTAGTGGTTGAACTAAACAGCTTCGCTGAGAATCGAACTCAGTCCTATCGGGTCAAAGCCGATTGTGCTACCACTACACCACGAAGCCTCAACGGATGGCGGTGGTCCCGGTGGCCGCGCCTTGCAACTTCACCACCCCATTCTATGGTATATATACCCCATAAAACCACAAGATAACGGAGAGCAGACGAATCGAACGCCGGGCCTTTCAGCCCCCTCCGGGTTCAAACCGGATTACGGACCTTTCCGTGGTACCCTCCAGTGCGCACAAAAAAACCGGACAGCCCTCATGGACCGCCCGGTTCTGTGTTTCCGTGTATTTGAATCTACACAGTCCACCCCAGACGGCCACGAGGCCGTTGACTACTCGACTGGGATGATTGCTGTTGTAGCTTCATTTCTTGCTCCTACGAATCTATCAACCTTCTCAGCACGTCCCTGTTTTCCTTCCACTGCTTATACACTATCAGGAATCGGCCAATCGCCTCAAAAGATCACGATTCTCATCCATGATGCGTCTGGCAATCTTCATGTGTTTTTCGTGTTTTGCCTGTTCCTCTTCTGTAAATTTCTTTAGACAGACTTCACACCACGTAGCCTCGTCTGGACGACGACCAGGACAATCTAGATCAGACCGCTCACCGCACTCTAAGCATGGGATACCTGTTTCTTTTTCTTTCATGTTCATTTTCCCATAAACTTATACACATCTAACGGTATTTCTATCCACAATGGGGTAATAAAATGGGGTAAAACCCCGTTAATTGGGTAAGATCGACCTGATGTTACCCCCTTTATGGGCCTGGAGAGATTCGAACTCCCGACACCCGGTTCCGTAGACCTGTGCTCTAATCCACTGAGCTACAAGCCCTCAATAACATGACATTCACCGAGCGACACAGGACATTCCAAAAAGGTTCGATTCCTCTTTTTGAACCTGTCCCATTTTTGTGTTCTCACCCACTGATCAGATGTTTTGGCTTTGATGACAATAGCAGCAGTAATATCAATGTTTGTCAAAATATATGCTGCTGGTTTTGGGTCCGCTCTATCCCAAGTATGAGCGACATCTACGATAATTGATGAATATGGAAAATCATCGATAGAGGTAAATCGCAGTTTCCTCTGCTTGACTTCAACCCGATACTTTTGCCCGCCATCTTTACTGACCAAGATATCGCCATCATCCGCGTAATCACTCATTTGATGAACATCTGGACGTATTCTTGTAGGTAAGATATCTACCGTAAGCCCTTTCGCCCTAAGCCATTCAGCTATTATTTGCACATGCTTTTGGCTCGCCCGTAGATCACCCACAAAACCTGGATCATCACGATCATAGTGGCTTAAATCTGTCATCTGTTTCTGCTCCAAAGTCCCCACTCGGATTCGAACCGAGACCTTCAGCTTGGAAGGCTGACGTGCTGCCATTGAACACTACGGAGACATAGGCCGGGCTGGAATCGAACCAGCGACCTGGATGTTATAAGCATCCCACTCGTACCACTGAGCTACCGGCCCTCCCTTCACTACTGGGCTGGGTCGGACTCGAACCGACAGCCTGCGGGTTAAAAGCCCGCTACTCTAATCCATTGAGTTACCAGCCCTCTCACATCTGATTCTCCACAACTCTGTTGCTTGGCACATATGGCCACGTTGGCCAAACTTGTCACTAACACCACTCACCATCTTCAAGACATCCAACAAGTGTGGATTCTCGTCAATGTATTCATCCCAAAGCTGGGAGTACAATCGAGCTACCTCTTCTCCATTGATAGGCACCCGACCCTTCGCCTCTTGCCATGTCAGGCTAGTCACCCCGCCTTCAAACACCTTGGCTGCTTGGTAGATTTCTTCGATACTCTTTCCACCCCGGCATTCCAGGCGAGCACAGAATGCAGAGAATCTTCGGTCTCCGTGTGTACTGCATTCCAGATACGGCGGCGATCCATGCTTTACCATTTTAACCTCCAATGGGGACAGTGGGCAACGATCCCACATCCTCTGGTTTAAGAGACCAGTGCTCTGCCAATTAAGCTACATCCCCCAAACAATATTCCTATTGAGGGAAAGGGTATTTACCAATAGCCTTCAACTTCTCGACAGTCTTTGGATCATTTGGAATACGTCGAGAAAATTCTGGGATATATGTTACTGTCAATACATCCTCTTGAATGGAATCAACCCTTTCTAGGACTTTCTGTAACAACTGATATAGGTCGTCAATTTTCTTTTCCATTTCTTCTTGTGTCATCAATTATCCCTTTCCAATTTAGGCCGAGAGAGATTCGAACTCCCGACACCGGGGGTAGAAACCCCGTGCTCTAATCCACTGAGCTACCGGCCCTTACTACCAGCAACAGGGCTCGAACCTGTATTTCCCGGTCCACAGCCGAGCGTTCTACCAGTTGAACTACACCGGCTCAAATGGGCAGTGCAGGGCTTGAACCTGCGACCCCCTGCTTGTAAGGCAGGTGCTCTCCCAACTGAGCTAACCGCCCTATGGGCAGGGAGGGATTCGAACCCCCACGTCCCGTTACGGGAACCGGGTTTACAGCCAATTGCTCAACCTGCCCTATCACAAGTTTCCCATCCATTCTTGTGATGGTCTTTGCAACAGTTCCCACAAAACATACGCAGACCCTCGCATTTTGGGCACACATGCTGAACCGGCCCGAACCATTCTTCGTCGATCGGCGTAAAGTCGTCGCATGGTTGCTGGCCTCTCTGGTATTCTTCGTAAGCCACTGCAATTTCCTTTTTCATCCGATTCTAGTTTACCCTGCCTATGTTTTCAATGGCCCCGGCTGGACTTGAACCAGCACGCCCTTTCGGACACGGACACTTGAAATCCGCGCGTCTGCCAATTCCGCCACGAGGCCAAACTACGACTACTTTCAATGGCTCAGGAGGGATTCGAACCCTCAAACCTTTCGGTACAAGTTCTTAAAACTTGCGCGTTTACCAATTTCGCCACTAAGCCAACGGAAGATTCAAATTTGCAAACCGGCCATACTGTGTTTTAACGGCGAGATCATAGGCTTTAGCCGCTTCTACCTCAGAATTAAAACAACCCAAATGTTGTTTGCCAAGTGCTGCGTACCATTTTTTGTCTCTTGGATGCCATCGAACTCCATTGAATTGAGAAGATGTTTTTGAACGACGACTCGGTCGATGCCGATTAATATTATTTTCCGATCTTGTTGCCAATCGTATATTACATCTTCTATTATCACATCCATTACCATTGATATGATCGACATCTATTCCTTGCTTGGCATCCATAAGAAAACGATGCATAGATTGTTTGCGACCATCTATCTTGGCCCACGCATAACCCTTGTCGTAACACCACGATCGAACCATCAAAGCATCGTAATCGGCATCGTCTACCAATGCCACCTTACCTTTAGTTAACGGTATCTCTTTCATCTCTTTTCTCCAATGGAAGGGACCGGGTATGATCCGGCAACCTCTTGATTGCAAATCAAGTGCTCTCCCAATTGAGCTACCCCCCCTAGTCCAATTCGATCCTTCGGTTTGTGTTTCGTTCCTTCTTTGGTTTCTTCGGTTTCTCTGGTTCTGGCTCGACCGAGATATTGCCAGACGACAAAATAGGCGGCATAGATATCTGCTTATCCCAATTTGGAATTATTCCGCTAACACCAATACCAACAAACGGATTCGGTGACATATCGATGGTCCCACTCACTGGGACTGTCGGGCCATGAAATGTTAGTGGGTGTAATGGTGGTCCATTCTTGAAAATCTTGAAAATTGCCCCTTTCATTGTGTAATGGCTATCGATAATCTTGACACCATAGATTTTTAGTTCTCCATCTCCAGCCATGCCAGTTTGAAAAGCAGATTCCGATGCCATCAATGCTTTAAGATCATCTGTGTGTACTAGAAATGCTTCTAGGTCTGAAACATGACCGCCAGATAGTTTCACGTCACGAATAGCATCGTGTATATCTTTGAGAGTCAATGGTGTTGTCGTATCGGACATCACTTCTTTCCGTGTTCAAGACCTTTGCAATACCAAATCTTATGAATGGCATCAATCTTTCCGCCGCACTTCGAACACCTATAATCACGAACCAACTTCTTTCCGTCTTCGTGAATGGGTCGGAAATTGTGCGGCCCCTTACAATCGTCGAGCCTCTTCTGATTGGCCTTTACGTCTTTCCAAATTTGTTGTACTGTTTCTTTGTCCACCCTAGCAAACTCCAACAATTCCTCGATACTGCTCAAATCCATCAGCTTTTCCTCACGGGCCAAACATACGGCAACTGGTCTGTCTCGCTCCACCCAAATTGTCCATACCACTCAGCATCCTTGCGACATAAATTTGACCTATGAGATGCATGGAATTCTTCATCCCCGAACCACGGTGGCATCTCAACTGGTTCTGTTACTTCTGCAATCTGCATCGTATTGTTGTACCCACGTCGAATCCATTCCTGAATACACTTATTCATGTACAGCCGCAATGCATTCTCATATCCCCGCCACATCAGGACAGCAGGGTGATTTACCCACCGACTGCCACGGGCAAGGGTGTTGAGAATCTGCATCGCTTCTACTCGCTGTTTTCCTAATCTTTTCCTATCTAAACAACGAACACTCTGATCAAAGTCTGCGTAGGGCAAAAATGTCTGCATCACCATTCTCCGGGAAATTCAACGTGGCGAATCCATCTGTTAATTGCTTTGCTGCGGAATCGTATGCTCGTGCCGCGTCAATTTCAGAAACAAAATAGCCTAAAAAATGTTGTTTACCATTGATACGGACTCCAGCAGCCCATTTTCCGTTGGTCTTGTCCCAATACACACCCTTATACTGAGATACCGATCCTGGCATAGTCTGCCGATGTCTATTGTGATTGTTTTGAGTCCTTGTCGCCAATCGCATGTTACACCTTCGGTTATCACATCCGTTCCCATTGATATGGTCAACATCCATTCCTTTCGGAGCATTCATCAAAAAACGATGCATCGATTCCTTCCGTCCATTGATTTTTGCCCAAGCGTAGCCACCACTATAACACCAAGAACGAACCATCAGTGCGTCGTAATCAGCATCATCCACAAGTGCCACCTTGCCTTGTGTCAGTGGTATCTCTTTCATTTCATGTTCCGCTACCTATGACTTCGACTTCGATCCCCCGCTTCCTTGCTTCGGCGACAATATGCTTCGTGCCCTTCGACTGAGACAAATCGGAATGAAAGGCAATCAACAGATGAGGTTGAGTATTGAGCATCTTGATATTCCTCATCGGTCCTGCTGCCTTCCCATATTTCTTCCAAGCTGCCGGAAACTCCACAACCTCAAGGCCGATGTCCAACGCAATCTTACGGGCCAATAAATCAACCCCCGCACAACCACCTTCTATAATAATGGTATTCGGCGGAAGCAATTCCAGTCGTTTTCGAACTATTTGATATTCCTTAGTAGTTGCATTCCAATTCCGGCTACCACAAACCAATACCTTCATGCGATTATCCAAATAATCAGCGATCACATCGCCATGACACGCCTTGGGCTTACAGAAGCACCCCAGCCTCTTGCCCCTCAGCAACTCAACACGTATTACAAATTCTGGATCAACCCGCAATCGTCTGTAAAAATACTCCCTGTACAGCGCGATTGCCCTCTCACGGCCACCATCTCGCATAGCGGAAAAGGGATTTCCAAAAGTGCCGTCATGGCCGTGTCCCTCCCTGCCGATGTACACATCATATTCATTTCTGCTAATATTTACCACTGTGGTCTTCATGTCCGATATTCCAATAAAAAAAACCTGCGATTTCTCGCAGGCCAAAGTCTTCAGTCGAAAAGGAACAGACAGACCTTAGCCCGCATCACCACCCGCTGCGCGTGGATTGAACACGGCGGCTAAGCTAATGGGCTTATAATGTCTGCGTATCGATTTCATCGGTTGTTCCTCCTACACTCTTATTATACCCCAAAGTCGAGTGTTTGTTTCAAAAAAATACCGCTATTTCGCCAGGCGGGTCTAGCGGTCAGACCTTTATAGATTATCTGCCACTGGCAGAGAACTAGAATAACAGTATTAGCAACCAAATGATTCCGCCACCAACAATCGCCGCCACGATATACTTCCAGCAGAGCCAAATCCATATTAAAATTTTCACGTACCACGGAAAGTCCCAAAACACACAAGCCCCCTTATTACTTATCGTCTTTCATCCGACGAAACATTTCAATTTGGGCCAATCTTTTCTCTGCCTGCTTCTTGGTCGGATAACAACCGAACTTCCGACCAGTTTTTTCTGAATAAACGCACCACGGCTTGCTCTTTGGACCGTCTTTGCGGATCACCGCAGTAGCTACTTCCATAGCTCGTTCAGCAGCCCGTTGTACTTCCTCGTTCCAGTTAATCACAACTTCCCCTCTCTGCGAACCACGTCTAAACCGTCTAGAGAGCCGTGTGCTGTTTTGGGGTCTCAGACCCCAGGCCAGACAGGAAAAGGGCACAGCGGCCACGAGATGAATTATTTGACCCCTTCCTGGGTCTTTACAGTAGATTTTCTATGGCCTCGACAAATCCGTCTTCAAATTTATCCGCATTATCTCTCCAAAGTTCCCAGCACATCCCAAATCCGTCAATGCAAGCTGAGATATCCCATCCCTGAACATCACTCACTGCGGATTCCAACAAACGACACCCATTGGTAATCAGCAGGCACATTGCAAGAAAAACTGTACACGATATCATACGAACTCTACTCATCAAAATTCCCCCACCCATAACCTTTACCTCTTTTGCTTACATTTTTAGGTTTTCTCATTGGTGGGAACCGACGATAGATTTCACCGACAGGAATCTTCCGTAATTCCTTCAGCCAAGCGTCTTCGGCTTCTGGAGTCCAGGCGTTTGGACTGCCTATAAAATCAAGTACCTCTTGATTGGGCTGCTCAGGCTTGGCGCGCTCACGCTCCTGGGCTCGCCGTCGCTGCTTGCGATTCTTTCCGCTCTGACCCATAGATTATACACCCTGCTTGGAAAGGAAATTGTCGATCAGATGTTTGGTTTGCGGATCAAGGTGTTTATAGCATCGTGTGGCTATCTCACCTTCTTTTGGTGTTTCGCCATCCATCTCAGTCGTCTGCCAATAATTTGAAGTAGCACTGTTGGTCACCTGATCACAATATGTGCATCTCGCTATCGGCATCAGTAGCTCAACCCCTTTTGGTACCGCTCTCTGCGGCTGTGTCTACCGTTTCCCCTGTTCCTGTTCTTACGTTCCAGATGCATTGCGGGCATCGCCAACCATCCGCGTGACGATGGAGACCGATAACTGCTCCACAACGGTCACACTTGATTTTCTTTGCTTCTTCTGGATTCAAAGCAATCTCCTAGTCAATATGGTAGTTCTTGAATTTCACCAAGCTGATCGAACCACCGATCGATTCACACCATGTCGGGGCTATACCATCTTGGCAATCTTGGGAGTTAAGCCAACGATTCCACTCTTTCAACTTGTCGGCAGGAATCACATAGTTGTGTCCGTCATCGTCCGACACAATGATGTATTCAGTATCCATGGCCTACTTTCAGAAACCACACTGGGCTTCGTACTCACGCCAAATAGCGGCGCGGAATTTCTTGTCAAGAGGGTGGATCGCATAGACCAAAGCCTTTTTCCTGCCAGTAGCCCGACAGAAGTTGTCAGCCGGATAACACACAGCCATCCCACGACTAATGACCGATCCGTTCAGTTGGAGCGTAGCCAACGTACATCTACGGTCTTCGTCAACGCAGATACCGGTCAGCCCCTCTATCTCGTCTGGCCGACAGAACTTGTGGTCGAACCGAACTTCAGCTTCATCAGAACCTTGTTTTACTCGCAACATCTTTCTTCTCCCTTTGTCTCACGGAACTAATGGCAACGGGCTGGATTCGACTTCCGTTCGGCGGTCACTATTCCGCTCTCTCTTGTGTCGCTAAGAGTCAGACAGGAGAAGTGGGATTCGAACCCACAGCCTTTTCGGTCCTTCCGAAAATATTCTATCATTTGAATTACTCTACGCACCATCTGTCCTACTGTGCACAATCTTCAGGCGAATTGAATGATGTATTAACTTCTGAATCTGGTACAATCTTCATGATAATAGAATGTCCTGTCCAATCAAAATTTTTATATTCAGCTTTTGCAAGAAGAATAGTCAAAGCCCTATCTAACACAGCCCTTCTATTTTGAGTTACAAACTTGCCTGGAACTGAAACCTCAAACATTGTTTTCTCCCTAAAATTCAACGACGGCAGCGGGACTTTAACCCGCAACCACTGGATCGACAGGCCGATGCTCTGCCAATTGAGCTATACCGCCTATGGGTCGGGTTGGGATCGAACCAACGGCGATTGCCTCTTTAGGGCAACGCTCTACCATTGAGCTACCGACCCTCATAGCTCAACGTCTCCCGCCAAACTTATCTTCTCATCTTCGTAGGGTGCCATCACCCGACGACGGAATTCTGCCTGAGCTTCCGCCATCGCAGAGGATACCACCGCCATTCTCGCATACCTACGCTTTCCGCCCGACTCATCGTCGCACAGCAACCTTGCCAGACGGAACAGGACGTAGTTTATTTCTCCCGATAGTTCGTCGCTGTCAATCCGTGTGTTGAGTATGTGGGCTAAGGCATCGATCAGATGGTCGTACTTCTTACGTTCCCTCTTTGGGATGTATGGCATTATTCTTCCCTCTCATCTAACCACTGTTCGATTTGTGATATCAAGTCGGAAATAGCCCAGACATTCCAGTCCATATTAGAATGATTGTGTATTTGACAGGCAACGTTGTACATAAAAAGATCGGCACCGGTTAATGCCTCGGCGTCTTCATCCAGGATTCTGTCCACTAAATGCATCTTATTCCCCCAATCGCCTTGAATCTTGCGGCTGGAAAACATGGATGTCCAAGTGGTCCAAATCACCCAGATGACTTTCGATCATTGCTTTGACAGTATCCCAGTCCAAACCACCATGCCCACATCCGAGAGCCGGTATCGCTACGACAGTTCCATGTGGTTGCTGTTGCAATATATTCTTTAGGACATCAAGACCATTTTGGATATAGACGAGCCGCGACGGTTATCTCCAATGATCCTTGGTGGCAAACTGGAGAATGAGCTTATCGTCGTTAGCTCGATAGACATAAACGCCACCTGGTATTATCGTGGCATTCTTGCAATCAACACGATACCGCCTGTATATCTCTGGATACCGTTGTTTGATGGCTAGCGCAACGCCGCACCCCATGACGCCGACACAATTCACCGTATTCACCAGTACGTCGGCGTCTAGATCAAACATATTACCAGATGTAAATTGTAACATTCTATTTCCTCTTTCTGACTGGCGTGCTCAGGACTTTCTCAACAGACCATCCATTGTTAATACGCCACTTAATTGTCTGCGAAGACAAGCCTGTTTTCTGTGCCCACGTTGCGACACACTGCGTTTTCCCCTGTTTATAATATTTATTCCTTATCGACAAAAACATGCTGTATTTCACGCCGTCTACCATTTCGATCATCCATCCCATATCCAGCAACCCATTCATCGGGAATATCAAACCCGATGAAGTCTGCTTTTACGTCGTGCGGCACCTTATCTGGTTTCCTCAACAATACCACTGTCTTGATATTTTCCGGGTACGGCAATGCTAAACAAGTTCGAATTATCCGCATAGTTTTGCCGCTGTCCAATATATCATCCACCAACAAAATATGAGCATCATGTAGTCGTTTTGTTGGCGGTGCGATCACTCGTGGTGTTTGGGCAGTAGTAGCTTGACCCGGATAGGTGGATACCCTCATCAAATCCAACTCAGTCCGAATAGTCAATTGACGTACCAGATCGACCAGGAAGAACAGAGCACCAGTCATCACACCAATAACCACGACAGGTTCATTAGTACGGCGATACCAATCCTGCTGTTCGTAATAAGTATTAATCTCCGAAGCCATGTCAAAAATTCGTTTTTGAATACAGTCTTTATCAAGCAATATATTCATAATTAAGTTAACCATTGACAATCATCTGATTCTACTGATTCTAATCGTCTATCACCAAGCAATGATAATAACCGAATTTCAGCATTACGTCGGGCATATTGTGCATTAATAAAAGTTTTTATTGACTTATAATTATATTCACTATTATCAATATCTACAATAGTAGCATACCATGTATATCTGCCACTTGACAATGGTTTTACAATTATTTTAACTTCTGCTGTTTTCTCTAACACAATATTGCCCTTTCCAATGGAACCGCTGGGAATTGCACCCAGGTCCAGAAGTTGATCCAATTATATTTCTACGTGCGTAGTCAGTTTTTTGAATCTCGAAGCCACGAACGCCAACTGACAGGCTTTCGCTTTTCCATACCCTACTGTTGTTTCGCAGCGATCCGGTAAGGTATCAGATCGACACTATCCCACTGGCCGTCGCTTCACAGAATAGTGGGAGTCTTCCGATCAGCGGGCTACTTACGCAGCCATGCGAAAACGAGCTTCGCCGTTTACAGGTTTCGCCAGTTGTTTTACGAGGCCCACTGACAACCTCGGCACGCCACATCACCTTCTTCAACCCTGTCGAAACTATTCGGCCCCATCGAGCATACTTAAACTGGAGATGGAACAATAATACCTTCAAGTGTCACAAATGCCAAGGCATTACCGTTCTCGTCTTCAAACCAACCCATCCATCCAACACTCTTCGGATTTTTATACAACTTCAACATAATTTCTTACCTTTCAACAAAAAGATATTTGCTTGTCCAACATCTTATTATACGTGGAACTCTGGCCCGTGTTTCATCAAAAAACCAGAAAATCTACCATCCGATAAGTAGCACGCATCCGACGAGTCCGAATATTGAAACAGCAACCCGCCAAGGTCGCTCTTTGTAGCGTAGCACCCATCCCATACAGTAGCATGATACCAAAGTGATAGTGAGCTTGAACACCGATAATCTAATAACACCATGGTTATGCCATACTTGCAACGCTATAGAATTCGCTTTCTCGAAATGCTCGTTGGTTTTACTGAAGTATAGAGTTACTCCCAAGTCAAGGCATGATACTAAAAAAACTATCATTGATAGGATGAGAAACTACTTCCTGTACATCCAACTTCCAAAAAGAAACGGGGGCCGTCTTTCAGACCCCCGGTCACCAAGGTAGCGAACGACGCGCAAGGATGGCGTAACTCGACTTTGACGCCTGCTCGCTGCTCTCGTTCATAGATATTATACACCTACGATCGCACTTTTGCTCGGGATTCCTTCAAAATTTGGTTCCTGGTTTTGGCCCTCGGCATGGTTCGTTGTGGGCTGGAACCTATGTGGATGGTCTTATGTCTCGGTGCTGGAGCGGCTTTTGGCTTGGGTGGAGGCGGTGCTTGTGGTTGTACAATGATGATCACTTGCTGCGGTTGGTGGCAGATATAGCTGGGTCTCCTGCTGTATCGTCTGAGTCGATATGGCCGACAATGACGGCAATGCCGCCTTGTTTCGACGCGGGTGACCTTTCGTGGCTTCGGTCGGCTTGGGCCTTTCAGCTTCGGACGCTCG
>Ga0209635_10002711_pt1 | contig 13657 bp, 12 predicted proteins | sample DeeMarSWOR230_32_FD_187463 | JGI IMG/M metagenome (GOLD analysis project Ga0209635, IMG submission 187463) | Marine sediment microbial communities from White Oak River estuary, North Carolina - WOR-2-30_32 (SPAdes) (version 2) | ecosystem: Environmental > Aquatic > Marine > Intertidal zone >...
AATTATTGCTGAAACAATTGCTAAAGTAGGTGAGAACATAAAAGTACGCAGATTTGCTAGGTTCGAGCTTGGTGTTGAGCACTAAGCCATGTTGGATGAATTACTCACTGAACTGAACTCCCGAATGCAGAAGGCCATAGATGGGTTAGCTAAAGAATTAGCTACCATCCGGGCTGGGCGTGCCACTCCAGCTTTGCTTGACGGTGTCACGGTTGACTATCAGGGCACATCTGTCCCGCTTTTTCAACTTGCTACCATATCTATACCTGAGGCTAATTTAATCATTATCCAACCTTGGGATCGCACATCGTTGCGTGGCATTGAAAGAGCCATTCTTACAGCTAACATCGGCCTTAACCCTGCGAATGATGGCAATGTAATTCGGGTGGTCATCCCGCCTCTTAGTGAGGAGCGGCGCAAGGAGTTGGTCAAACTAGTATCTAGGAAGACGGAGGAGCGGCGTATTGCCATACGCAATATAAGGAGAGATGGCATTGAGAAACTAAGAGAGATGGAGAAAAATAAAGAAATATCGGAAGATGAACTCAAAAACAATACTAAGAAGATTGACCAGCTTACAGAGGCTTGCGTGGATAGGGTAAGTGAATTGGGACGGAACAAGGAAAGGGAAATACGGGAAATATAATTTAACACCAAAAAGTCTTACGACTTTTTTGAGGAATCTGCTAAACTTGCTCTAAATATCTTAACTGGGTTCCCGAGAAAATCGCGAGGTTCTCTTGGGTGAGTTTAATTCGCCTCACCAGTATCCGGCAAAAAAGTCCGCACTAACCGTTAGAAGGGTAATATATCAGACATGACGCTGCTCTGACGAAACCCATTTATGATACCCGACGCTAGCAAGCCTATAGCCGATTAAAAGCTGCTAAAATAGACCTATGCTTAAGTACAGAGTTATTACCGGCGCTGTGGGTGTGCCCCTCGTTATTCTTGCCATCTGGTTTGGTGACCCTTGGCCTTGGTTTACTCTTCTAATAGCCGCAGCAGCGTTGGCCGGCACCTACGAGTTCTACCACATGGCCAATTTTGACAGGCGTGAGCCTCTGCTTTATTTGGGTTTACTATGGGCGCTGGCACTTGTCTTAAGCCCTCATTACAGTAGCCTTGATGTTTTACCCATAGTTATTACTGCCACTACGCTGATTACCTTGATTTGGCTTTTATACCGCCCATCAAAAGAAGGAGTATTCCGCAACTGGGCATGGACAATAGCGGGTGCACTATATGTGGGTTGGATGCTTAGCTATTGGCTAAATTTGCGCGGTTTAGAGGATGGCCGAAGTTGGGTTTACCTGGCCATGCTTACTACATTTGCCAACGATACAGGCGCCTTTTTTATTGGGAGGGCAAGGGGTAAACATAAGCTGGCTCCTGCCATAAGCGAAGCTAAAACTTGGGAGGGAGCGATAGGGGGTTTAGTGTGCGCCATCCTGGGCGCTATTGTAATAGCGACCGTTCTTAACCTCATTTCTCCTTTCACTTTTAGATACTGGCAGATTATACTCCTTGGCTTTCTCGTTAGCCTCTTTGCTCAGCTTGGCGATTTGGTTGAATCCTTGCTCAAGCGCAATATGGGAGTGAAAGAATCAGGTAATTTGCTACCGGGACACGGTGGTATCCTTGACCGCTTCGATAGCCTCATATTTGTCGGTGCAGTGGTATACTATTACGTAATATGGGTGGTGTGAAAAAAATAGCTATCCTGGGCTCGACAGGCTCCATAGGGCGGCAGGCTCTAGACGTAATCCGTGCCCTGCCTGACGAATTAAAAGTAGTGGCTCTGACAGGGAACAAAAATCTTGCGCTTCTGGAAAGACAAATCAGTGAATTTCAGCCCAAGATGTTTTGTTCCTCGGTTAAGCCTGACATTAGTTACGGCGGGGAATTTTTGTCCGCAGAAGAAATAGCCAGCCATCCCGAGGTCAACTTCATTATTGTGGCCACTGCAGGTAAGGCAGGACTAAGTCCTACTCTGGCGGCTTTACAGGCAGGCAAGACAGTTGCCCTGGCTAGCAAGGAAGTATTGGTGATGGCCGGTGAAATTATTGTTCGTGAAGCCAGCATCCATCAAGCTCAAATTCTGCCTATTGATAGTGAGCATAGTGCCATCTGGCAATGTTTGCAGGGGGAAGAAAATAAGCCGCAGAGGCTTTTTATCACTGCCTCCGGTGGGCCTTTTTATCACTATTCACAGTCACAATTGGCTGAGGTAACTCCGGAGCAAGCCCTTCAGCACCCTGTATGGAAGATGGGAAGTAAGGTAACCATAGATTCAGCAACACTTATGAATAAAGGGTTGGAGGTCATCGAAGCTCATTGGCTTTTCTCTTTCCCCTTTGATAGTATTGAAATATTAATGCATCCCCAGTCTATCATTCATTCCATGGTGGAGTTTATGGATGGTTCCCTGAAAGCTCAGCTTAGCTGGCCTGATATGAGATTGCCCATTCAATATGCCCTTTCTTATCCCCGGAGGTGGTCTAATTCAGAACTACCCCACCTTGATTGGAACAAAATCAACTCTCTGAACTTTGAGCCTATAGACTATGATAGATTTCCCTGTCTTAAACTAGCTGTGGATGCTGGCAGATCAGGAGGCACTTATCCGGCAGTGCTTTGCGCCGCAGACGAGGTGGCTGTAGAGCTTTTTCTCAGCCATAGAATAGGTTTCACCGATATAGCCAAAATTGTGAAAAGGACGCTGGAGCAACATCGGAACATCAGCCAGCCATCTCTGGAGGAAATACTGGCTGCTGACGACTGGGCAAGGGAATGCGCTACACGCCTTTCCCCTGGTCGCTGCACGGAGCCTGAGCGGCGGAGCAATCCCGAGATAGAGAGATAAAAGATGAGCGTTGCCGTAATTATTATTCTTTTCATAGTAGCTCTATTCGTGGCAATTTGCCTTCACGAATTGGGGCACTTCATTACTGCTAAGCGTACCGGTGTGAAGGTGGAGGAGTTCGGCATAGGCATGCCCCCCCGACTTTTTGGGATTAAACGAGGCGAGACAATATACTCAGTTAATGCCATACCCGTAGGAGCCTTTGTTAAGGCTGCTGGAGAAAATGACCCCACAGTACCCCGGAGCCTGGCTGGCAAAGGACCCTGGACCAGGTTAGGAATCTATGCTGCCGGTCCGCTGGTCAACATCTTTCTGGCCTTTGTTCTCCTCAGCGCTTTCCTTGCGCTACCCTATTCTGTCATTGCCGGCGATGGACTCGTGGTGCGTGCTGTAGTGGAGAATTCTCCTGCGGAAGAAGTCGGCATTGAGCCCGGGGATATAATTCTGGAGGTGGAGGGACAACCTGTTCATAGACGGGGAGACGTGGAAGATATAGTAAATTCAGTCGAAGAAGGAGCAGAGATAACTTTGCTTCTGCTGCGCAATGGGCAAGAAGAGGAAATCACCTTGAAGCCGGAACTCGACCCCGAGTCGCAAAAGCTAAAAATCGGCGTCTACCTTTGGTGGGATATAGTAAGTCAAGTGGAGGAAGGCTCGCCAGTTTACGAAGCTGGCATCAGACCCCATGATGCTATCTACAGCATCAATGGACAGCTTATATATAACGAAGAGAGTATGTCCAGTGCCTTGCATTCCGTTGCGGAAGGTGAAGAAATAAACCTGGTTTTGCTCCCAAATGACGAGCCAGAGGCGACAGAGGAAATCTCTCTGACTAATGACGGCTATGAAACCCTGCCCGGCGTAGAGATGCGATGGGTGGAAGGGGCGCATTTCGAACAAGAGCGACTTCCTGTGTGGAGGGCAGTCTATTCGGGAGCTAGGGATATCATTTATATGCCTGTGCTCATAATACAGGCTATTCCTCAAATAATAAAATCTCCCGATATGGCATTGGTGGGGCCAATAGGTGCCGCTCAGTTAACGGTGGAGATAGTGCGCTCCTCTAGCTTGAGCAGCATACTATTTATGGCCAGTATGATCAGCCTGGGTCTAGCTATATTTAATTTCCTCCCCATCCCTCCCTTGGATGGAGGAGGTATGCTGGTGGCGCTCATTGAAGGGTGCAGGCGTGGGAAGCGTCTTTCCCCTCGAACAGTGCGCCTGGCCTATACTATCGGCACTACTTTTTTGATTGCACTTGTGATTCTAATAACCTTTATAGATATCTGGCGTCTACCGAAGGGTTTTGGATTATGACACGTCGAACCTCTAAACCATTGAGAATTGGCAATGTAACCGTTGGCAGCGATGCCCCCATCGTGGTGCAGTCTATGACCAAGACCGATACCCGTGATATTTCTGCTACTATAACTCAGATTAAAGAGCTAGAGGAGTGCGGCTGTGAGATAGTGCGAGTGGCAGTCCTCGACCAGGAAGCGGCTGAAAGCATTGCAGCTATAAAAAGAGGCGTTTCACTACCTCTTATTGCTGATATACACTTTGACTACCGCTTGGCTTTGGCTGCGCTGCAGGCCGGTGTTGACGGGCTCCGCCTCAATCCCGGCAACATAGGAGATAGAGAGCAGATCGCCAGGGTGGTAGCTGCTGCTAAAGAAAGAGGGGTGCCCATCCGTATTGGAGTGAATGCTGGCAGTTTACCTGACAATTTTCAACCCAACACTCCACCGGCTGAGCGTATGGTCAACATGGCATTGGAGCAGATAAGACTTATGGAAAGCCTGGACTTTAGTTTAATCAAGGTCTCCCTTAAAGCCTTTGATGTTCCCACCACCATTCAAGCTTATCAAATGATTGTCGATAAAATGCCGTATCCACTACATCTGGGCATCACTGAGGCTGGGCTTCCCCGGACGGGAGCCATACGTAGCGCCATAGGCATCGGCATACTCCTCTACCAAGGGATTGGCGACACCATTCGAGTTTCTTTGAGCGCTCATCCTTGTGAAGAGGTGTTCGTGGCTTACGAAATTCTTAAAAGCTTGGGGCTTCGTCAGCGAGGTCCAACTCTAGTGAGCTGCCCTTCCTGCGGCCGGGCTGAAGTTGATATCATTGCCCTGGCCGTGGCAGTAAGCAAGCGTCTGGAAAAAATAAGCAAACCAATTAAGGTGGCAGTTATGGGCTGCGTAGTCAACGGTCCTGGCGAGGCTAAAGATGCCGATGTCGGCATTGCCTGCGGCAAGGGCAAAGGTGCTATATTTAAGAAGGGGGAGGTAGTGGGCACATCGGAGGAGAAGGATTTTTTAGAGGCGTTGATGGCAGAAGTAGACTCTTTCGACAGGGGAGAATTAGAGTAAAGGTAATAGCAATGCGTTTTTCTAAGCTTTTTGGCAAGACATTACGGCAGACACCCGCAGAAGCTGAGAGCGTAAGCCATCAGTTATTGCTCAGAGCGAGCATGATTGCCCAGGAGGCTGCCGGAATTTATTCCTACTTGCCTCTAGGGTGGCGAGTGCTCAAAAAGATAGAAAATGTAATCAGAGAGGAAATGGATAAGGCTGGTGGGCAGGAATTGATGCTGCCTATGTTGCAGCCTTTTGAATTGTGGCAACAATCAGGCAGGTATGTTTCTTTTGGTAAATCCCTATTTACCTTGACCGATCGCAAAGAACATACACTGGCTCTGGGACCCACTCATGAAGAAGTTATTACCGACCTTGTCCACCGCTATGTACAAAGCTACCGGGAGCTTCCCTTGCTTCTCTATCAAATACAGACCAAGCTCCGCGATGAACCTCGACCCCGCGGTGGCTTATTGAGAGTCCGTGAGTTCATCATGAAGGACCTCTACAGCTTTGATGCCGACGAGGCTGGTCTGGATGAAAGTTACCAAAAGATGAGCCAGGCTTACACGAATATCTATGCCCGCCTCGGTTTGCCCACGTTGGTGGTAGAGGCTGATAGTGGTGCCATAGGGGGTAAGGAATCACACGAGTTCATGGTTCTCACTGAAGGCGGTGAAGACAAGGTTATTTATTGCTCTAGTTGCGGCTACGCCGCTAATGCCGAAAAGGCTCAATTTGTAAAAACCATCGAACCTGCCATCCCAGTGAGCCGAAGCCCTGATAGCAGCGAAGGAGAAGTGACGAATTTACTGCCCCTAGAGGAGATAGCCACGCCAGAGGCGGAGACCATAGCGGAGGTGGCTGGCTTTGTGGGCGTGCCGACAAATCAAACACTTAAGGCGGTGTTTTATTTTGCCGACGGAGAATTTATCTTTGTTACCATTCGGGGCGATCTTGAGGTCAATGAAACTAAGTTAAGAAATGCTTTAAAGTGCTTTGAACTTCGCCTGGCTACGGAGGGCGAAGTAAATGAAGCTGGAATTGTAGCTGGGTTTGCCTCACCAATAGGTGTAAAGGGAGTTAAAGTGGTGGCTGATGATTCCATAACCTCAGGCTCTAACTTTATTGTTGGTGCTAATAAGCCAGGCTATCACTTCAGGAATGCCAATTACCCCAGGGATTTTCAGATTGACCTTATAGCTGATATCGCCCTGGCTCGGCCTGGAGATAGCTGCTCCAAGTGCGATGGCAAATTATCCTCGGCCCGGGGCATCGAAGTGGGGCATGTGTTTAAGCTGGGCACCTTCATCAGTGAGAGATTCGGAGCATCCTTTTTAGATAATGATGGCACTTCCCGGCCCATTGTCATGGGCTGCTACGGCATCGGACTTGGGCGAGTGCTGGCAGCCATAGTAGAACAAAGCCACGATGATAAAGGCATTATCTGGCCGCTCTCCGTTGCTCCTTATCAAGTCCATCTGTGTCCTCTATCGTTGGAAAAGTCGGCAGTCCTCCCTACTGCAGAAAAGATTTATCAGGAACTAAAAAAAGAAGGCATCGAAGTGCTTTTCGATGACCGTGACGACTCCCCCGGCGTCAAATTCAATGACGCTGACCTCCTGGGAATACCACTACGCTTGACCTTGTCCCCGCGCACCTTACAGAGCCAGAGCATAGAGCTAAAATGGCGCACGGAGAAAGAAGCCCAGCTTTTGCCTTTGGAGAACTTGGTGGTTCAGGCGAAGAAGCTTCTAGGCGAGGCCCTTAGGTCGCAGTCTTGATTGGCTTAACTAACTGTTGCCTTTTCTTGGCTAACTCAGTCACGTAAAGTAGCGCCCAGTTCTTGATGTAGCCTAGCGAGCATCTGTTCTTGAGTTTGGTCAACTTCCTCGTCGGTCAAGGTATGGCTAAGCGATTGATAGACAATCCTTATGGCAAAAGATTTCTTGCCTTCGGGTATTTGCTTGCCTCGATAAAGGTCAAAGAGAGTTACCTGCGTTACCAGTGGAAAGCTTTGGATTATGTTCTCCACTGTTCGATAGCTCACCTGTTCGTCCACTACTAAAGCGATATCCCTAGAGACACTGGGAAACCGTGGGATAGGTTGGTATTCCTTTATCCCGGTAATCTTGGTCAACAGTTTCTCCAGGTCAATTTCTATAAGGCAGTTAGTGTTAGAAAGCTCAAAGGCTTGTGCCACCCTGGGATGCACCTCTCCTACAATACCTACCTTGTCATCTTCAACGATTATGTTAGCTCCTCTTCCTGGGAATAGAATTTCATCATCGCCAATATCAAAACTCGCTTTCAGCCCCAAATGGTTCAGAAAATTTTCCACTACCCCCTTGGTGTCAAAGAAATCGAGCGGCTCCTTATCAGCTTGCCAGGATAATTCTGCCCTTGAGCCGCTGAGCACGGTACACAGCATCTCTTTTTCTTCAGGCAAATCTTTGCCTCGCGGCAAGAATACCTTACCAATTTCAAAGAGCCTTACGCCTGCTTGTTCAAATTTCTGGTTATGTGACAACGTGGATAGAAGACCAGCCCGTAAACTGGTACGCAGGTATTCCTGCTCCTTCGTCATCGGGTTAGCTACCTTTAACGGGGGAATTATCAACTCAAGCTTTGGAGACAGCTTCTGCAACTTCTCCAAGCTGACCAAAGAATAAGTTAATATCTCTTGAAAGCCAAAGCCGGTCAGAATATTGCGTAATTTTTCTTTTAGATTGCTTTGCCGGGCTGATGGTGACAGTTTTGATTCTTGTTGAGGCAGAGGCGAGCCGAGCCTGGTGATTGGAATTTTTTCATAACCAATGATGCGGACCACCTCCTCTACGAGGTCAGCAGAGCATTTAACGTCGCTGCGCCAGTAAGGCACAGAAACCGAGATTTGCGAACCTGAATCGCTCTCGCGGCATTCAAAACCCAGGGCTCTTAATACCTTAAGAATTTCATCAATGTTGACCTTCAAACCCGAAATGCGTTTCACTTCTTGAGCGGAAAGCAATATGAGCTTTGGTTTTGGTTTCCCGGGATAAACATCAATTATGCCCTTGGCTGCTCTGCCACCGGCTAGCTCCAGTAGCAGTTGAGTAGCCCGCTTCAATGGCAGGAGCGGAAGCTCGCTATTAAGCCCTTTGTCAAAGCGAATCGAGGCCTCGCTTTGGAATTGAAGATGGCTAGAACCTCGACGAATGGCGGCTTGGTTGAAATTCGCTGACTCCAGGAGAATAGTGTCAGTTTTGTCCGTGACTTCGGAATACAGGCCACCCATGATTCCAGCAACGGCAACAGCCTCTTCTTTATCGGCGATAACCAGTATATCTGGGTTAAGAGCACGCTCTGAACCATCGAGGGTAATTATGGCTTCACCATTTCCGGCCCTGCGAACGATAATTTGTCCGCCCTTAAGCTTATGATAATCAAAGGCGTGAAGTGGCTGACCATATTCCAGCATCACATAATTAGTAACGTCAACCACGTTGTTAATGGGACGCATCCCGCAGCTATTCAGACGCTGCCGGAGCCAGCTTGGGGAGGGGGCTATCTTGATTCCAGTAATCAGACTAGCACAGTACCTAGGGCATAGGTCTGGATCAACTATGTCAACGGAGGCGAAGGAATCTACCGGACCTTCAGTTTCGTCATAATGAATTTTGGGTAAACGGAGTGATCCACCAGTTAAGGCGGCAATCTCTCGGGCAACACCAATTACAGATAAGCAATCCGGGCGGTTAGGTGTCACATCAAAGTCAAAATTTACATCGCCTAGATAGTCACCGAGAGGTGCACCTATGGGGGCCTCGGGTGACAATACCAAAATGCCTTCGTGACTATCAGAAATCCCTAATTCCTTCTCTGAGCAAACCATGCCCTCGGAAACGACGCCGCGAATTTTAGCCGACTTTAGCAGTATAGCTTCTTCAGTGTGAGCATCTATGAGCCGGGCTCCTATATTAGCAAAAGGCACCCTCTGACCAAGTCCAATATTTGGGGCACCACAAACTACAGTGATTTGCCCAGTACCGAGGTCGACTGTCGCTAGCTTAAGGCGGTCAGCATTGGGATGAGGATTTACTGCTATTACTTCCCCTATCACCACATTATCCCAGGTGCCACCTATAGTCTGTATGCCTTTGACTTCCAGGCCAGACATGGTTAGCCGTTCGGCCAGTTCTTCGGGAGCGATTTTTATGTCAACATAATCCCTGAGCCATTTGAGGGAAACTTTCATTTTGTCACCTTAAAATTCAGAACTGCCTCAAAAACCTGAGGTCATTGCCATAAAAGAGGCGAATATCGTCGATACCATAGCGCAGCATAGGTATTCGCTCAACTCCCAAACCGAAGGCAAAACCACTGTAAAGCTCGGGGTCGATATCGGCCCGTGCCAGGACATCGGGATGCACCATCCCCGCCCCTAGTATTTCAATCCAGCCGCTGTAACCACATAGCCGACAGCCAGCACCATTGCAAGCCGAACATCTGATGGCTACCTCCACCCCAGGTTCCACAAAAGGAAAATAATCACAGCGGAAGCGCACTTTCCTTTCCTCACCAAAAAGGCAGCGACAAAAGTCAAACAAAGTACCTTTTAAATCAGCCAGGGTGATGTCCTTATCCACGGCTAAACCCTCAACTTGATAAAACATAGATTCGTGAGTAGCATCAGTTGCTTCATATCTATAAGTTCGCCCTGGTACTATGGCTCTTATTGGTGGACGTTCCCTCTCCATCAACCTAATTTGCATTGGGGAAGTGTGCGTGCGCAAAAGTCTAGCCTTCCCTCCCATGCCTGCATCTATCCATAGGGTAGCAAACATATCTCGCGCCGGATGATGTTGAGGAATATTTAAGGCTTCAAAGTTGTAGTAATCCCACTCCACATCGGGGCCCTCAATTACCTGGAAGCCCATATTTTTGAAAACATCGCAAATCTCACAAAGTATTTGAGTGGTGGGGTGAAGTCGCCCTGTCGGGAGAGGCCGACCAGGCAAGGTAACATCTAATCTTTGGGATTCTAGGGGAGAGGTTAAAAAGGCTTCCTGCAGTAATTTTTCCTTCTCTTCTAGGCGTGACTCTAAAGCTCTCTTGATTTCGTTAGCTTGAGCACCGCCCTTTCGCCGTTCTTCAAGGGGCAAGGCGGCCAAGGAACGTAGAATTTTAGTTAAACTGCTTTTCTTACCTAGGTGGCGAACGCGCCACAACTCCAGCTCCCGAGGATTACTAACTTTGTTTAGCTCATCGAGAGCTTGGGCATGAAGGTCTTTGAGTTGTTCCAGCATTGACTACCAAGTGATGTTATCCTTGTTCAACATTCCTGGAATTTTCAGGCATAATGTCATCGCAAGCGGGGTGAGTTAGTCTCAGTCACCGAGGAGACTAATGTGGCAAAACCTTCAGGATCTTTGACTGCCATCTCAGCTAACATCTTGCGATCGATTTCTACATTTGATTTTTTTAACTCGGCTATAAACCGACTGTAAGTAAGTCCTCTAGCCCGTGCCGCAGCATTAATGCGGGTAATCCACAGCTTTCTGAAGTCACCTTTCCGCTCACGACGATGACGATAGGAATAATCTAAGGCATGAAGCATGGACTCATGAGCTGTCCTATAAAGCTTGTGTCTAGCCGCTCGGTGTCCCTTGGTCAGCTCAAGCACCTTTTTATGTCGTCTGTGGGTAGCTTTTCCACTCCTGGCTCGTGGCAACTTCTTTCTCCTTTAATCCATGGACGTTATCTTTTTTCCTTTAGCAACAAAATAAATTACTTTCCCTCCCTACACTATTTGTAGGGTAAAAGCCTCCTTACCCTCTTCTTATCTGCTGAGGAAACCGGTATCGTTTCATCGTAGAGGCGCTTAGTTCTAGGAGCCTTTTTCCGCCTCAAATGGCTCTTGCCGCATTTAGTACGCATCAGCTTGCCGCTACCTGTTATATGAAAACGGCTCTTTGCCCCCTTATGGGTTTTAAGTTTTGGCATTTGTTCCTGTCTCCTTAGATTTCCTCTGGGAAACTGGGGATAAGACCAGGGCTATAGTCCTCTCGTCATTAACGGAGCTACTTACCACGGCTAATTCCTTCGAGGCTTCAGCTACTTTACGCAGCACATTCCAACCTAGTTCCGGATAAATAACTTCGCGTCCTCTAAACCTTAGAAATAACCGTACTTTATTGCCCTCCTCCAATAATTTCTTTGTGGTCTTAATTTTTGCCTGTAAATCATGCTCTTCTATCTTGGGTCTTAAACGGACTTCCTTGAGTAAGCCAATTCTTTGGCCCCTCTTCGCCTTGCGTTCCTTTTTAGTTTGCTCATACTTATATTTACCATAATCAAGAAGTCGGCATACTGGCGGACTCATCGTTGATGCCACCTGCACCAAATCGAGGCCACGCTCATAAGCAATTTGCAATGCTCTCTGTAGAGGCACCACGCCCAGCTGTTCCCCATCTTCCCCTATGAGACGAACTTCTCTGGCTCTTATTCTTCTATTGGTTAATAATTCTTTAACTATGCTAGTTCTACCCCCTGGAACAGTATTTAAGACTTGGCCTCTACAGCTGCCCTTATTCTACTCTTAACTTGTACCAGAGTTGCTAAGCCCAGATCCTCGCCACTCCTTAAGCGAAGTGAGGCACTGGATGAAGCCATTTCTTTATCACCAACTATAAGCATATATGGTACTTTCTCCAGTTGGGCTTCTCTTATTTTCAAATTCATCCTCTCGGAGCGGTCGTCAACCCGAACTCGGATACCCTCATTTTTAAAATCGCTCTCTATCTTATGTGCATAGCCAACATGGCGATCTGCTATGGGAATTATTATTGTTTGAACCGGCGATAACCATATCGGGAAGGCACCACCATAATGCTCTGTGAGGCAAGCTAAGAAACGCTCCATGCTACCTAAAACTGTGCGATGTATCATCACCACATTATGCTCCAAGCTATCTTCACCAATATAACAGACATTAAAGCGTTGTGGCAAATTGAAATCGACTTGTATGGTAGGACCCTGCCAAACATGCCCTAAAGCATCCTTGAGTTTAATATCGATTTTAGGCCCGTAGAAAACCCCCTCGCCAGGATCCACTTCATAATGCAAGTTAAGTCTCTCTAAAACGTGTCTCAAGGATTCCGTGGCTTCCTCCCACATTGAAACTGTGCCGGCATATTTCTCAGGACGCGTTGATAACAACAACTCATATTCGCCAAAGCCAAAGCTAGACATCATGAATTGTGCCAATTTCAGAACTTCTAGTACCTCTTCTTCAACCTGGTCAGGTCGGCAAAAAATGTGAGCATCATCTTGAGTAAATCCCCTGACTCTGGCAAGACCATATAATACACCAGTTCGCTCATATCTATATACTGTGCCTAATTCGGCATATCTTAAAGGCAAATTACGATAACTGCGCAATTGGCTTTTATAAATCAAAATATGGCCCAAGCAATTCATAGGCCTTAGCATATATTGCTGTCCTTCAATTTCCATCGGCGAGAACAGATAATACCGATAGAATTCCCAATGCCCGCTAGTTTTCCACAAATCTAGCTTGGCAATGTGAGGGGTATAAACAATGTCATAGCCCCGCTTGATGTGCTCTACTTTCCAGAAGTCCTCGATTATTTGTCGAATCAAAGCACCTCTGGGGTGCCAGCAAATTAAGCCAGGACCAATTTCCTCGTGGGTACTGAAAAGGTCAAGTTCTTTACCCAGCTTCCTATGGTCTCGCTTAGTGGCTTCAGCTTGTCGCGATAAATAATCGTCAAGCTCCTCTTGGCTGTCAAAAGCTACACCATAAATTCTTTGTAGCATGGGTCGCTTTTCATCACCACGCCAGTATGCTCCAGCTAGATGAGTAAGCTTAAATGCTTTTACCTCACCCGTAGAGGCTAGATGAGGACCACGACATAAATCGATAAAAGAACCTTGTTTATAGATAGTTACACTAGTATCGGGGATTTCGTCGAGAAGCTCCAATTTATAGGGCTGGGTAGAAAAGAGCTTACGAGCTTCATCCTTACTCATTTCCTCCATAACAAACGGTAAATCTTGCTTAATAACATCCTTCATCTTGTTCTCAATTACAGGCAAGTCTTCCGGTGTTAATGGGCGGGGCAGCTCAAAGTCATAATAGAAGCCATTTTCGATGGTCGGGCCGATGCCAAATTTAGCCCCGGGAAAAAGACTCTGTACTGCCTCAGCCATGACGTGAGATGCGGAGTGGCGCATCCGTCCCAGTTGCTCATCCTTTGTCTTCGATTTCATCTCGAACTTTCCATTATAAATCTAGAAATCAAACATGATTACATCAAAAAATGGGCGGTACTGGACTTGAACCAGTGACCTCTGCGATGTCAACGCAGCGCTCTAACCACTGAGCTAACCGCCCGTTTGACGATTGTATCAAACATAGCTGAACACG
>Ga0209635_10002712_pt1 | contig 13656 bp, 11 predicted proteins | sample DeeMarSWOR230_32_FD_187463 | JGI IMG/M metagenome (GOLD analysis project Ga0209635, IMG submission 187463) | Marine sediment microbial communities from White Oak River estuary, North Carolina - WOR-2-30_32 (SPAdes) (version 2) | ecosystem: Environmental > Aquatic > Marine > Intertidal zone >...
TGAAGCGATGCAATCATTAACAGAATTGAAATGAAGGAGCTTCCTTGCCTCGCGCACGCGCACGTTCAGATTGGTGGCGGGAAGAATACGCCTCCAAAGAATACATACGCTGTAATCAGTGAAGTTACCAAATCGAGCACGGTCGCTGCTATAAATGCGATTAAGGGTTTCCCTTTTCCGATTTTTATAAGTTCCGAAAACTTTGTGCTAAGACCGATGGAAACAAAAGTCAAGGCAAAGAACCATCCTCTAAAGCCTTTGGTGATTGTCAACATTCCTGTAACCGTCTCTGTTCCCATCGCTGGAACTAAGACAAAGGTGAACAGTATAGATGCTATTAGAAATCCCAAAATGAATTTCGGAAATCTGTACCAGATCTCGATCGGTTTTGGCTTTTCGCTCGTGTGGCTTCTTTCAACCTTGAACACCCAGTATAACGCCAGAAGAAACGCTGTAATTCCGATTAGCACGTTTTGAGACATCTTAACGACTGATGCAATAGTCATTGCTTGTTCGCTATACAAAGCGCCAGATGCAACTACTGATGCAGTATTATCAATACTTCCTCCTACCCAGGCACCAAAGACAGCGTCAGACATACCAGCCAATCTACCAATCACGGGCATTAATACCATCATAGGTGCCGCAAATAATAAGACCAAGGAAATGACGTAACCTATTTCCTTCTTATCAGCTCCTGTTGCACCACCAGCAGCAATCGCAGCGGAGACGCCACAAACAGAAGTCGCATTTGCCATTGTTGCGGAAAGAGATTTAGTCAGCCCGAGTTTCCTCGCAACATAATAGCAGAAATACCAAACAATCGCAAGCCCTATTGTAACCTCAAACAGACCGAGTGAGCCTGCTTTCAGAATTACATCAAAGAGGATTTCGGCACCCAACAGTACCAAACCGACTTTGATGAATAGTCCTCCCTTTGCGGCAGTTTCCAAGAATTTCGGGATTCCAAAGATGTTTCGTACTAGAAGTCCAAAGATCAAAGCCCAAAGTGCGTAAGCCAATCCAATTCCCTTGATGTCTGCTTGGTCAGCAACTAGCTGGGAAAGAAAAGCAAGAATGAAAACTATAGGGAAGCCAGTAAGGTATTTTCTCAATCCTTCACCAACTGCAAGTATTGCTATGCTTGTCATTAACAGAAGAGAAAATCCGAGCAGTATGAAATATGGAATGTTACTTGCACCAATAGCGGTTCCCAAATCATTTGACCAAACTGATATTTTTGGTATCCATACCAGAGTCTTTGTTGCTACCAAAGCCAAAATGACGAACCCTAACCATAAAGCCCACCAATCTTCCTTCTTCCACAATGCTGACCAGTCTACAGGCACTTTTCCACCCCATTTACAGCTGCTAAGTAACTACTCATGGATAGTAAATAATCCTGCTAGGTATTTAAGCCTTCCGAAAGAGTAACTACTGTAGAATAGTAAATAATCTCTCTGACCCGTGCACGTTCTTCGGTTGTTGCGCGCGATTCTCATAAAAGGAGGCTGCATAAGGATAAAACGTGAAATAGTCTGAAGTGCTTTCTTGAAACACGTGTGCATAGCACACGTATCAATCTGATTTCGCCGCAGACTGGCAGTGCTCGACAAATAGTCCCAAAATACTGAGCTAACCTTTTCCCCAATTGGTTCTTTCCCATAATCTTTCATGGATGTAATATAAGAATACTTGAACTATGTTAAAGGCGGCAGTGATAGATGTTGTCTGGATCCAATTGCCCGTGATAATCCACGTAATCGTTCCCAATACCAAAATCCCTGATATTCTCCAAGTTGCGCTTTTGATTAGACTTCTCAATCTTGTGTCCAACTTTCGCCCCTCGTGCGTGTGCTTCTTTCTATTTGAAGCTTGTTGACCGACCTTTCGAACATACACTGCTCTTTCTTTCAAGAGCGCTGTTAATCGCTATTAGGGCAATGCTTGCCCCATTGTCTGCTATTCGTGTGATGTTCCAAAGCATCAACCTTAAATGCGGTATTTCAGGAAGCTCCTGCATCAATCTGTCTCTTTCCAACTCAACGAACGTTAGCATTTCTAAAACGCTGTTAGCGATCTTGATGTCACCGATGAAAAAGCAGTCCACAGATTTCAGAACTAGGTCATGGGCGAGATCATTCAGATTACTTATTCTTTCGACTACCCATTTGGGCAATTTATCCATGTATCTCTGCAAAAGTTCAAGTACTCTGCGCGCTATTTCTTCGGCGTAGTCAGCAATCATCTCGAGATATCTCAACATCAGTCCAAAATAGAGAATATTCAAGGGATCAGTCAATCCTATTTCTTCTGCTACTTCTCTTCTTCGCTGTGCAGAAATTAGCAATCTCATCGCGAGCAAATACATCCTGTCCGCTTCATCTTCCCGTTTTACAGCGTCTTCTGCCAAAGAACTGTCAGAATCTACTAGTGCTTGTATTGCTTCCTTCACAATGGTCAACGAAATTATGGAAAGCCTTCGAAGCACCATGTCTACGTGGAATTTCCTCGGGTCAACTGAACATTGAAGTGTGATACGATCAGGCGTCTCTTCGATGATTCCTAGTCCGATCAGTTTGCGCATTATCCCCCTGATTTCTTCGATGTGCTCAGATTTCACCCTTCCAGAGGATATCACTGAGACAAGATCACGGCCTAGAATGTAGCTACCTACTATTACTCGTTCCAACATTCTCGGATCGTTACACAAATCAGAGTTGCAGGTGAACTCCTCGACTCGCTCTGTTGGTTTAAGAAGCTCGCTTGGAAACAGCTTAAGCGCGCCATCTTTCTCTGGTGCAAGAAAGAGTGTATCTCCACGTTTCAGATTCATTTCCTTGACCCAGTTGCGAGGTAGAGAAATCGATAAGGTTGAGTAACCAACTTTCTGTAGCTTTCTGCTTTCCATCTGATTTAACCCATGTATTTATAGTATTTACAAGCCTTACAATATAAACATTACGTCTTTATAGAACGTTGTCTATAAGGATGCCAGTGAACAAGGAGGGAACGTATATGGCAAGAAAATGGAAGGCTGTAAAGGTCCGACAAGAACTTGTTGAGGAAGTCAAGAAAGAAGTAGAGAAAAGCCAATACCAAGGTCTTTCTGAATTCGTCTCGGAAGCAATTCAACACCGCCTGCAAACTTTGGCCAAGGAAAGAGTCTCAGAATACTTGGAGCGAGATAGGTTCAGCAGAATCCGTCAGCTGCAAATCCCGATGTTCTACACGCCAAAACACGTTTGGGTGCAGCCAACCCCTGAAGGAAACGCTAGGATTGGAATAACCGATCATTTCCAAAGTCAACTAAAAGAGATAGTCAATGTTCGAACTGACGGCGTCGGAGAAAAAGTCTCTAAAGACGAACCTTGTGGCGTAGTAGAAACTTGGTGGTTCACATATGACTTATATTCTCCAATAAATGGAAGAATAGTCTCGGTCAACAAAACGACCATCGACAACCCATTTATGTTGAACACAGACCCGTTTCAATGGGTTATAGAAGTTCAGCCTGAACACGCAGAAGCTCACTCATGGACACACGGATTGCTGAGTTTGGGAGAGTACAAGAAACTGGTCTCCAAAAACTGATAGCTGCTAGTCCTTAACTCAAAGGAGAAACGTTTATGCCAAAATGGAAGACTGTACGCATCAGGCAAGAACTGGTCGCAGCGGCAAAGGGCACGTTTGAGACGACTCGCTATCAAAGCCTCTCGGAGTTTGTCTCTGAAGCCATTCGACTGCGCCTTGATGAACTGAAACAAAGCCGTGAGACGATCGCTGAGAAACAGGTTCTACGTCCAGTTATTCAGGAGCGACTGCTTTACACGCAAGACCACATGTGGGCAATGGTCACTCCAGAAGGAAACATAAGAGTAGGTCTATCGCGATATGCCCAGGAACACCTAAAGGGAATAGCTGATGTCCAAACCTACCCAATAGGCTACGAGGTGAAAAAGGGAGAACCGTTTGGAGTAGTGGAAACATGGATGTTCATGTTCGATTTGCATTCTCCCGTCAGTGGCATAATTGCTCAAGTCAACAACCTTCTTCTAGACGAACCTTCCACGATCAATGGGGATCCTCTTGAAATAACATGGATAGCAGAGATCAAGCCCAACAGTTTAGTTACACTAGAAGAAGAGCTAAGAGACTTGATGAATCCGCCTCGATATAGAATGTGGATGAGCAAGCAAAGTGCGCCTCGAATCCTAGGCCTCTAGTTATCATCCCCTCCTTTTCATGCGGCGAGACGGAGAATGCCCGAGGCCTTTCAGCATGACTGTAGCGAGTCAAGTTCTCAAGATTAAACGGAAACTACCTCCATGTCGTGCCGCATGTCCGGCTGACGTGAATGTTCAAGGATACGTTGCGTTGCTTCAGCAAGGCAGGTTCAAAGAAGCGGTGGAACTAATAAGAAAGAGCATGCCTTTTCCAGCAATTTGTGGCAGAGTGTGCTTCAGCCCCTGTCAAGAGGCATGTTCAAGAAAAAACATCGACCAACCCGTCGGCATTCGTCATTTGAAACGGCTTGCTGCAGACATCGAACGTGAACAAGGGCGAATCAAGCCGGATCCTATACCCAAAACACACAACGAGAAAGTGGCGATAATCGGCGGAGGTCCAGCGGGACTAACCGCCGCATATGAACTCGCAAAACTCGGCTACCCAGTAACAGTCTTTGAGCGAATGCCAAAACTTGGCGGTATGATGCGGTACGGTATTCCTGACCATCGTCTGCGAAAATACGTTGTGGATAATGAAATAGCTTACATCCAAGATCTCGGTGTAGAGATTCACACCGAGGTAGAATTTCACAAAGATGTGCAGCTCGACACTCTGCAAAAGGAAGGCTACAAGGCTGTATTCATAACAGTAGGCGCGCAGCTAAGTAGTAAGCTAGGGATACCGGGTGAGGATCTAAAAGGTGTTTTCCCCGCAGTTGAGTTTCTAAGAGAAGTTTCTCTAGGAAAAACCGTTGACGTTAGTAGGAAAGTTGCGGTTGTAGGGGGAGGCAACACCGCCATCGACGCCGCACGTACATCGCTAAGACTTGGAGCAAAGGCGGTCACCATTCTTTATCGTCGCTCGCGAAAAGAAATGCCTGCGCTTCCTGATGAAATAGAAGCTGCTGAAGAAGAAAGAATCAAGTTCGAATTTCTAGTTGCACCCAAGCAAATCATCGGCGAAGGAGGCAAGGTCAAGGCCATTGAGTGTTTGAGGATGGAACTGGGAGAACCTGACGTAAGCAGTAGAAGACGTCCAGTGCCAGTTCCAGGATCTGAGCATATCTACGAGGTGGATACTGTTATCCCAGCGATCGGTCAGATGCTGGAGACTTCGTGCTTACCCTCCGGTCTTTTAGATGAACGTGCTCGTGCGATTCTCGTTGATCCGTTAACGCTAGAGACCAAGACTAGTGGTGTTTTCGCGGGAGGCGATGCAGTCACCGGTCCCGCAAGTGTCATTAAAGCAATAGGAGCAGGCAAACGAGCAGCAGTTTCGATTGATCGGTATTTGAACAGCAATGATCTGAGGACTGAAATAGAAGAGGAGATTGAGGAAATCACGTGGGTTAAGGACTGGGATAAGATAGCCAAGAAACCTGAACGATACACCACGCTGCACGTAGATATTGGTCGACAAAAAGTCACCTTTGAGGAAGCTGATGAGCTGTTGGCGAAGATCAAAGAGCTCGCCGTGTTTGAAGCTCGTCGGTGTCTCGAATGTGGACCGTGCAGTGAATGTCTGGAAAGCGAAGGGTTGTGTGAAGCTGACAAGGCAATAGTTGACGAGACCTTATGCACTGGATGCAACGTTTGCGTGGTGGTTTGCCCATTTGGCGCTATCAAAAAGAGTGAAATGGGCGTTGCGCAAGTCGACGAAGCCATGTGCAAAGGCTGTGGCATTTGCAGCGCAAGTTGTCCAGAACGAGCTATTACCATGCAAAGTTCTGCTGACTCCCAGATTCTGGCTGAGGTTGCCGCTGCTTTAAGGCGAGGATTCGCATGATGTTTAGGCCTAGAATCATTAGCTTTGTCTGCAACTGGAGTCTGCCTAAAGAGGTGAACATTAGGAACCCCGCCGCGATGCGCGCTTATCCAAAAATGCGCATCGTACAACTAAGGTGCGTAGGAAGACTTGATCCAATAATCGTGCTTGAAACCTTTACTAAAGGCGCAGACGGCGTTTTAGTGATAGGTTGCCCTCCACCTGACTGTCACTGCGTTAACGGAAACCTTCAAGCAGAACGAAAAATTGAGATGTTGAAGAAACTCTTATCGCTGACCGGCCTTGAACCGGAACGCCTTCGGCTAGACTGGACTTATGCATCCGAAATTGAGCGCTTCGCAAAGATCGTCAACGATTTTAGAAATCAGGTGACAGTGGTTGGGTCTTCTCCTTTGGCTGAGGAAAGCCAAGAGACTAACATACTTCTGAATATAGAGGCTGCCAAGGCTGTAGCAGAGGATTTTGGACTCAGAGTGTTGGTCGGCAGAGAAAAAGAGTTGACTGAAAATGAGAACGTGTATGGAGAGAAAATATCGCAGGAAGAATTTGACGCTTTGCTGCACAAAAGTATTGAAGCTGAATTCATGCGACACAAAATACGTCTCCTAACCAAAGAAAAGCCGATGTCAGTTAAGGAAATAGCAGCTATTACTAACGTGAAACCCATCCTAGTGCTTCGCCACATTGTGAACATGCACAGGAAAGGAATGATAAACTTAGACGGTGTGGAGAGAACGACCCCGCTTTACAAAGCATTGAAGGTTCAATTATGACTGAAGAAAAAGTCGGAGCTGTTCTTGTAGTTGGAGGAGGAATCGCTGGAATCCAAGCAGCCCTTGACCTTGCAGATTCAGGGTTTAAGGTTTACTTAGTTGACCAATCGCCAAGTATAGGCGGCGTGATGGCGAGGCTCGATAAGACGTTTCCAACAAACGACTGTGCAATGTGTATTTTGGCGCCTAAGCTTGTTGCAACTGGCAGACACCCGAACATAACTTTGATCACAAATGGAGAAGTCATAGGCTTAAACGGTAACGCCGGAAACTTCGAAGTAAAGGTTCGAAAAAGAAGTCGTTACATAAACGAAGAGAAATGCAACGGATGCGGGTTGTGCGCACAAAAGTGCCCGGTTGAAGCCGTGGATACCTTCAATGAACGGTTAAGCGATAGAAGCGCCATCTATGTTGAATATCCACAGGCGGTTCCATTAAAGTTCATAATAGACCGTGAAAAGTGCATAGGATGCGGAACATGCCAAGAAATCTGCAAAGCAAGAGCAATCGAATATGACCAACAAGACAGCGAAGCAGCCTTTAGAGTAGGTTCCATTATTCTTTCGCCTGGGTTCGAACCATTTGATGCAGGACTGAAAAGTGAATATGGTCATGGGCGATTTCCAAACGTTGTTACAAGCACAGAGTTTGAACGTATTCTAAGCGCTTCGGGACCTTACGGAGGGCTTGTTTTAAGGCCTTCTGATGGTGAAATTCCGAGAAAAATAGCCTTTGTTCAGTGTGTCGGTTCAAGGGATACCAAGATTAAAAATAGCTACTGTTCTTCCGCGTGTTGCATGTATGGCATGAAAGAGGCAATCATAGCCAAAGAACATGTACCGACGAAGCTGGATTGCTCGATATTTTACATGGACATTCGAGCCTATGGAAAAGAGTTTGACACTTATTATAACCGTGCCGAAGGAGAATACGGCATAAGGTTTGTAAGATCAAGAGTTGCAGGCGTTTCAGAAGACCCATTGACGAACAACCTCTATGTACACTACGTGGAAAACGGAGACCCCAAGACCGAACAATTCGACATGGTGATTTTGTCCGTTGGAATGCAACCTTCAAAAAGTGCCGAAAAACTAGCTGAAGTGTTAGGAATAAGACTTAATGGATACAAGTTCTGCCAAACAAGCGTTTTCTCACCTATGGAGACGTCAACACCTGGCATATTTGTCGGCGGAGCGTTCTCCTCTCCCAAAGACATTCCTGAGAGTGTGGCGCAGGCGAGCGGGGCTGCGGCGAAAGCAGCAGGCTTGATTGCTTCGGAGAGGGGAAAACTTGCAATTAGAAAGGAGTATCCACCTGAGAAAGACGTATCTAGTGAGAAACCCCGCATTGGCGTTTTCGTTTGCCATTGCGGCATAAACATTGGGGGAATCGTCAATGTACCAGAAGTAGTAGAGTATGTTAAGACACTGCCCAACGTTGTTTACGCAGAGCATAATCTATACACTTGCTCACAAGACACACAAATGAGAGTCCGGGAGGTAATAAAAGAACACGGCCTCAACCGGGTAATAGTTGCTTCATGCACGCCCCGAACACATGAACCGCTTTTCAGAGAAACGATTCGGGAAGCTGGGCTCAACATTTACCTCTTCGAGATGGCAAACATTCGTGACCAATGTAGCTGGGTGCATATGCATGAACCCAAAGAAGCAACTGAAAAAGCGAAAGATCTTGTCAGATCCATTGTTGCTAAGGCCCGCTTGTTAAGACCCCTAAAAAAGCCTCTGATTGATGTTACGCCCACTGGTCTAGTGATAGGCGGCGGCTTGTCGGGGATGACCGCCGCCTTGGAACTGGCAAAACAAGGCTTCGAAGTTCACTTGGTGGAGAAGGAGAAGGAACTTGGAGGCCATCTGCGCCACATTCACTACCTTCTAGGATCGGAGGACCCGCAAGAACAGCTGAAGTCAATCATCAAAGAAGTCACCGAAAACGAGAGAATCCATGTTCATCTAAACTCTGATATTGCTGATGTTGAGGGATACGTGGGGAACTTTAAGACAACTCTGAACAATTGTGAAGAGGAAGAGGAGATAAACCATGGAGTCGTGATAGTGGCCACCGGAGCCCTGGAATACAGTTCAACTGAATATCTTTACGGTAATAATGAACGGGTGTTAACCCAACGTGAACTGGAAGAGAAGCTGGCCAACGGACTGTTTAGCGCCAAGACACTGGTGATGATTCAGTGTGTGGGTTCAAGGAATGGGGAACGCCCCTACTGTTCACGTGTCTGTTGTTCTCAAGCTGTGAAGAACTCTCTGAGAATCAAAGAGTCAAGCCCTGAAACAGAGGTCTATGTCCTTTACAAGGATATGAGAACCTACGGGTTCTTAGAGGATTACTATCGAGAAGCAGCAAGCAAGGGAGTTGTGTTCATACGCTATGACGATGAACACAAGCCCAAGGTTATTCAAGAAGATAGAAAGCTCAGAGTTGTAGCGTGGGAGCCTGTTGTGAAAGCTTGGGTTGAAATCGAGACTGATCTACTAGCGTTAAGCGTAGCCACGCTTCCAAACCCAGACAATGAGCATTTAGCAAAGATGCTTAAAGTCCCTCTGAGCAGAGATGGGTTCTTTCTAGAAGCACACATGAAGCTTCGTCCCGTTGACTTCGCAACAGAGGGCATTTTTCTTTGCGGATTGGCTCACTGGCCAAAATCTATCGAAGAGAGTATCTCACAAGCATGCGCAGTAGCAGCTCGAGCAACCACTATCTTGTCTAAAGAAGCATTAGAAGTGGAAGGAGCCATAGCAAGCGTCAACGAAGACTTCTGCAGTGGATGCAAATTCTGTGAACCTGTTTGTCCGTATAGCGCCATCAAAATGAGAGAAGTAGACGGAAAGCTGAGGGCCCAGATCATCGAAGCTCTGTGTAAGGGTTGTGGCGTGTGCGGCTCTACTTGCCCTGCCGGAGCAATAACGATGCTTCACTTCACAGATGGACAAATTGTTGCTCAAGTTAGGGCAGCAATGAAAGAAGAAGGAGAAAGATATGACTGAAACCGAATTTAGACCAAGAATTGTAGGGTTCCTCTGCAACTGGTGTTCCTATGCTGGTGCCGACTTAGCAGGTGTAAGCCGAATTCAATATCCCACAACCCTTAGAGTCGTCAGGGTTATGTGTAGCGGCAGGGTGGATCCAGTTTTCATCCTTGAAGCTTTCAGAAGCGGAGCAGATGGAGTGCTAGTCGCTGGCTGTCATCCTGGCGACTGCCACTACCTAACAGGAAATACCAAAGCGCAAAACAGAGTCTTGCTGTTGAAGAAGGTTTTGGAACAACTAGGTCTCGAGTCTGAACGACTGAGACTAGAGTGGGTTTCTGCTTCTGAAGGAGACCGATTTGCGACTGTCATCAAGGACATGACCGTGGAATTACAGAAGCTTGGTCCAAGCCCGCTGAAAAACTTGAGGTCAGTATATGCCAGAAAACAAAAGAACTGAAATCATCGTCGAAGCGCCACTCATCAGATCCAACCATAGAGTCAAAGCTAAGGATTCGACAGTATCTGAAATGAGAAGATTCTTCAAATTAGTGTTAAGATCAATGTATAGAGCCTTTTTCAGCCTAGTATTGAGCTTCTTCAAAACGGTTAATCGAAAGATTGGACCAAGTCCACCTTGGTTGTCCATGGAATGCGAAACTCTGGAGCACGTCGACCTTACAGTAAAAGTGTTCAAATGGATTGTCTTGCCAGCAAGTCTTCTTTATGTTTGCTCAGAGTTATATTTCTTTAGACAAAACACGCTGGATTCTATGTTGCTGAGCATGTTGATCTTCGTCTACAGCAGCTTTCTTCCAGACTTGCCTTCCGTTTACAGAAGAAAGAAGATCTACATCGATTTGGGAATTGCAGCCGAAGACTTGCCATGGTATAAGAAATACGCTCTTCTGCTCTTTGCCCCGCTGTTTCTGGGGGCTTTTCTTGCTGGGATACGGTTAAGATGGAAGACAACCGAAACTTTTCACAACTTCAGATCATTAGTGGTATACGAAGTATTTCTTCTTTCACTGAGCTTTCTTGCATTCGGTGGTTATCCAATATCAACTGGGAATATTCTCGAGATTCTTTCAACGCCATCCTTCGGTTTGATAGGTTACTTGACTCATCTCAGGGTTGACTGTTTTTTCTAAATAACTTAAAGCGACACATCTGAGATCCTAACAAGCTAATCATTCGGGTGACGAAAATTAGACCTAAAAAGCGCATAAGTAGAGTGCATACAGAAAAATGAGGAGTTTGCGATGAATGTCAGGAGATATCTTCACTTGTCGTTACAGTTTTCACATGGGACACTTATATTCGCCTTTTGTAAGCCATTCCATAGCTTCAGCTTCTCTAGCAAGTTGAGCTTGTTGCCGTTGTTCTAGCAGTTTGATTTCATTATACTTATCAGAAATCAAGGCTCTAACGACTTCAGTGTTCTGCTTCAATCCCATGTACTGCTTAATGGTCCTGAATTTTTCAGCGTCAGCTTCTTCGAAATCAATTCTTATCGGCACTTTCCTCAAAATGCTCACTTTTTGTGTCATTTTTCAGCACCCCAAGTGTATATAGAACCACGAAAGGTGATAAATATTGTGCATATATTTTAACGATAGTATATACTATGCGTGCAACAGAGCCTTTGTAAAATTGCGACGCCTGTTTTCCCAGTCTAGTTGAAAACCGCGGGCGAGACAACAGTCCAAGACAGGATAGTAAACAGATGTGCACAGAACAGAAACACCTTGGCAAGAGCCGTAGACAACCGTAACCGGAAAGAGAGAGTATCAACAAGTCGAAGTGAAGAATAAGGACTAGCTCAACCTAACCGCGCAATAAACATATGAAAGATGTCACCCGCCTCCGAATGGCTAAACTTAAATCTGAGAACCCATATTTCTATCAAACTCTGGTGCAATATCTCCCCATAGGTGGTAGTATGGACAAGCTGAAATTCGCCTTCTATTGGGCGGCCAGCTGCGGCGGCTGCGAGATCGCAGTACTTGATATAAACGAGAAAATCCTAGATGTCGTTGCAAACGCAGACATACTCTTTTGGCCCGTGGCCATGGACATCAAATACAAAGATGTAGAGGCAATGCCCGACAAACACATAGACGTTTGTTTCTTCAACGGCGCGATCAGAACCGAAGAGCAAGAACACATGGCTAAGCTTCTTAGAAGCAAATCTAAGGTTCTAGTAGCCTTTGGCTCCTGCGCCTGTGACGGATGCGTAAAAGGTCTTGCAAACCTCTGGAACAAGAAAGCAATTTTTGAACGAGCATACTTTGAGACCCCATCGACGAAGAATCCTGAATCCGTGACACCAAAAACCTCTGTTAAGGTCAAAGAAGGAGAGCTGGAACTACCTGAGTTCTATGACACCGTGAAAACCTTGGCCCAAACAGTGGACGTGGATTATTTCCTCTCAGGCTGCCCACCACCAGTTCCGCTCATCATTCAGGCTGTCGAAGCCATATTCAATAACAAGCTTCCTCCAAAAGGGTCTGTTCTGATGCCAAACAAATCCATCTGTGATGAATGCCCACGAGAAAGAAAGGACAGGAAGCTTACTGAAATAAAGCGAATCTACGAGATCGAAGACGACTTGAAAACTTGTTTTTGGGATCAAGGTGTAATATGCATGGGCCCCGCTACGCGCGCAGGCTGCGGAGCTCAGTGTCCAAACGTGAATATCCCATGCACGGGATGTAATGGTCCAGGCCCGCTCGTAGCAGACCAGGGTGCTGCTGCATTAAGCGCTCTCGCATCCATCGCGGTCAGTCCTGACGTGATCAATCAGGCTGTAGACCCGATTGGGACGTTCTACAAGTATTCTCTGGCTAGATCCATCCTGAGGAGGAGGGTGATGAAATGAAGGAGATAGTCATAGACCCCATCACAAGGCTTGAAGGCCATGGTAAGATAACCATATTCCTCAACGATGAGGGAAACGTGGAAAATGCCTACCTGCAAATTCCAGAGCTAAGAGGTTTCGAAAAGTTCTGTGAGGGTAGAAGAGCCGAGGACTTGCCCATAATAACCACGCGCATCTGCGGTGTTTGCCCAGTTGCGCATCACATGGCGAGTGCCAAGGCTTTGGATGCAGCATTCAACGTCGAACCCACGGAAACAGCCAAGAAACTGAGAGAACTCGAATACTGCGCCTATTTTATCTACGATCACATACTCCACTTCTACTTCTTAGGTGGCCCAGACTTCGTTGTAGGACCAGATGCGCCCCCAGCGAAGAGAAATGTCCTCGGTGTCATAGAGAAGGTTGGATTAGACATAGGCAAAGAAGTCATAAAGCACAGAGCCTACGGACAGAAGATCACGGGAATGATTGGAGGCAGACCAACGCATCCCGTGAGTGCATGTATACCCGGCGGAATTGCGAAATCCTTGTCTGAAGACGAAAGGCAAGAGATAGAAGAGATGGTGAGAAGCTGCGTTGAGTTCGCGAAATTCTCTCTGAAGCTCTTTGACGATGTCGTTCTCAAGAATGTTGACTACGTGAACTTGATCACGAGCGAACCTTACACCCTCAAAACGTACTACATGGGAACGGTTGACAGAAACAACAAGGTGAACTTCTACGATGGCGATGTGAGGGTGGTTGATCCGAAAGGCGAGGAATTTGTGAAGTTCGCCCCCTCAGAGTACTTGGACATCCTGGAGGAACATGTGGAGCCATGGACATACGTCAAACTGCCATATCTAAAGAAGATCGGATGGAAAGGGTTGGTAGCAGGGCCTCACAGCGGCGTTTACAGAGTTGGTCCCCTTGGAAGACTGAACGCGGCTGAAGGCATGGCAACACCCTTAGCACAGAAAGAGTACGAGCGGATGTACAAGAC
>Ga0209635_10002715_pt1 | contig 13653 bp, 15 predicted proteins | sample DeeMarSWOR230_32_FD_187463 | JGI IMG/M metagenome (GOLD analysis project Ga0209635, IMG submission 187463) | Marine sediment microbial communities from White Oak River estuary, North Carolina - WOR-2-30_32 (SPAdes) (version 2) | ecosystem: Environmental > Aquatic > Marine > Intertidal zone >...
TAAATGCTCAATTTCCTCATTCATTGTCAATCCTCCGAATTTCAAACACTACAGGATTATTGGGATCAGGACAGCACACTGTGCACACTCCTTCTTCTTCCCAGGGGATGCGCCCTCCAAAACGAAGAGCAGTGGCAAAGGGGAAGATAACTAAGTATGCCCAGTGACAGATTCCGGGAGGAGTCTTTTCACCAATGGTAAAGGTGTCGCCCACCTTTAACCCGAAGGGGCAGGTTCCTCCTTCCAGTATTTTTATCACTCTAACGTGTATCATGGTCACACCTTATCTATTGTTTGAATTAACCGGTACGATAGAAGTTCTCCTAAATGGGCTAAATCTTCAGTAGGCAAATAAGAAGAAGCAGATTTATCGTAAAGAACAGAACAGCGAGGGGGAAATTCTTCTGTTTTTTCCCATAATACAATTGTTATAGGTATCAAAGGAAGAGCTGGGATCTGAAATGCTTTATCTCCAAAGGTGCGTCCCTCACCATCAAAGTATGAACAGCAGCGTTCAAAGTCTTTTGGATGTTCTCCAAAAACCTCCAGCAAAGGATTAATAGTCAACTGGCGAAAAGCCCCAAAGAAGGCGTATCCACCAGGTAGTTTATCATAGGTGATAAGGGCGTTGGTGAGGGGAACTTTTCGAGCTTCAGCATAGTGGTACAAAAGCCAGTAAAAAGTTTCAGGTTCTTCCACAACAGTGTCATTCAGGTTATCATGCACTATTCCATCCTCTTTGATACAGTAGTCTAAAAAGCAGATAGTGTCAGTAAACCCTAACCTGTTTTTCAGTGAAAGAATCTGTTCACCACAGCGTTCCCAGGTCCAGAGCTTGGATGTCATGAACCCAGGATGTCACAAAGCTATAAAAGACTTTTGATGAGTGGATAGATAACAAGAAGTCATAAATTCCGCTCAGTATGTATACAGCCACAGCATGGGAAGCTATTTTAATGAGGAGAATCATTTCCTTGTATGGAAGTCGAAATAAAAACCAGCAAGAGAATTGAATTGATTGATGTAACAGACAAAGCACAGAACATGGTGAACAAAGACTCTGGCATACTTATTGCCTTTGTTACCCATACTACAGCAGGCATCTACATTAACGAGAATGAGTCTGGATTGAAAGAAGATGTCTTGAACCTGCTGGATCAATTGGTTCCCCCGCAATCCTACCACCATAACAGGATAGACAATAATGCTGACTCCCACTTAAAGGCCATTTTAGTGGGGAATTCTGCAGTGATACCTGTAGAAAATGGGAAGTTGCGGTTAGGAACCTGGCAGAGGCTGTTTTTCTGTGAATTCGATGGACCACGACGGAGAAAGTTGCATTTTAGAATCATGAAGTAGTCGTGCAACAGCAACTGGTAACTCATTGATTATTTGCCAAGACTGTGAGTAATGCTGATAACCGGCTGGGGGTTGCTGTACGAGAATAACCCATTAACCCACTCACCCATTTACCACTTACCACAAAGTCTTTATAATATGTCAGAAAGGATGAACAATGCTCATACATACAGATCCTCATGTGTACGGTCCAGAAGAAGATTCCTATTTGCTGTTGGAAGCCCTTGAAAACGAAGAACTTTCAGGCAACGGGTTAGAAATTGGGATAGGCACTGGCATCATCAGCTTACACGTATGTCACCATTTTACTACATTTACTGGAGTAGATATTAGCCCACGAGCAGTGGCACTGGCACAGAAAAACGCACAACAGCACAGCATTTCAACTATCCAGTTTTTTGAAAGCGATCTCTTTTCTAATGTAACAGGAACCTTTGATGCAATTATATTCAACCCTCCCTATGTCCCTGCAGATGAGGATATCAAAGACATTGAAGACTTAGCATACAATGGCGGTGAAAATGGGAGACAGACAATCGACCAATTTCTTTCCCAAGTTGAAAAATATTTGAACCCTGGAGGGAGGGTGTATTTACTGCAGTCCTCTCTTTCCGGAATAGATGAGACATGTTCCCCCCTCAAAAAGAATTACTCTTTTGATATAATAGCTCGAAAAAAATTGTTCTTTGAAGAATTAGTCGTTTTCAGAATTGTAAAGGAGGAGGTTAAATGACCAGACGGGAAGACATCATCCAATTGTTACAGGAACAGGCCATGACCTCACATGAATTGGCCCATCATTTCCAGACTACCGAAAAGAATATCCTGTCAGATCTAAGACATATTAGAAAAACACTGAAAGGGACAGATCAGGATCTGGCTGTGAAAATGCCACTATGCAAAGGATGCGGCTTTCAATTTAATCTGAATTCTATCAAAGAACCGTCAAAATGCCCAAAGTGTAAATCCACCTGGGTCGAACCGCCAATTTACAGGGTGATCCCATGAAGGTAGGAGATCGCATCAAAGTAAAAAAAGGAGACCAACTATTTGAAGGAATTCTCCTTCCCAGATCTGAATTAGAAGATGAAGATCACATCACGTTGAAACTGGACAATGGATACAATATTGGGATAAAAGGAGGTGACATACAGCCTTTGGGAACTGCTGAACAGCTGGAAATGTTTCCTGAGATAGAACTGGAGAAAAAAGAAGGATTACCTGATGTGTCCATGATTGCCACCGGAGGGACTATCGCCTCCCGTGTGGATTACAGGACGGGCGGTGTGCACATGCTGATGGAACCTGAAGAGATTTTTTTTACCACACCAGAACTAGCTGAGATCATATCCTTGAAAAAAGTTTTATCCCCCTTTCGGGTAGCGTCAGAATCCATGTCGTTCAAAGAGTATCCAGTGATGGCTGAATTAGCAGCTGAAGAATTGAATCAGGGAGCTGAAGGTATTCTGATTACCCACGGTACTGACACCCTGCATTACAGCTCGGCTATACTTTCCTTTATGCTTCAAGGACTGCAAAAGCCAGTATGTCTGGTGGGTGCCCAACGATCTCCTGATCGAGGCAGTTTTGATGGTGCACTGAATTTGATTTGTGCAGGTGTAGTATCTGGCTATTCTGACATTGGAGAAGTAGTTATTGTCATGCATGGAGAGTCTTCAGATACCTACTGTTCTGTATTGAGAGGGACCAAAGTGAGAAAAATGCACTCCACCCGCAGAGATACATTTACACCCATAAATGAAAAGCCACTGGCAAAAGTGTGGCCTTCTGGTGACATTGAATATACGAACACGTACACAAAACGGGGAGATAATGAGGTGATTGCAGATACAGTGCTGGAAGAAAAGGTAGCCATGCTCAAGGCATATCCTAACAGTAATCCTGAAATACTAGACTTTCTGGTGGACAAACAGTATAAAGGGGTCCTCTTTGAAGCCACCGCTTTGGGCCACTTACCCACAGATACAGTGGATAAGAACTACTCCTGGTTGTCAGCAGTGAAACGGGCCAGAGAGGAAGGAATGCACATTGCGTTTGCCACACAGTGTTTGTACGGACGGGTGGACCCATACGTATATACCAACGGTCGGTTAATGCTGGATTTGGGAGTGATTTATCTAGAGGACATGCTCCCCGAAGTGGGGTATTTAAAGCTGGCCTGGGTGTTAGGTCATACCCACAATGATGAAGAGGTTACACAAATGATGCTTCATAACTATGCAGGAGAGATCACTATGCGTTCTCTGTACAGGGGGTAATAAAATGAAAATAGAAATAGAATTAAAAATGGCAAAACAAAAAGTAGAAAAGAAAATGAAATACCTATCAAATTCAAAGATACAGCTATTTTTACTGGTTCTAATAGTCGTACCTGCGGTGATGGCTATCCCCACAATGAGAATTGATGTCTTTGTGTTCCATGCAGAAACCTGTCCTGCCTGCGTCCAGATGATGGAATTTTTAGAAGGAGCTTCCCAGGATTACCCCAGCACGGTGATCCATGTATACAATATCAGAGATGAGGAAAGCAAGAGGCTGTACGATCTATTCAAGGAGGTCTATGAACTGGATATACAGGGTCGTCCCATACCCATGGTCTTCATTGGAAAGGATGCTTTTGGCGGGTATACTGCCACCAATCTCAAACTGGTGGAAAAAAAGTTGGAAAGCTGCCTCAAAGAGGGGTGTACTATTGCCCTCACTCCTGAAAAGGATTGCATCGTCATTATCGATCCCACACCAACTCCAGAACTGGCAGCAACCTCATTTTTAATACCTTTCCTGGTGGCAGCAGGCATCATCTCCTGCGTAACCCCTTACAATGCAGATATGGTAACAAAGATCAGGACCTGGAAAAGTGTGCTCTTCTTTCTGGGGTACCTTGTTACCAGTGTGCTGTTATGTTTTGCATTGCTGAATGTAGTGTTCGTGCTGGATGCAGTGATTCTATTGAACCTCCCGCTTGTTCTACTTGCTGTGATTCTGGGAGGTCTTGCTGTACTCTCAGTAAAGGCAAAGATACTAAAGGCTCCTCACTTCGCTTCTAATGCAATGGACCAGTTGGCTGAAGATCAAAGTGGATTCAGTTTATTCTGCCTGGGAATTGGAGCCTGTGTCATTTCATTGCTGTACACTGCTGGGATATATCTGATGGTGGCCTATAGAATGCTTTTCTTCTCCCTTACAGATCGATTCCTGCATTTTGCCGTGCTTAATATGTCATTACTGGCTGTATTCATCCTGTTGTATATGGTGGCCCCTCAAAAGAAGAATCTCTTTTATGTACTTGTAGGGGCGGGGAGTATTGTGCTGGGGATTGTGTACTGGATGGTGTGGTGAGGGCATGTACGAAGATTTAGGATTGAAAGTGGGATTGGAAATTCATCAGCAGTTACACACTCAACGAAAGTTATTCTGTCACTGTCCTACGGAATTAAGAACTGATGAACCCGATTTTGAAATTAAAAGGAAATTGAGGCCTTCTTTTTCAGAAAAAGGAGAAATAGATCAAGCAGCTCTGGCAGAAATTAAAAAGGGATTGACCTTTGTGTATCAAGGATACAACAGTGTCTGCCTGGTGGAATTAGATGAAGAACCCCCCCATCCAGTCTGTGAAGAAGCAGTGGACATTGGCATTGAAGTGGCCTTACTACTCAAGGCACACATGGTGGATGAGCTCCACACTATGCGAAAAATTGTCATAGATGGTTCCAATACGTCTGGATTCCAGCGGACATTACTGCTGGCCACTGCTGGTAAGCTTTTAATTGAAGGGAAAGAGTATGGTATCCCCACCATATGTTTAGAGGAAGATGCTGCCCGTGCAATCGAGACCAGGAGCACAGAGAAAGTGTACAGGTTAGACCGTCTGGGAATTCCTTTAATTGAGGTAGCCACTGATCCAGATATTAACCATCCACAAGAAGCCCGAAAAATTGCTCTGGCAGTGGGACAGGTATTACGAGCCACCAAAAAAGTGAAACGAGGACTGGGAACGGTCAGAGAAGATCTGAATATATCTATTGAAGAAGGTGCGCGCTGCGAAATTAAAGGGGTGCAGGATCTGGATCTGATTGCTGTGTACGTGGAAAGGGAAGTGGAACGACAGCTGAATGTGGTAAAAATTCAAAAAGAGCTGCAGAAAAGAAATGCTTCTGTTTCAGATACCACTAAAGATGTTTCTTCTTGTTTCAGTGATACAAGAACCACTATTATTAAAAAGGCGTTGAAAAAAGGTGGTGTGCTGGCGGTAAAGTTATGCGGATTTTCTGGGTTAGTAGGGACAGAAATCCAGCCAGGCCGCCGCCTGGGAACAGAATTTTCTGATCGGGCCAAAGTAGTAGGGGTGGGAGGTATCTTCCATTCGGATGAGCTTCCCCAGTATGGAATAACCCAGAAAGAAGTTGATAGTGTAAAAGAAGTGTTGGAGATGACAGATGAAGATGCCTTTGTCCTGGTGGCAGATAAAAAAGAACTGGCTGAAAGAGCGTTACAGGAAGTTGTAGCAAGGGCTAAAGAAGCTCTAAAGGGTGTACCTGAAGAGACCAGAGACCCTCTCCCTGATGGAAATACCCGATATGCCCGTCCCTTACCGGGAGCGAAACGAATGTATCCAGAAACAGATATCCCTTCTTTAGTGATCACAGATCGTATTCAGAGAATACAGGAACACCTACCCGAGTTACCTCACGTCAAGCTGAAGCGGTTCCTCACTGCATATAATCTCACTGATGAGCATGCAGTAAAGATTTTGCAGTCAGGGTATGAAGATCTTTTTGAAGAAAGCCAGAAATTCGGATTAAAACCCACCTTATTCATCAAGGTCATTGATATACTAAAGAATATAGAACGCTCCCAAAAATACATTGAAGACGAAAGCGAATTACTGCAGTGCTTGAAGGGATTAGCTGAAAAAGCAATTGTCAAAGAAGCACTGGATGAAATCCTTCCTCAATTGGCTGAGGGCAAAAAAATGAGCAGCATTGCAGTAGAGAGAGTATCTACATCTGATGTGGAAGAAATTATCCAAAAGGTAGTGAACGAGAACAGAAAAGTGATTAAAGAAAAAGGAATGAGAGCAGTAGCTCCCTTAATGGGGGTGTGTATGAAAGAATTGAGGGGAAAGGCAGATGGCAAACTGGTGAATGACATTTTAACATCACAAATTAAGAAAATGATTAACAGTGAATGAAGCAACAACATAAGAACTGTGCAGTGCTGTGGTGATGCATGCGCGATTATTCTTTCCTGTCACCAGTCTTGAAAATGGAAACCAAAAACCTTATATTGAACTAATAGCGTAATAGGCAAAAGGTGAATACAATGGAAGACCTCCTAGACACCACATGGGAAAAGTGTTTCAAGTACATGGAAAAGGCTTCTCAGACCAAGAATGAAAAAGTGGCCAATCTGTGGAAAGAAAAGCTTGTCCATTGCAAGAAATGCAAAGAAGGGTATTTTGAGAATTTGAAAAGAACCTCCACAGATCCCCTGGAGACGTGGACAAATGCATTCAGGAAATGTTCACTGTGCCTGCTTGGTGATTTGGAGCAGGTAGTCAAAGACGAGGATGTAAAGACTGTTGAAGCTTACAAAGACTCAGTACAAAGCTGCATGGCATTCATGATGGCAGAATTCTCCACAATTCCCCAGAAACGTGCAATGACAGGACAGTAATAACCACTGCAATTAGAGCTTTTGACGCTCCTCCAGCAGCTTTTTCTTCTTTCTCAGAATATGCAAGATTTTCATCTTATTTTAAGAATGAATCATATTATTCCTGATCATTAGTGAAAGACACCATTATAAACTGATGATTCTTATCGTTCTTATTACTTTAGAGGGGTTTACACTAGGTGATTCAGCATGATGAACCGAAAGCTTTATATAGTATTGATTACTAATAATAGTAACAAGCCATATCATTCCTCCTTTCCTTTTTTCTTAACCCCTAACACAGACTGGATTTCTGAAGTCACTTCAAGAATCAATGTCCTGATTGCACCAGTTTTTTTGTTGAATCCTTTCCAGAAGACGCAGATAAAAGAATAAAAAAGAAATTCAAAGATTCACAAAGAAAATGGAAAAGGAGTTTTACCGAAAAATAACAAAGACAGAACTTTACAGCCAGAAACAATACAAACAGTTCTTTTTTACAGAAGAAGACATATTAAACCACCTTGAATCAAAGGTTATCCTCGAATATTGAGCTGAATGATTTCAGCAGTCACTTGAACCGCTCATCTGCCTTTGCTTTGTATATTCTGTGTACTCTCTTGGACAACCACCCTGTCTTTTCCACTTTCCTGACATCAAATTCAGGGACATATGGTTTGATATCCAGTAAGGGTGTCCCATCTACGACATCCACATCCTCTATGTATAGAGTGCAGCCTTCAATCTTTGAAAGTCTTACCACAGAGATTCCTATGGGGTTGGGACGCTTAGGAACTCTGGTGGCAAATACACCGTGAATACTATCATCCATGAAAGGTTCAACCTGCAGTGTGTATCCTTCTGCTAAATGGAAATGATAGATTAAAACAATATGGGAGAACCCCTCAAGATCTTTCAACCCATCACAATACTCCGGTTCTACCTCTATTGTTCCTGTAATCCCTTTGGCACCTGCGGGCTGAAGGGGCGTACCAGTAACCTCAGCAAAAGGAGAATGAATAACACCTATGGGTACGTATCTGATGGCTTTCATAGGTTCATTTTCTCAGTGTCAAGGATAACTCTTTTGGTTATGAATGACAGAGTTGTCATTGAATGTAACCTTTTTATTCATCACTATCAATTACTCAACCTCCTGAAACCCAACCTCCTGAAACCCAACCTGCTCAGACAGAGTCCCCGAGCGAATCTCCGATAACTCATCCGCCAGCATATCAACAGGAACCTGGATGGGAAGAAGAACGTGGAGAACCTACATTATTGAACCCATTGTATTTGGTTATACTATCCCTCATGGTGATAATCATCCTCCTCAGCACAGCTATAATACGAAAATCGACTTAACCGCTGCAACCGTGATCCACTTGTAGTCCATCTCCAGTTGGGAACTTACTTGCCTACGAATTGGTGTGAAAAACCCATGGAATTTGCAGTTCTCTAGAAAGAGAGAGGATACAGAGAGCGGAAGAATCACTCTGAGAATAATCTTATGTATCATATCATAGTTTTCACAATCAAATCAAATACAATCAGAAACGAAACCTATTTAACCTGTTATCAAAAACTCATCTTAATGATGGATGCATCGGAGTTTGAAAGATGGTTCAACCAGGCTGTCCACACCCACGATTCAGCCAGAAGAGATTACGAAGACACAGACTTTGATTGGGCATGTTTTAAATGTCAACAAGCTGCAGAATTTGCCTTGAAAGCACTTTTAAGAGGAGCAGGCAGGCTAGGCATTGGACATTCTCTATTGAAGCTCACAAAAGAAATAGAAGCTTTGGGCATAGATGTCAATGAAATAAAAAAATGTTCTTTAACACTAGAAAAATTCTACATACCCACGAGGTACCCGGATGCTTATCCTGAGGGAAGCCCTTATGAATTTTATGATGTTGAGGAAGCTGAAAAAGCTCTAGATTGCTGTTTAACTATAATAGAATTTGTTAGAGGGAAATATCATGAAGAAAGTGATACAACTGCGGAAAAAAGAGAGAAAAAATCTCCTGGAAAAAGCTGAAAAATATCTGGAAAAGCTAAAAAAGAGAATAGGGCCACTTTCTGGTGTAGTTTTCGGCTCTGTCTCTAGAGGAGATTTCAACGATGCCAGCGATATTGATATTGTAGTCATAACAGAGGAGCTGCCAGCCCATCCTGTCCGAAGGTTGGAAGTTCTTCTAACCCCATGGGTTCCAGGCATTGATCCCAAAGGGTATACACTATCTGAGTTTGAACAACTGAAGCAGAAAGGGAATCCATTTGTTCAGCTTGTTCTGGAAGAAGGCATTGTCCTCATAGATGAAATAGGGATTTTCAAGAATGAGTGATAATGAGTGATAATGAGTGATAATGAGTGATAATGAGTGATAATGAGTGATATGTTTTGATCAATAGGATACTTCGATTTTGCATTTCCTTATGTGACCATACCAGAGACTCTCGCAAGCTGGAAAATGGAATGAGAATGGATTATCCACCTCCTATGGGAGGGAAAAGAGCAACAGTATCACCATCTTTCAAGACGAAATCGCTTTCACGACCTCTTCCGTTCACCATAATGATCAGGGTTTTTTCTTTAGGTATTCCGCATTCTTTTATGATCGTTTTGATTGTGCTCCCTTCTGGACTGGAATTGTTGACCGGGCTTTTTCGTATTCCTTTAAGGTGGCAAAGAGCTTAACAGTCACGCTAATATCTTCAGTCATCTTCTTCTCTCCTGAAATACCACTTATACAGCAATCCCATGTTCTTAGGAAATACTGCTACCCGGTCCCCGTTTTTGACCCTTTTTCGGAATCCCGAGTATCTACCGTTCACAAAGAGATGACTGGTTTCACCTTCTTTTATGTTCAGTCTGCACAGGACATCTGATACTGTCTCTATGCCTTGATGCTCAATCTCCACAGTACCTTCAGATCTTTCTGTTTTTTCCTTCAAGGTTCCGTACAATTTCACCAGTATTGCCATGTAACCTCAAAAGTTGAAGACTTCATCCAGTTCTTCGTCAGGTACGTCAAATACTTCGTTGTGCGGTGGAAGCTTTTCTTCTCTCATGAACTCAGGAAGGCGGTCATCTTTTGCAGTGAATCCCGCAGTTTCGTTAAATGTACGTTCCGTTTTCAGAATCTGCTTCCCAATGTCAGCAACATCATCCACTGTATAACTTGTCCCCAGGACGCCGTTTAACGTTTCCACTATGCCTTCTAACCCTTCTGGAATGTCCAGGATAGCAAAGGCAGTAAAGAGACAGTATCCCGTAGAATCCAGGAAAGCAGTAGCAATCTGCAAATTACGAGAGAGTTCTGCCTTTTTCGTATCAAAGGGATCAGCTTTTCCTCCTACATTCATGATCTCTGTAGCTATAGCATACCCTGCAGTGTGATCTGCTCCCATGGGTGTAGTAGCATAGGTGACACCTATTCCTTTGATGGGCCTCGGATCATAAGCAGGAAGTGCTTGCCCTTTGACAGTGGGAATTCGTGTCACTCCCAGAACCTTTCCACACGTTTCTGTGCCACTGGCTAGAATTCTACCAACAGGTGTTTTTTTGCGAATTTCCTCCATTAATTGTAATGCTTTCTTGCCATCTCCGAATTCAGCCAGTCCACCTTCCATGGCCACTGCAAGAGTATTCCCTGCTTCAATAGTATCAAGCCCTAAATCATTACACGCTCGATTGAGTTCACCTATTGTATCCAGATCATATATGCTGCAATTTGGACCCAGCGCCCACACAGATTCGTATTCTAGAACTCCCACAGGGTCTGTACCGTCAGGCCTGGTCCACACTTCAGAACACTGGATGACACATCCTGGACTGCACACGTGGGGGCGCACTCCTCCTCTCTTTTTTATTTCTTCTGCCTTTTTCTCGCCAGAAACATTTTCTGACCGATCATCAGAGCCCGAAGAGAAGTTCCTCTGAGGTAATCCACCTGCTTCGTTTATGATGTTAATCAAAACATCTGTGCCATACGCATTTAGAGCTCCACCAGGTTTTGTTACATCATGTTCAGTTAATGCATTCAAAAGTTTCTGTTTTCCTTGATCGAAAATTTCTGCATTCTTTATTTCCACCCCTGGAGCATCTGTATCATCCACCACAATGAATTTCAGTCCCTTGGATGCCATGACAGCACCCAGTCCACCCCTGCCAGCGTATCTACTGGGCAGACCTTCAGGATCGCAAAAGCATAAACCAGAATTGGCTCCCAGGACTTCTGCAGCTATGCCCACACCACAGATGCCCACATCACCAAATTTGGCAATAAGTTGTTCGTACGCTTCATAAAGTCCTTTCCCTGACCAGGTAGTGGCGTTCATCAATTCACTGCCCGTGTTTGTCACTCTCAAAAGGTAATAATCATTGCTCTGGTGCTGTCCTTCCACCACGATGGCTGCAATGCCAAGCCTTCCCAGCATCTGTGCGAATTTGGTCCCTGCGTTGGCTTCTTTTATTCCCCCAGTCAACGGTGATTTCCCTCCCACTGAAATGCGGCCAGATGTTGGTGCATTGGTCCCTGTGACGATCCCTGGGGCGAAAACCACCTTGTTGTGAGACCCCAGAGGATGACACGTTGGAGGGACTTCGTCAGCCACGATGGCAGATGTCATGCTGCGGCCGCCCAGCATCTGATATTTCTCTGGCACGTCTTTATAACTCGTTTTGAGTGTGTTCATGTCTACCCTCAAGATTTTTCTCATCACAATTCTCACCTCTAATTTTATTGGAAATCAATTTACTTAAATGTTCCGCTTCATGTTTAACTGCTGCCATCTGATAAAAGGAATTATCCAATTTTCATTTGAACAAAATATCCAGTTTCTGCACATTCAAAATAACCCCAAATAACACGTACACCACTACAATCTGGAAAAATAGTATAACGCCTTGGTGCACTGCATGTACTTCAAGAATAGACTCAAGGGGGATGTTTATAAGGTTCAGTAGAGATATACTGATAAGCAACTCAATGCTGCCAAAAATGGTGCATCCTCTGAATACTATGGGGTGCTCTTAAGAGTGGTCACATGCTGAAAATATTTATCAGTTCCACATACAGGGATTTACAAAAAGAGAGGGGAGAACTCATTGAAAGACTTGATAAAGTATTGGACGCTGCTGCCATGGAAAAGTTCATTCCTCATGGTGATACACCCCAGGAAGCTGCAATAACTGAATTACAAAAAAGCGATATTGTTATCTTTCTGATTTCATCTTATGGAAGTCTCCTGGACAAATGCACAATTGAAGATTGTCAGGCAGTTTGCAGTATGAAGTCCCCCCATAAGAGGAAGATATCCTATACCCACTGCGAGTATCAATGTGCTGTCGCAGAAAGAAAGCCGCATAAATTGTACAGGGTAGAATCCTCTCTAAAAGACACAACTAAAATAAAAAGGAAATTTAAAAAATTCACAAAGAAAATAGAAAAGGAGTTTTACCGAAAAATAGTAAAGGGGCCTGAAGACATACAGGTTATTACAGAACACCTCTTTGCCAATATCTCTAAGTGGTACCTGGAGAATAGAATACAGTTGAAGGATTTTTGTGGAAGAAGAAAAGAGTTGAAAGAATTACTTGAGAAAATGGAAAAGGGAAGTGTGGAAGTTTATGGTGTGGGTGGTATTGGCAAGACTACCCTCGTTCATGTAGCATTGTTACTCCAGATTCTAAGAGGCAAGAAGGTGATCTCATTAACCAGAGAACCCTCTTACACTACTGCTTCAGGAGAAAAGCGCCGGGAGATTACAGGTTCTGGGTACATCCATTTCAAGAGAAAGGTGAAAGAGCATGAAATTGGTGAGAAGATAACGTTAAGTGATGTACTTGATGCGTTGAAGGCTCCTGATACTATACGAATTGAAAAGGAGGAGAAAAGAATAAGCTACATACTGCATAAGATCAAAAATGAAGATACTATTTTATTTATCGATGATTTTCATCTTGCAGATACACATGTTGCAGAATTGCTGAAGAGTTCGCAAAATGTGGTGGCAGCTTCACGGAAAAAGGGAGGATATGCGCTGCAGGAGCTGCATATTAAGGGGGTAGACGACGTAGATGGATTCATCGATTTGGTGAGTGATGGTACTGTTACTGGAGAAGCCAGAAAAAAAATTAGAAAAGTTGCTGAGGGGCATCCAGTATCGACAATTATTCTGGTGAAAAACTATCAGAAGATAAACTTCACTGCACTTGACAGGTTTCAGCAGGGATTGGATGTGTCAACACAACATGCAGAAGAGTTTCTGAGAAGGGTTATCAAAGAGGTGTTAAGTGATGAGGCTCTGGAGATGCTGCAGGTTTTTGCTGTTCTAAATCCACGGTTGAGCAGTAATATTGATGTGGATCTGTTAGAAGAGGTGTGCAAAATCTCTAATTTTCATGAGATTTTCCATGAGCTTACTGATACATGTATGATTGAAAAGAGGGAGGAAGGGATCTATCGATTTTGTTTTCATCACATAAGGGACTCTCTGGTTGACGATGATGAAAGAAGGCATCAAATAACGTGGGAATATTATCTTAGAAAAGTTGAAAAATACGGGAGAAATGAAGATCTGGTGGAGGTATTATATCATGAAATGAAA
>Ga0209635_10002720_pt1 | contig 13644 bp, 9 predicted proteins | sample DeeMarSWOR230_32_FD_187463 | JGI IMG/M metagenome (GOLD analysis project Ga0209635, IMG submission 187463) | Marine sediment microbial communities from White Oak River estuary, North Carolina - WOR-2-30_32 (SPAdes) (version 2) | ecosystem: Environmental > Aquatic > Marine > Intertidal zone >...
TAAATTTTCACAGAGAAAAAGGTGATGAGCCGCGCGTCTTATACGCTTCAAGCGATGCAGGAATGGCTTTCGTTGATATGCAAGGAAATATCGTTAAGCATCACTTCATTGGTCACGCACAGAATCCGGCAGTTGCCAATTTTCGTGATGACCTGCCGGGCTTAGAGACTGTCTCGATAAACTTCTGGGGCAACCAGGGCATAATACATTTTTTCGACGCAGACGGCAACATATATCACGACTTTGAGCCGTGCCAATATGGCAGTATGTGTTTGCCGATCAATTGGACAGGCAAGTCCGAAGAGTTCTTTGTGCACAATGCAAATCTCAGAGAGGGTGGGATGTACGATGGGTGGGGCCGCAAAGTGGTGGTCTTCCCTGACGATGGGCATCCGGATATGTGTAATGCGGTGCTGGATGTAACAGACGACTGCCGCGATGAGGTGGTTGTGTGGGATCCGAATGAGATCTGGGTGTACACACAAAGCGACAATCCCAAGACGGGAAGACTCTACAAGCCGGTTCGAAACCCGCTTTACAACTATTCGAATTATCAAGCTACGGTCTCTTTGCCCGGCTGGTCAAAATAGGACGCATGTGTCACCATACTTCCAAGCGTGATAGAAAAAGAGAATGAGATCTGCCGACCAACAGAGCCGGTAAGGTATCTTTGGTCTGCTGGTTCAGCACCATGCTTCGAAAAGTGAAAGGCATAAGCAAACTTGGAGGTCTGTTATGGAGTTTAACCGTCGTGACTTTCTCAAAGCAGCGGGGCTTGGTACGGCCTCACTGATAGCACAGCGCTGGCTGGAGGGCGCCTATGCTGGTCCAGGTGAACAGCCCGTCAGAACTGAGGCCAAACCCAACATTGTATTCATCATAGTCGACGATATGGGCTATTGTGACCTGGGCTGTTATGGTAGCAGGACGATTAAGACACACAACATTGACCGTATGGCGGAAGAGGGTATGCGTTTCACCAACGCGTATTCCGGGGCGACAGTGTGCGCACCGGCACGAAGCTGTCTAATGACCGGCTACCACATGGGCCACACCTCTGTTCGGGGCAATAGCGGCGGCATTCCGCTGCTTGACAGTGACCTTACAGTTGCGGAGGTGCTCAAGAAGGCAGGCTACGTGACAGGCGGATTCGGCAAATGGGGACTGGGCGAGGTCGGCACAGCCGGCGTACCCGAAAAGCAGGGCTTCGACGTATTCTTCGGTTACTACCACCAGGTCCACGCCCATTACTACTACACACCTTATCTCTGGCGGAATAGTAAGCGCGTTCCTTTGCCTGGCAACCAAAGTGATAAAAAGACGCAATACTCACACAATGATATATTCAGAGAGACTATCAGGTTCATTCGGCAGAACAAGGACCGGCCGTTCTTCTGCTACGCTCCTTGGACGCCACCTCATGGCAGGTATGAGTTTCCGGAGGACGATCCCACGTGGCAGATGTACAAGGACAAGGCCTAGCCGAACGATGCCAAGGTCGTGGCGGCAATGGACACAATGCTCGACCGGCACGTCGGGGCACTGCTCCAAGTTCTGAAAGAGCTTGGCCTGCAAGAGAAGACAATTGTGTTCTTCTGCTCGGACAACGGCGCGGCAAGGCGCTTCGAGCGTGTGCATAACTCCTGCGGGCCGATGAGGGGGTTCAAGCGATCGATGTACGAAGGTGGCATCCGCGTACCAATGATTGCTCGATGGCCAGGCAAAATCAGACCCGGCACTGTCAGTAACCTGCCATGGTATTTCCCCGATGTGATGCCGACGCTGGCCGAGCTGGCCCGTGAGACCAAGCATGTGCCCGGTGGCATAGATGGCATTTCCATCGTTCCAACACTGCTTGGTGAGCAGGCAACAGGGCGAAAGCAAAAGGAGCACGAATATCTGTTCTGGGAACATCGTGGCATCTGGGCAGCTCGCAAGGGCAATTGGAAGGCGGTGCTGCACCCAAGAAAGAAGAACAGGAAACGCCAACTCGAACTGTATGACTTGAGTAAGGACATCGGCGAGAAAGACGATCTGGCCGGTAAGTACCCCAAGATCGCTGCTCAAATGGAGGCTATCATAAAGCAAGCCTACACGGAGCCGCGCCCACAGCATGAGCCGGAACGCATCGCGGGCAAGAAGTATCGGTGACTCGAAGGATTGATACGCGTTCAAGATTTGACGAGCTTACACGAATCATCCAAGCACTGCCATCAAGATGCCGCCGGCAGCAACAAAGGCAACCGGGCCCAAGAGTTTTACCACTATTCTCATCAGTGGCGCTTCGAAGTAGCTGGCTGAAAGCGCCATACAGAGGTGCACCGGCGTCGTAAAAAGCCCACACATCAATCCTGAAAAAGCAAGGACTTCGAGTTCCATTTTTGTTTGCTGGCCGGTACCTATGAAGGGCATCAGAAACGGGAAGGTGATCGCTACTGTTGGCATAGTAACGCCGGTCAGAAAGCCGACTAAAAAAGGCAAGAAGAATATCAGAAAGTGGTTCGGCACGTGCATCTCAGATAGGAACTGGACTACAGACGGGATGGCTCTGCCTGCCTCAAGATTGAGCTTGAATAGCAAGGCCCCAAGAATCAAAAATGCAAAATCAGGTTCAATACCCGACTTGAAGATCCCTGCCCAGCGGTCAAACGGCACTTTATGCAAAGTCAGAAAGGCCACCACTGCCACCATGATTCCAATGGCAGGGGAAAGGTTGAGGCCGGCATACAATACTGCCACCAGTGCAATAGGCCAAAGAGCACCGAAGAAGTGACGCAAGTTGGTCACAAGGCGACCGCCGGATCGGTTTTCTTGGTTTCTTGGAGGGATGCCTGAGAATAACAAAAAGATCACGCCGCCGAGTGTGCCGGCGAGGGTAATAGCGATATTGTGCGAGATCAGTGCAAATGCGGAAATGCCGAACATGCTCTGTATTAACGGTACTGCTGGGAAAAGCGGCCAGACTGTTTCCCACTGGTGACGGAAGAAGAAATTGATTGCTGCCGAGCGGGACCGGTCGACACCGATTTGGTCACCCAGGTCACGGACCATCGGCGCCGATAACATAATCCCACCCGGTGTAGGCAGCATACCCATCATCATCGGGATTACCATGAGTGCGAGACGTCGGCTTTTGAATAAGCCCTGCAATGCCGGTGCGAGGCGCTGCGAGACCCCTGTCTCTTTCATGGCCACTCCGAGCACATTGACTAACGTTACCAGCAGCGTTAGTGTAATGAAAAGGTATCCGGTTGTTTGGCTGAAGGGCTTATTGTGCCATTCGTATACAACAGCCTGCCAAAGCTCATTCGGTGTCACCCGCAACATAACAGCCAGGCCAATTGATGACAAGAGCATGGACCGTCCGAGTTTGACCCGTAGGCGCAGTAAAATTACCAAAAGGGTCAGTGCCAACGCCATAGCAATCAGTGCATACATCGCGCAGCCTCTCGCTGTCCTGACAATTTCACCGATACTTTCCATTCTGAGGACTAAGCGGATTTTAAGCCGTTTTGCTGAGCCGCAATCTACTGCCTGTCGCATATCCTCGCAAGAACTTTTTGGTGCGAAGCATCTACGAAAGCGCCGCGTATTCTCCTTGATTACCGGTCATTCTGATATCGCCGCAATTGCATTGGCAAAAAGGGTTGCAACCGGATGGATTAGCATTATCATTAAATAAAAGTCGGCAGGCCATGACCGTTTTGACCTGGCAAGAATCAAGTAGCCTTGATCATCAGGTTCCCAGGAATGTCACTTTACAGGCATACGCTCGTGCAATTTACCTGTTGTGCAATCATATTTGTTGCCTTGCAGATTACTACAGCTATGGCAAAGGTTACCTGCATTCGCGTTATCAGTGAGCACACGGCCGACACCACTGACTTGAAGCGATTCCGGCAGTTCTCAGCGTGGGAAGATAAAACAGGTGACGACCTTGCACTTGCGGTATGGAAGTATTTGTGTGGTTATGAAACGGGAGTTTACCATTTCAATGAGATCCTCGAGGGAAACGACCCATTTGACGAATATGCCACAGTGCGTGATCCACTCAAAATCCTAAATGTCTACAACATGGCTTACTGCGGGATATTTGGTCCAGTTCTGGACGGTATTTTTCAAGGCGTTGGTTTCGACCAGGCACGCTCGTTTGGTGTGGAATTGTGGAGGCACTGCGCCACGGAGGTATGGTACGATGAGGCTTGGCACTACTTCGATCTGGACGTAAGGGGTGTCTTGCTTGATGCGAACGGGACGGTAGTCAGTCTGGATGATGCCAGACGAAATCGAAGCCTGTGGATTAACCCCCCAGTGCGGGTAGAACCGTTTTTCCCGAAGGATCACGATAAGAATAAGGTCTTTGAAATCTATCGTGACAGCAACATTCATTACTACTACCGCTGGTTTCAGGGCAGCCACACGATGGATTTCTATCTTCGGCAAGGGGAGACGTTCACACGGTGGTGGAGGGCACAGGGCGGCCGTTGGCACCACCTTCCTCGCTACAACCGGACCAAATGGGTGAAGGACCTTCTTCAGACTGAGCCCGTGGGAATGAAACCGAATCACCGAAGTTTTACGCGCTGGAACCATGGAAACGGTCTCTTTCACTATGCACCCAATTTGTCTAAGACGTCCACAGATTTTGCGGATGGCGCATACACTGTAAAGAATATCGCCGCTGGAAAAGAGGGGTTACATCTGGTCCGGGGCGGAGATGCTGAAGTCATCTTTGAAGTTTTCACTCCCTACATTATCGTTGCAACAATCAATAGCTTGGACAACCTCACCGACGATGTGGCAGCCTCCGTTGTGACATTGCGGGCTCTCTTACCTCTGGATGTTTCTGTATCTTTAGACCGTGGGCTTACGTGGCAACCTGCCGGTAAGGTCAGGGCCAACGACAAGGCGACTATGGATTTGACGGGCATAGTCAAAGGGACCTATGGCTATCTGTTGAAACTCAATACTGCCGGGCCAAAGGGAGCGGCGGCGATCAAATCCTTGGCGATTGACACCTGGGTCCAAGTGGCACCGATCAGCTTGCCTCGGCTCAAGACGGGCAACAATAACTTGCGGTACGAAATAGGCGACCGTTATGGCCTGATGACAATACCGATGTTAGTGCATCCGAACACTGCTGACCCTGAGGACCTGAAAAAGTATGTGGTTGCGTTGCCGGCTGATTATGATCCTCATCGCAATACCTGCCGTATCCGTGGTGATGTTATTCTGCGTTTAATTGCTCCGCCAGGGATGACGATAAGATGGTTTACCGTGGGTGCAACCTTTCGGACTTATCAAGGCGAGCAAGCAAAGAATACTGACAACCGCATTGCTTATGCATTGGGTCGGCCCGAGAATTTCAAAGAGATATACAAATCGTCGGTGCCAACGTGGGTGAATCACTGGCGATATAACTGGGATACGGACGTCATATTGGATAAGCCTTCGGAGCAAGTGTACATAAAATATACAGGAGATCCCGGGCTGAATGCAATTCGCGCCTGTTTGCATTTGCTTCCAGAGAAGCTGGCGGACACGCGTATAAGAGTAGCGCATGCTTACCGGATTGGTGAGCAGCCTTACCGCGAAACAATAGACCTGCAAGGGCCCGCAAGCTACAGCATCCGGTGTGACGGCCAGCCGGAAGATACCTTCATAGAGATTAGTGTCCCATCCAAATAGCCACCCTGTCAGCTGCAGGCTACAATTGGACTATAGTCGCAGCGCCGCTGTTCGATGCTTCCAAGATGCTGTAATTTGCGCGGATGGATGCAGAAAAGAGCGTAAGCACGAAGGCACGCCAGCCTGATGGGCTTCCGGGAAAAAAGCTGGAGCCGGCACGTTTTTGCATCTTCTTGTGCGTCTTTAGGTCCGCGCCTTTAGCCGTGGCGGTCCTAAGCGCCTCCTATCCGAGAGAAACAGCACCAGCCTGCGTTCGGGTGCGTATAAGCAGGTATCAGGGGCAAAATACTGGGTTCAAGCCCGATTCGAGCGGAATTTTGCCGAGATAGGTTGGGAAAATGGTAAAATCATTTAAAAAAGAGCGTTACGCTCGGTGCGTTTGCGGGCACCTCTATAAAGAGGCAGCGTGTGTGCAACAAAGGTAACGGCTCCATATGGATGAGCAGTTGAGTTACATTGAGCTGGTCGAACGAGCCCGGCTTGGCGATAAGGACTCCTTGGATCGCTTGGCTGAGCTGGCGAGAGAGCGTTTAAGTGTGTACGTATACCGCCTCACGCTCCAGGATGACCTGGCACAGGAAATCGTACAGGAGAGTATGTTGGAGATGTGCAAGATATTAGGCAAACTACAAAGAGCTGATCGATTCTGGCCCTGGCTGTACGGGGTGGCTGTCAACAAGATACGCCGTCACCGCAGGACAGAGAGCACCCAGCGAAGGCTGGCCATGTCCCAGGCTAAGCATGCTTACCCACCGAAACAGCGTGAGGAAGGGTTAGAGAATCTGGTAGGCCAGGAGTTGAAACAGATTGTCTCAACAGCTATGCAGAGGCTGAAGACCCGACACCGGGCTGTTCTCGTTATGCGCTGTTACGATGGAATGTCATATTCGGAAATTGCCGAATCGATGGGGTGCAGTGAGTTCAGCACTCGGATGCTGTTCCTACGAGCGAAAAGAGCTCTCCAAAAACAACTCTCTCGGAACGGGCTTGGAAAAGGGTCGCTGCTGTCGGTTTTGGTTTTGTTCGGAAAAATGACGGCTCCGAGCGAAGCGGCAGCGGCTAATGTGTCTATAACAGCAGCTACAACCAAAGTCGGCTTTTTGGCAGGTTTGGTCGGATCGGCGACAAGCAAAACGGGCATTCTGTCACTCACGACGGCCGGCGTCCTGACTGCCAGCACGATAGTGGCGACTTCGGGTCCTGGAAAGACGAGCTCTGAGGGCGAGCAAGCTTTGGTCGGCAGTTCGCATGTAGTAAGCCCCCTTGGACGCTCCAGCGGTTCCGGCGAGGAATATTGGTACTTTTTTCCCGAGGGTCCAGGCGGAGCGATGATGATGAGGGTGACATCTGATGTGGGCGGTACACAGTCGTATTTTCAGTTACTGCAAAACGACCGAGCCAATTATTACTATCACGATAATGCGATCCATATTAACAATTACCGAATGTGGGCCAGTGACCTAAGCGTATTGAGAATTCCTACGGATAGCCCGCAATTGAGCGAGTTTCTGTTGCAGGTCGAGGGCCGGGGAAGTCAGATGCAGTATGTCCCCGGCAAGGGCAATGGCCTGTTGGTGATAGCTGAGCGAAATGGAGACCAAGGCAGCAATCGATCCTGGGCGATTCGTCACTATAACGTATTAGATGAGGACTATTTTCAGGCTGACTGGCCAGCGCATGTGAGGACTATCGACAGCCGCGACGCCATGCACAGGCGCGGCTGGACCTATTTCAGGGTCACTGGAGAAGTAAACAACCAGAAGGTGTCAGGGTCCGGAAGGATACCATTTGTGTATGCGACGAGCAGACGATATAGCCCCTGGCTCAGATTGCGGGTTGCAGACGATTTGAGAATCGTAGATAGTGGGACGGAGGCGCACGTCTATGGAGCCCAAGAAGCACTGCTGGCAGGATATGAGGGAGGCAGTTTCTTCAAAGGATTGCCAAGACCCTGGATGGGACTGCATACGATTGACACCGTTCGGCGTGATGCTGCTGAACAAAGGATCTGGTTCGCTACCAAACACGTCGAAGGCAGTGCTAAAGCTGAAGTTGTGATCGACTGCGGACAAGTCGATCTGGTCTACACTATTAACCTGGAGACAGATGTCATTGATGAGATATCGTTTTGGGCGGGCAATGAGAAAAAAGGCCAATTGAAGTTTTCTTACCTGCAAAATATTGACGATATTGGTTATGAGTTTGCCGAGCCGAGGACCGCAGGTTACCGGAGACCACGACGAGAGGGCGAGGGGCTGCTGTGGCTTGCGCAGTTGGCGGAAGGGACGTTAGGCAAGTAGCAGGTCGGCGCCGTAAGTGGGCTCTGGCATAATCGGCGGTTTTGTTTGCAAAAGATTCTATGAGTTTGATTGCCGCGGCGTGACTGGATTTCACCAGACAAGAGTTTTTCGCTGGGGACACACGTGATGCTGAGTCTGATCAAAGGGCTGGTCAATCAGAAATTTAGCCGAGCCAAGCGGGACCAGCCCTTTCGTAGCTCATGCTTTAGCGATTGTGGGAAAGGGACAGCAAAATGAAAAATGCAATTCCAATAGTCTCTGTACTCATCTCCATTATGATAAGCGTGGCGGGTTCTGCCGAGACTCGGATTTACGTGTTTCTTCCGGGCGAGAGTACCGTGGTTCAAACCGGTGGCTTTATGGGCATTCACGAGACTCACTCCATCGAAGGGCGCTTTCAGTTAACAGTAGATTTTGTGGCAAACACTGCCTCCTTCGACTGGGTCGACGCTACTCTGAGTGAGAGCCCTTTTTTGTATACTCGAAGTCTTGGCATGCTCTTTAATATGACAAACCTGGCGGGAACTGTCGTTAGCAATACGAGAGTCGAATTTCTGGGCAAGACCGCAGACGGTACAGACGCTGACATTCTTGTGACGCTGACCCTCGCGGGCGATTCGGTGCTCCTGACGGGCCAGATCACTTCGCCCTGTTGTGACATGTATGACTACACTTTGGACGCGGTGGCGCAGAGAGGGCCTGCTGGCTGGACGTACGACTATCTTGATGATTTCAGCACTAACAAAGCAAAAGAGGATAGTTACATCCATTCTGTCTTCTGGCCCGGCGAGGCCTTCCCGCCGCCTGAACCCTATTTGTACTATTACGGCGCCGGAGCCGATCGAGGTCTTGTCTTCATGGGCTATCGGGGTCAGCCCGCACACCTGGGCTATTGCTTCCCAATTGGACCGGCACAGGGTCTCAGAGCGGTCAGAGGGACTCTGGAACTTGACATAGCGTTTCCTGCCAACGCTGAGATTTCTCAGTCGCCGCCCGGCTACTTCCTTTATTCTATTTCAGCCGACGGCCTAAACTGGTCCATCCCCGAGGCATTAGGTCCCGGGCACCACAACATCCGCATAGCGTCAGTTCAAGGAACCTGCTATGTCATTTTCTTTGGGACCAGGGTTTTGGCTGATAATCTTGAGGTGCACTTGTATTCGCCGCCGGCGACGATTCATGTCCCTGGAGACTTTGGTACTATTCAGGAAGCGATTGATGTGGCCGGTGACGGTGACATTATCGAGGTTGCGCCGGGCGTCTATAAGGGCGACGGCAACTGGGATATAGAATTCCGCGGCAAAGCAATTACCGTGCGTAGCGCCAATGGTCCGGCCGAGACTATTATCGACTGCACCCGCTCCTCTGGTGCCGCAAGTGCGGGTAAAGGTCATAGAGGATTCTATTTCCACGAGTCAGAGACGTCGGATTCGGTGTTGCGTGGCTTCACCATCAAGGGTGGATGGATACCGGGCTATGAGATTCCGGCTGACCATATACGGTGGAACTTGAGTCCGACACATCCGATAGGTGGCGGGATATATTGCGAGTATAGCAGCCCGACCATCATCAATTGCGTGATAAAGGACTGCGGTACCGAGGTCGGCGGCGGAATCGGTTGCGTCGGCGGTGCGTCAACGATCGTTGATTGCCTAATTGAAGACTGTACCGCGGGGGGAGCTGGGAACGCTAAATCTGGTGGCCGCGGTGGCGGCATAGGCGTCATTCGCTTTGCCGACGTCAAGATAAGCAATTGCCGAATAAGCAACAACTCCGGCTACTACAACAGCCACGGAGGCGGCATATACTGCCGCCGCAGCGGTGCGTTGATATATAACTGTGAAATTTCCTTCAACAGTGCAGAAGGCAATATAGAAGGTGGTGGGGTGTACTGTGCCGGCTCGGAGACAAGGGTGATTCTGAAGAACTGTATTGTGTCCCATAATGTTGCCCAGGCCGGCCCCGGAATATTCACAGAACTTGGCCCAGTCTGTTTGGATTGCCCGCTGTGTTATGTTCGCGTAAGAAATTGTACGATTGCCTACAACCGGCTGTCGGGGCCGCAGATGCCTCCTTTCCCCGGTGGAGGGGTACACTCCGTTGGCAGTGACATCATCGTTAAGAACAGCATTGTCTGGTACAATGAAGGGACTCCCGTACTACTTATTGATCCGCCGTCCAAAAGCCCCGTGGTCTATTCAGATATCGAGCGCGGATACTTGGGGCAAGGAAACATTGATGCTAAACCGCTATTTGCACCGTCTGGCGTGCCCGATTACCACGTGCAGTCCATCTATGGCCGTTATGACCCGACGAGCGGAACATGGGTTATTGATAAGAACCACAGCCCGTGCATTGACGCTGGTGATCCCAGAGACCCTGTTGGGTATGAGCCTTTACCCAACGGCAAACGGATTAACATGGGTGCCTATGGTGGTACCCGCCAGGCAAGTAAGGGCGTCGCTAAGCTTGTTTATCACGTTGATGGAATCAACGGCGACGATTCCAATACCGGTCTAAGCAAAGCCAAAGCATTTGCAACCATAGAGAAGGGCATTGATTCGGCAAGGAATAATGACACAGTAATGGTCTGGCCGGCTGTGTACCACGAAGAGGTTGATTTTGACGGTAAGGCGATAACCGTTCAAAGTGCCGCCGATGCAGCGGTGGTGGTTGCTTCGAGCGGTTATGCGTTCTCGTTCTATAAGGGCGAAGCATCCGACAGCGTGCTGCGGAATTTTGTAATCACAAGAAGCGAATACGGAATCTTCTGCAACGGGACTTCGCCGACCATCAGCAATCTGACAATAGTAGATAATCAGTTTGGCATTGCCGCTTACGGCGGCGCAAATCCTAAAATTGCCAACTGTATTCTCTGGGATAATACCAGTGGGGACCTGTTCCAGTGCGAAGCTCGTTATAGCTGCATCCAAGAGGAAGGGCATAGCGAAGGGCTGGGTAATATCAGCAAAGTTCCATTGTTCGCCGACCCCAACGACGGTGACTATCATTTGCGTTCCAGGTATGGTCGATACTGGCCTGAACATGATGTATGGGTCATCGACGCGACAACCAGTCCTTGTATCGACAGGGCCGACCCCAGCGTACCTCCACGAAGAGAGCGAATGCCCAACGGGGGCAGGCTTAATATGGGTGCCTATGGTGGAACTGGGTTTGCCAGCATGAGCCGATGGCCGTTAAGGGGCGATGTGAATCAGGACGGCGTGGTGAACGTTAAGGATTTCGCCCTGGTGGCGGAGAGCTGGCTGGAGTCCCTGCCTTGGGCACCGCGGGAACTGCCGGCGGTCGATATCGTTAGCCCGGTCGATGGTATTGTGATCCCGATACCAAGGACGACGTATGAATATTGAGGCAGATGTCTGACCCTGCATCCAAGGTGGGACCTTCGATAATTGGGAACATAATAGAACGCGTTAAGCGGTCAGATGCCGAATTTCGACGATTCTGCCGTAACTGAAGCCATAGGCAGAGTACGGCGCGAACAAAGCGAGGCTGATAGGGGGAAACCCACAGCCGCGCATTTGTTCTGCGCATCCGTCAGCTTGCGCCCTGAATAAGGTTGCAGGCGAACAAATAAACGTATATAATAGAGGAAAGCCAGTCGTAAGTAGGTGAGCCGTATACTTAGTGAAAGGGATTTGAGCAGATTCGGAGGACGAGCAAATCGACTCCCTATGTCGAAACATCGCCGTAAATGAAAACCAGAAGCGAGGGTTCACTCTGGTTGAGCTTCTGGTCGTAATGTCCATCATCTCCATGTTGTTGGGGATTATGCTGCCGGCATTGGGTAGGGTGAGGTACAAAGCCCGCATGATGCTGGGGATCAGCAACCAGAGGCAGATTACCAGTGCGGTCAATCTGTATGCGTTAGACAACGACGACCGATACCCGCATTCAGTCGCCACCATAGGGTTCGGAGATAGCTGGAATTGGTCTGATCCGACGAAGCTGACGGGCAATAGAAAGCGGAGTCCGGGACTTCATCGTTCGATGAGCGCCTACTTACGCAGTTACATTCCGGCTGCCAGCACCATGTATTGCCCCAACGCCCCCCGTAAATACAAATACCTTCAACAAGCGTGGGACGCCGGGGACGACTGGGATAATCCGGAGACGTCCTTCCCCTCGGACCCGGTGGGGGGGACATATTGCTTCTACTGGAACTATACAGGATTTCTCGGGGGAAGGAGAACTCTCTTGAGGGGGGCGCAAGGCCCCGCAAGTGGTGGAAGAAGGTACAGCAAGCTCTTGGTAACTGATTATTTCGGCTATGATCACTGGCGCAGCCCCGGTGCCTACGGCAGCTGTGAGAGACTTAAAGGCGCAGATATCACACCTGAAACGTGGCTCTTGTCAGCCTACTGGTCTCGTAAGGCCGATCCGGTTTCCGGAATGCCCCACATCAAGTTGCAGGCTGGCTACACGGATGGACATGTCGAAAGCTACGCACCATCGGAAGCGGTGCCGATGAAGGTATCGATAACTGCCGATGGTAGGGTCCCATATCCAGATAGTGTGGGACCAGGCATTTTCTATCTGCCCGCCAACGCCCTGCATTGACATTTATCCGGTTATAGGGCGTTCTGGCCTCTTGAAAACTGCAACTCGACCTACACTCGCCGATATTCTTCTCAGAATTGACTGAAGAGGAGCTATTTCACATTGTGCTCTTGTCATGCAAATAGCATGGGTGCCGCGCCGGCCTTTTTCTGTCAGCGTAATGCACCGGAATTCTCATCCGCGCAACATTTTGGCTTCAGAGCGAATTTTTTGTATGTTTTGCTTAGTGGGACATAGCACATTTGCCGTCGCAAGTAGACGGCAAAATGGCCGTTGTTGAAGGGGTATCCAAAAGTTCTTTCAGTGGGTTGGCACTATTAGGCAGAGCTATTGCCCCACGTTTCTGTTCTAAAGTACGTATATACTCCATTGTGTTCATGCGGCGCGAATTTGGCCTTGGCCACTATATATAGTTGAAAGGGAAAATGATGAAGGTTATTCAAATCTCTGATGAACTCTATGATAAACTCAAAAGTTGTGTCGTTGATCCTTTTGATGACACTCCGGAGTCTGTCATCAGCCGTTTGCTGGATATTGTGGATAAAGCCAAGACCAGGTGGTCTCCGTTGGACGCCCATATAGAAAATGCCAAGCAACAAGCAGAGCCTCAGAATCAGAACAGGCGGCCCGAACGGTCGGAGCACTGGAAGGAACAAGCCGAGGCAGTATTATAAGACTTTCGGTGCTTAGCTCGGCCCCTACAGCCGTGGACGTTACACGCGGCTTAGGCTCCTGAGTTCCGGCATTATCCGGTCCAACTTCCAGTATTTCTCGAAGAGAACTCCATTCGGAAGTAGCGCGAACTGCCTTCTTCGGCGGCGTCACGCTCCTTGCATAGTCCGAAATCTCTCTGTGGTTAGGTGTCCAGGCATTGCTTTGAGACTGGCAGGCGAGAATCGTCGTAGGTTTGATGATGTAGGAACAATACCGTAGTGACCCAATTTCTCCACCTGTCAAATGTTCTTCCAACACCGCACGGGCTGCAAATCGCCTCTGTGGGAGTATGCTGGGTCTCTCTCGCCCGTTGAGCTTCCGGTGTCATCGCTCAAGCAACTCTTGTTAGTTAGTTTTGAAA
>Ga0209635_10002721_pt1 | contig 13640 bp, 19 predicted proteins | sample DeeMarSWOR230_32_FD_187463 | JGI IMG/M metagenome (GOLD analysis project Ga0209635, IMG submission 187463) | Marine sediment microbial communities from White Oak River estuary, North Carolina - WOR-2-30_32 (SPAdes) (version 2) | ecosystem: Environmental > Aquatic > Marine > Intertidal zone >...
AGTAAGGATAGAGCAAGGGATTCCTAATCCCTGTGTCGCCGGTTCGAGTCCGGCCAGGCGCCCCACATTTTTTCCCCTGATATCCCTTAAAAATCAGCAACTTAGAGAATTTTTCTGAAATTTTGCCTTTCCCTAATTTTCAACAATTATACCCGTTTTTCAGTGTCAAACACGTCATAAATCTTGACAGTCTTTTTCGGGGATAATTTTTGAGGAAATTATCGATATTACAGTTTGAGTGAATAAGAAATATTTTAAGAAAGATAGAGTATTAATTGGAAAAGACTAGGCCTCCATCGCACTATTGCGTAGACAATTAAAAGAATAAAATGAAACCCTTACCCTATTTCTTAGAATAAGGAAATTTCTTTGATATATGCTTCATTAATGCTTTTGTTAATCTTTGTGGTGAGCTGCCGATCCCACCGCTATATGTATGATTATAGTTCCATATTAATTTGGAGTCACTTCTACTATGGATAGCAACATCTACATCAACTTTATTAGTTGTGCCGAATGGGGCAAACAGTACGGCGAGTGCAATGGCAGCTCCCGTCGACATTGGTTTTGAGCGACGAATTCTACCTGATAGTACTACATCAACATTTAGGATTTCTGCTAGTTCAGATTTTGAGTAGTTTCTTATTTTTCCATAAGCAATTTCAGCTTTTGATAATAATGCATTTGTTGTATCTATATCCTGAAATTCAATTGTATATCTACCTTCACTCGTCCTTTTTAAAAAGTATGTATAAATCTCTCCCTGCACCCCATAAGCTTCGTCTTCTTCCATTTCTCTTAACATTTCAACAGTCATACTCTGTGGTAACTTTTTCATGGCAATTGTAACATCAAATGGTAAAATTGCTAAGATCTTGTGTTGTTCTCGTTCTGAACTAAATTTAGGGCTCGTATAAATAGTTGGTTTGCATCCACTAAAAAGAATAATTATTATTAGTAATACAGAAACAAAAGCAGAAATAGGTAAATTTTTCTTTTGCATAATTCAACCCTCCTCTTTGTGAATTTGCTTATTAAATCTATAATATTTTATTTTTAATTGTCAAGGTTTTTTTCTAGCGTCAAAAAAAGAATTATCATTGTATTCTAATGCGTTACGTTCAACAAATATCTGGACTATGAATCTAGAGGTTGGGGGTTCGAGACTCCTAGTTCAACCCACATTTTCTCCCTTGATATTTCTTAAAAATCAGCAACTTAGAGAATTTTCCTGAAATGTTGGCTTTCTCCAATTTACAACAACTATACCCGTTTTTCAGTACCAAACACATCACAAATCTTGACAGTCCTTTTTTATGGTTTTTTACTTTTTCGCTCATGTATGATATTAGATTTTCGGGCCATTAAATTAATAAGGGGGTTAGAATGAAAATACTTGATGAATTTTTCAGAATGCCAAGATTCGCACCAGCCATTTTTGCTGCTTTCCTTTCTTTGCTTTTGCTCCTTTTTATAGGAGAGGTAGGAGATAAAGTAAAATTATTTCTCCTTCCATCTCTTATTCTATATGCTCAAGGTGCTGCTTTTGTTGGAATGATACATCGGCTTATAGGATTAAATTATGAAAAAAGAGAAGAAGCTAATAATGAAAAACCAATTCCAGTAGGCCTGAAAATCTTAATTTATTTTATACACCTTATATTGCTGGCACTTCTTATTGCCTATAATTTATTCAGATGTGTTCTATAATTTTGCCGTAAAGATTCTTGATGCTTTTTTTGTAACGATGATAATGAATAAGTAATATTATAATTATTAATATTCTCTTCTATAGAGCCATAGATTATGTTCTTTAGATATCACGCATTCTGTTTCTTCAACAAAATTTGAAAGTTTTTCCTCGTTATTAATGTGAATATACATAGATGAAATTTGCCCTAATTCTTGTGCTACCAAACAATAAGATTGAGATAACTCTCTGTGTTTTTTAATTTGTGACCAAGCAATAATAACGGCAACAATAGTTATTAAAATTCCTACCGGATTGATCTTAATAGAGGGTATGGATAAAAAAAGAAAAGCTAAAATTACTGCAACAGCTTCTATAGATAATGAAATCCAAAAATAAGATGTCTCTTTAGTTTTATTTATCTTGGTTTTTTCACTATACCATTTTTTTTGATTCTCAAGGCGGTCCTCTAAATAAAATGATTTTCTTTCATTGAAAGATTCGTTTCTAACGTCTCGCATTTTTTGGGTTATTTCACTCCCGGTTATATTTTGTTTTCCAAGTTTTTTTGCAGCAGCCAATTTTTTAGCCCTGATTTGCTTTAGGTCTTCTATAAATTTTCCATCGAGCTCTTCTGGAGTCATTGAGTCCTGATATGGTTTTGCTTGAATCATATATTTCCAAGTTATGCTTTTAACAGACTCGGCTATTGCCCGACAATTAAACCATTGTTTATCGTAGCCAATCAACTCTTTAAATATTCTTGCTATTAAAGCAAAAAATAGAAAAATCGCTGTTGCCGAATATAAAATTTTTTCAAACTTCAAATAATTGATATTGATATTACTGGAAATGGCCGCAAGAATAATTACTGTTAGTTCAACCTTAACTAAACATAAATATCTCTTTTGGGCTTCTTTGCTTCCCTTGTCAGAGATTTGAAATAATTGGGGATAATCTGAATCTTCCACTTTTTTTAATTAAACTAAAAATTTTAACGAGTAGCAAGCGTTTGAAGTGTTTCTTCACTCCAAGAATACAAGTAAATCTCATTATCTGATAGACATTTTGGTTTTATGCCATTAGTGTCTTTCAACCGAATTGCATATACTGGTTTTTTCTGTTCGATTGTCATTTCTACTTCCTCGGGAATCCAATGACTTTTATAAGTATCATTTCCAACGAAAACTATGGTTCGGGACGTGCCCTTAATAGAGGTTGAAATTGCCCTGCGGATAACTGCGGGATCGTCTGTATCCCACCGACTTAGAAGGTCGTGAACTCTAAAATCTAAATTTGTATATCGAGGATTTTCAGCTCTGCCTTTAATAGTAAGCACAACACCCCTGTCTGATTCTGAGAAACTAAAAAATACAACGTTGGCCATAATTTTGCCCCCTTTTAAATTTATTTATTTCCAAAATATTTACCTCTAATATTTCATTAAATAATTTATTTGTATTATTCATTTAAGAATACCCCCGAATTACCCTGAAGGCTAATTATGTCTTCTTTTTCAAGAAGTCGCAAGGAGGGCATTATCTCAGATTTCCTTTTAGAGAATTTTCGCTGAATCTCTCTAAGAGATACTTTTTTTCTTTGGGCTAAATAATCAAGTAGCTTTAATTTAAACTTTGATTCTCGGTCTATCCATCGAAGTCGTTTCAATATTTCTACAACAGTATCGCGGCCAGGGCGTGTTGAAACTGCGGATTCTAAGACTTTTTTAAATTCGGGATGATCTTTAGAGGCCTTGAGCAAACTTAAAAATATTCTCTCAAAATCATCCGGGAGAGGTTGAGAGGTTAAATGAGACTCGAGGCTTTTTAGCAAATTGAGATATTGATCAGAGCGGGGGGCCTGCTCAATTGCTAATTTGGCCAGAGCGCTTGTTATTTGCGGCCTTTCTTTATGTCTAGACCTAATTTTTTTGCTATATTTGAAGCTAATGCCATACGGATCTCTTGTTGGAACCAGCTCAGGGTTTTCATCCCATATTTCTTCCAAGATTGAATCGATATCTTCCCACTTTGAATTTCTGGTTTTAAGAGACAACCAATAAATGAAAAAGGGCCATTTGTGAAGCCGGCCTTTTCGACCTTTTATTTCAGCATTTGCTTTATTATAAAGCTTTACTATATCTGCCTTAGAATTCCCCCGCATTAAATCTTCAAGGTCCTTCTTAGCTTCTTTCTTAATCTCTTGCCTAAATTGTTTCTGTCTAATCTCCTCAAAAAGTTCTTGATGATCCATGCTTGCACCTTGTCAGAAAAACATCCTCTCCTTTTGTCCCCCTCTTAAAAATAATATTTGTTACGATGAAAAGAGATACCCGAGTAATAAATTACTTATTATCCGAGGTTGATATTAACATAGATGTTGTAGGTTGTCAACAATGGAATACAACATATTGAAGTCAAGACAGAATGGAGGCAAGAAAATGCCGAATAGAAAATTAAAAGCCATGCGTTATCTTTCCGGGATGAGCCAAGATGAATTAGCAAGCCTAGTAAAAATATCCCAGGCGAAAATTAGCAGGATCGAATTGGGCTATATCCGTCCTAGCACAGAAGATAAAGAAAAAATTGCAGAGGCTCTCAAGATATCGTCAGAGGAGTTATTTCCAGAGGTCTAAACATGGAAAGACGCTGGATATCTGTCCGTGAATGCAGCTCATATTTGAGCATACATGAAAAGTCTGTCTATAGACTTATCGACCACGGCGAAATTCCAGCGAGTAAGGTCGGCGGTAGCATTCGTGTGGATTTGAAGAAATTAGAAGAGATGTTGGAAGAACGAGAAGCGGAGTCAAGATGAGCGATATTTTAGAAAAAGAAATTTTAGGGGCCATTATTTTGCACCCTGAATTATTAGAGAAACTTCCTGATATTTCTAATATTTTGGATTCTGATAAAAACCGATTGATTTATAAATCATTAAAGCAAAATTTTGAGAAAAGCCTAGTCATCGATATTAGCCTTATCGCTGATGATTTGAAAGAAAAGGTCCCTGCTAATTATATTGCCAGCACACTAGAGGGCCTTCCTCATTCTCAAGCCTCTCTGGAGGTTGTCCTGGAGAAAATTAGGCGATTAAAAGTTAAGAGCAAAAGAAAAGAGCTGCTCAAAAAAGTAAATGAAATCAATCAACAACTTGAGAAGACGGGTTCCGCTCCTGATTTATCAGAAATCAGAAAATTATTTGATGAGCTGGATGCTCTTGAAGTTAAAAAGGGAGAAAGTGAAGACGCTGCCATTACGGTTGAAGAGCTCGGGACCCTGCAGATCAAAGAGATAGATTGGCTGATTAGGCCCATAGTTGAGCGCTTCGGATACACTCTCTTGGGTGCTCAAAAGGGAGTTGGGAAATCGCTTCTTGTGACCCAACTTGGTTTATATGCGGCCTCTGGCCTTTCTCCGTTTCTCAGCGAATCAATAATAATTCCTAAGCCCGTTAATGTTTTGTTAGTCCAGCAGGAAGTAAGCCTTGCCGGGATGAAAGACCGTCTTTTCAAAATGCAAATGGAGAAACGCTTCAATCCTGGAGGAAGGTTCAGACAGTTGACTACAACGGGAGCCTGGTTGAATTTGACTGAAATGGCGGACTACCAAAGGCTTGTCCAGCTTATTGAGAAATACAAACCCGATATCCTCATCCTGGATCCGCTCTATACGTTTTACCCAAAGGAACTGAACACGTCCGGCGATATTTCGCCCATGATGAAAGTACTCTCCGATCTGAAAACGAATTTCAATCTTGGCCTGGTAGTAGTTCATCACTTTAGCAATAAAGAAGACCCAGACATTCAGCGGACCCCGGTAAGCCGGTTCATGGGCCATTCGATGATTGCCAATTCCGCCGATGTAACAATCGGCCTAGATTTCCTTCACCCCAAATATCGCCAGGCTTCTCTCCCACTGCCATATCAGAATTACATCATGATCGAGGTTACCACCAGGCATGGAGAATGGCCGGAGCGATTCGCGCTTGAAAGGAAGCGGGGCTGCCTGATTTTTGAAAGGAGCTCAATCTGGCAAGACATACATCGAAGCCTTATTCCAGGTCAAATTGAAGACTTGCTGGAGGCCAACGGTGGAGAAATGCTTCAAAAGCAGATCATAGGGGCATTGAAGAAAGAGGCGAGTCAAACGACCGTGAAAAGAGCGCTCTATGAAGCCGAAGGCCGGACGATCGAAAAAGAGGCCCTTCCCGGAAAAGGAAATCCCGTCCTGTGGAGGCGAATAAGATGAGCCCCCTGACATACCCCCGTAGAGTGGACCAAATCGTTTTTATATGGGGTGGTATTTCGTCCACCCCCCCTGGACGATATAACTGTATATATATCATAGTTTTAGACGTTGTATGTTGTCTAAAGAGGGTGTCTCAGGGGGGTATGGACCAAATGGGTAAAATAGCGCCTTGGCGAACACAGCGAGACGGCTTTCCTATGGTTCAGAGAAGAGCGTCGCGAGCCGTGGACTCAGAGTCCATTGTTTTCCCCTGGAGAGAGGGAAAATTGTCAAGATTTATGACGGGTTTTAACCTCTTAAAAAATGTCATGAAAGGGCTAAGTTATTGCAAATAAAGGATAGACAATGAGCGATAAATTAACAAGAAAGAAGAGAAAGGCCAGGATAGGCCGGCCTCCTAAACATGGGGGGTATTCTCTCATGGTTCAGAGGGGAGAACTGCCCGAGAATCGAAAGCATATCAAGAAATATCTGACTGAAGTCCGGGATGGCCTTATCTCTGACCTGGGTCCCGCTGAAGATAATCTCACGGCTGCTCAGATCGTATTGATTGACCGGGTTATTTCTAAGCTCGGAGTGGTCCGCTGTATAGAGGAATTCTGCAAAGATGACGGAGTCATGCAGGGCAAGAGATTAGCCCCCAGTTTAAGGGAATCCTATCTGGCCTATAACAACAGCATTCGCCTTGATCTCCAGGCCCTGGGGATAAACACCAGGAAGACTGAAGAGGTTGGCCTTGCTGAATATATTGCTGAGAACTATCCCGACAAGAAGGATAAGAAAGATGACTGATCAAAGATGCAAGTTGTGTGAAGAGCCTTATCCCCCATTTGCTCTGCACTTTTCTAACAGGGCTGCCATCGAGGCGGGCTACTGTTCTTATTTCTGCATGCTTTCTGACCTCGGAAAAGAAAAGGCTTTGAAGGCTTTGCAAAAATACAGGGGGAAATCCTTTGAGAATCAATCACAGGATGAGCGGTCATGAAAACCCAGGCAGATTCACTGTTAACGGCGCGTAGAGAGGCGAACTCCCGTCAAGACAAGGTTAGGTATTGCCTAACGTGTGAAAAGGAAATCAAGTCAAAGAATCCTAATAAGAAATTCTGTCGTGATAGATGCCGATTGCTTCATTGGACAGTTAACATCCTGATAAAAGAATACAAGGCCGGACAAGTCAACGGCTTGAGGGATTTGATTAAGGAGCTATGCGAATGAGGGTTAAGATCATTCTCCCTATTGTAACCCCGAGCCTGAATGAGTTACTACGGATGCATTTCAGAGAGAGGAAGAGGTTGAAACGGGACTACGGTTGGCAGCTTATAGCCAGCGGCGTGAATGATTCCCAATATAGAGTCAATGGCATAAAGCAAAGGCGGAGAGTGGAGATCAAGTCTTTTCGTTCCCGGCTTCTGGATCAGGATAATTTCATCGGTGGATTGAAGCCTTTCATTGATGCTCTGGTTGAGATGGATCTTCTTTTAGATGATGGGCCTGCGTATCTCCAGCTAGAAGCAGAACAGGAGATTGCGCAAGAGCAAAAGACAGAAATCATTATTGAGGACATGTCATGAACAATATAAATATCATCCAGGCCATTGAAGATAAGAATATCCTGGGCTCTCTCTTTGTAGATCAGGACACATGGTCTACGTGGAAAGTTGTGCTCAAAGCGATCTTCGGGCTCCCCATGATCAAGGGAGAGTTGAAGGCTTATCAAGAATTCACGGGCCGGAAGAGGTCATCAAAGAATCCGTTCAAGGAAATCTTTCTTATCATCGGAAGGAGAGGGGGCAAGTCTTTCATTTCTGCCATCATCGCTGTTTTCCTAGCCGTGTTTAAGGACTGGAGACAATATCTCAGGCCCGGGGAGATCGGTTATATCATGACGGTTGCGAGCGATCGGAAACAGGCGAGCGTTGTCTTGAATTATATCCGGGCGATTCTCAGGCTGCCTATATTCAAGGGGATGGTTGTTAATGAAACGAAAGAAGAGATCGAACTTAACAACCAGGTCACGATTTCCGTTCATACGTGTAGTTATCGGAGCTTGAGGGGATATACGGTCCTGGCCGCCATTTGTGATGAGATTGCTTTCTGGAGAGTCGAGGGAGCAAATCCAGCGGCAGAGGTTTTGACAGCACTCCGTCCCTCACTTGCCTCAGTCCCGGAGTCCATGCTGATTGCGATATCTACCCCTTATTCACGGAGCGGGCCTCTTTATGAATCATTCAGGGATAAATACAGCCAGGATGATCCCGATATCCTGATTTGGAAGGCGCCGACTAAGACAATGAATCCAACTATTCAAGAGCGGATTATCGACAGGGCGCTCAAAGAGGATTATTCGGCTGCCCGCGCTGAGTGGATGGCAGAATTCAGAGAAGACCTTGAGACTTTTCTTTCTACGGAAATGATCGAGGCTGCGAGAATTTCAGGCCGCTGGCAATTGCCCCGCATTGAGGGGGTTAGTTATTCAGCCTTTACAGATCCAAGTGGAGGCCGAGCTGATTCGTTTACGCTGGCAATAGCACATCAAGAAAAAAGAGATGACGGGACTGTGAAAATCATCCTTGACCGGCTTGAAGAGAAAAGGCCCCCATTTGGACCCCAGAATGTAGTCAAAGAATTCACTGAAATCCTGAGACGCTATGGAATTCATAAGGTCGTAGGAGATAAATACGCTGGGGAGTGGGTTTCTAGGGCTTTTCAGGATGAGGGAATAAGTTATGAAGGCTCTGAAAAAAATAAAAGTGAAATCTATCTTGAGTTTGAGCCTTTGCTTGCACAGGGCCAGGTTGAGCTTCTAGACAATAAAAATTTATTCAATCAGCTAAGAGGGCTTGAGCGCCGGACTCGAAGCGGGGGCAAGGATGCGGTTGACCATTACCCTGGAGGTCATGATGACCTTGCGAATGCGGCAGCTGGTGCCTGTGTGATGATTGGCAAGAGAGTGGCACCTGGTTGGGAGCCTTTTGATTTGGGTGATAACGATGATGATGAAAGAGAGTCATCAGGGATGGCAAAAACATTGACCCAGGCATTGAGAAGAAATCGCTGGTGAGCGATTTAGAATAAATTTTTCGGAGGTAACAGACAATGAGTGATTTAAAAGAGTATCAAAAACACAGGGCAAATCGTGAAAGCCTTGCCGGTCGAATAACGGGACTTCAAAACGATATTGACCGCTTGGCTAAGGAACTTGAGCCGCTTGAGGAAGATGCTCTAAAGGCTGAAATCCTGGAGCTCAAAGATTTCGAGGAAAAGAAGCGGGCCCTCAAAGTTCATCGGCAGAAGATTATCGATCTTAAAGCCGAACTGGAGGAAAGCAGGAAAAAACTCAGGGTTATGAATGAGCTTCTTCCTGGATTTCAGGATAAGGCTCGCATGGAACTTGCCGTGAAGCATCGGGACACTTTCAAGAAGGCGCTCCCACCATTCATTAAGTTATTACAGAATGCACTTGAGGCAGAGGCCGGACTGAGAGAGATTCAAAAGAAAGCCGCCGTTGAGTTCAATGAAAATGAATTGGGAGCCTGTCCGATTTCTGATTGGATTCCTTTCCTTCAAAGAACCCATGAACATCCGCTTTCCGCACGGCTTTGGGAAGAACAGATCAAGACATGGAAAAGCCAATTCCGGCTTGATTGATGACAAGGAGAAAAAGAAATGAAAGTTGTTACAAAGATTATCTCCACAGAGGTTAAGTCCATAGACGAAAAGAAGAGAATCATTTGGCACCCGATAAGCGTTGAGGTCCGGGACCGCATGGGAGACATTGTTAGGATAGACGGAATTGACGTTGAAAACTTCAAGAAGAAGCCGACTGTTTTCTATGGTCATAATTACACGGGATATGATCCCTTGCCGGTTGTGGGAGAGAATGTTGGGTTCGTGAAAGACGGGAAGAAGCTCCTGGCCGGGACTAAGTTTCTTGGTCCTGATGATGGGCTTTCCGGGAAATTGTCCGATCTTGTCAATGACCTGTGGGCACTCAATAAGCGAAAACTGGTTGGCTGGTCTGTGGGATTTATCCCGCTTGAAACGGCGGATCTGAAAGAGGATGGCCGGACGGTCGGCCATGACTTCAAGAAGAGCGAACTCTTGGAATATTCAAACGTTTTGCTTCCGGCCAATCAGGAGGCCGTCAATAACATGATTAAAACGGGGATCATCAGTAAGGATTTTGCGGACCCCTATCGTGTTACTGAGCAGTTGAGGAAAAGTCGGCAGCCTGATTTCAAAAGTCTGATTGAATCGATAAATAAATATCGCCAGGAAATTCAGAACACAAATAGAGTTTTAATGCAGAGCCTTCAAATGGAACGCTTCCATTATCGGGAAGTAGGAGAGGACAAGGTTAATCCCGACTCGTTGAGGCTTTCAAAGCGGCTTCTTGAATACTGCAAATGGGTCCTGGGTCTTCCCGGGCTTCGTATTCAATGGATCGTCAAATGTGGTCCCGGCGAAGGCAAGCCCTTCGTAAATCCGATTCTGGGCCAGGCTGAGACAGATGGGAATACAATCCTGATCAGAGCGGATTCTGGAATATCGAATATCCGGACTACCATCCCTCATGAGGCGCATCATCAATGGATGAGACGGAAACACGGATCCCCCCAAAATGCTGAAGAGCTGGAATTTTGGGAGGCTACGGCCGAGAATTTCACGGCAAAGATTTGGGGTGAAATCCGCAAGCTTTACCAGGAAGAAGACGGCTATATTTACTGGCCAAGATAAATAAACAGCGGGATCAGGATATGAAACTTGATTCCGGCTGCACTACTTTGAATTATGAGGTAATGTCCAGAAGAATTAATTCGGCTATGTCCCAAGGGACACCCCCAAGATGAGATTAATTTTATCTTGACAAATCGAGACTAAAGTCTTACCTTATGAGTATGGACAAAGAAAGACTAAAGACTGTCGAGAATCTCAGAGCCTTCATGAATGAAACGGGCCTTACTATCGGCCCCATGTCTAAAGTCATTGGATGTTCATCCAGGCAAATCTCAAGATGGTTGAGTGGCGAAGCTATGCCCAGTGCTGTTTATGCGCGTCTCATTAATAGTGCTTTGAAGCGTCTCCAGGCACGCCGGACTAAGGCTTAGGTATTAGTCAAGGCGAGTTAAGGGCTTACAGAGGCTCTCAGAGCGATGTTTTTCAGGGGTACTGTGGAAAAAATACATGAGATATTTCCTTGATAAAAAAGGAGGAGTATGAAACAGATAGCTAAAACGGGAAGGCCGAGACCCAAAGATCCCGGCCCAGGCGCGATCCATGCGACGGATCGCAAGAAACAACGCCATTTGAAAGATACAGTTTATATCTTTCAATGTCAAGAAAGGGGAAAAAATGAAATTAGGAGGTTATCTAAGTTTAAAAGCTCCAGGTTTGAAAAAATGCGAACTCGAGCCGAACGATCCGCGAAATGATCCTGAACTTATTTTCTATCTAGACGATGGGAAAAAAGTGGAATTCAACAAGGTCGATGTTTACGTTGATGTTTCTGGAGATAAAAACGTCCACCTCAAAGACTCTTCAGATGATGAGTGTGTATTGTTGAGCGGATCATATCATTTCGGATTTGAAAATGAAAAGGAGGAGAGTGCAGGACTGACCATCTCTATTGACCAGGCGCGGAAACTGAAACGGATGCTCGAGCTGTATATACAAGCCTATGACTCATATAAGGGCTTGTTAAAAGAAACAGAAAAATCTGTTTAATTCTTCACCCGGTCCACGTCCCGCACGTGGCCCGGAGTTAGGGATTAAAAAATGAATGGTGGAAAAATAAAAAAATTGAAAGGCTCAACAAAGGGAAAATCTTCGTCAGGAGCTTTGATTCTTATAGGAAGAAAAATAAAAAATCCAAAAAATATCGGCTTAAATATTTTAGTCGCCATTTTAAGTTGTGCAATTGGATATTTAATTGGAGGAATATGGGGTGCCCTTATAGGATTAATTATTTCTTTGCTTAGTCTTAAGCTAATTGGCCCTACTTTAAAAGAGATATGGAAATAAAACAAGCCAACGAAAAGGTAAGGCGATATGATAAAAGCACGTTCCTACCATTTGATTCTAATTAAAACCCCCCTTTTGCTGAGAAGCCGGAGTTTTGACGTGCTCTCCGGCTGCCACTTTAAAGGTTAAACAAAAAGAGAAAGAAAGATGAATAAATTTGATAAACAACTAGAAAGAAACCTTAAGGGAATTGAATTGGAAAAAGCAGGGAAAGTGGATGAAGCCATTAGACTTTATGAGCAAAATATAGAAGAAAATTTTATTGGAAATTATCCTTATGACAGACTTGCAATTATTTATCGAAAAAGAGAAAGCCTTGATGAGGAAATAAGAGTTTTAGAAAAAGCAGTGTGGGTTTTTGAAAACATCGTAAGCAAAATAAGAAGCGATAGAATTCCAAAATTAGAAAGATTTAAAAAGCGATTAGAGAAAGCAAGAACGCTAAAAATAAATGAGAGGTGAGTCATGAGAAAACCAAAAAAAGAAAGAAACCTTAAGCTGGTTGACGGCAAGTGGTATCTCGATTTCACATTTAATAAGAAAAGAATCCGTCAATTCGGGGGCTATACGAAGGAACAGGCCAGGACTACACTCGCAAAGCTGAGAATAGAAAAACTCGATGAGAAGCTAGGATATAAGAAGCCAGGCAATCAGGAGGACGTTTCCTTTGAGAAATTCGCAAAGGAGTTCTTTGAAACTCATTCAAAGCATAAAAGATCGTGGAGGAGAGATCAAACGTCACTTCAGAATTTAAAGACATTTTTCAAGGGAAAGAATCTCTCAGAAATAACCCCAAGCCTTATCGATAAATACAAAACAAAACGGAAAGAGAAAGTGTCCGAGGCTTCAGTCAATAGGGAGCTTGCCTGTTTAAAAACCCTGTTCACTAAGGCTGTTAGAGAGAATGTTGTTAGTGAAAATCCTGCCAGGGAGATCAGGCTGTTTAGAGAGGATCCCAAAAAGAGGAGGATTCTTAACGATAATGAAATTGTAAAATTAATGGCAGCGATAGAAGAAAGCAAAAGCGAATATCTAAAGGCATTCGTTGTGATTAGCGTAAACACGGCCATGAGGACTTCTGAGGTCTTGTCTCTAAAGTGGGATGACATTAATTTTTTAGATCGGTTCATATTGATTTCGATATCAAAGAATAGGAAAGAGAGAAAGGTCCCCATGAATGACAATGTGATTAACATCCTGAATTCACTTAAAAGGGATAATGATTATATTTTCTTCAATCCTGAAACCCGTGGGCCAGTCAGCCGAATTCAGAGAAGCTTCAAGACGGCCTGTAAAACTGCTGAAATTAAAGGGGTGACTCCCTACAGTTTAAGACATACGGCCATAACTCAAATGGTAAACGAATTGGGGATCGATATCGTCACGGTGGCGCAGATCGTAGGACACTCCAGCATTGAAATGACACGCAGATATTGCCATCCTTCAAAGAAAATAGCACAGCGGGCGGTCGATATGTTAGGGCAGCTTTTTGAGGGGAAAACACGTCAAAAAGTTGACAGCCCTGAAAATATGGCTAAGATTAAAAAGCCCGCAAGTCCTTCAATTTCTTATAATTAGAGAGATATTTTGACCCTCAAGAGGATGGATTCCTAATCCCTGTGTCGCCGGTTCGAGTCCGGCCAGGCGCCCCATTCCTCATGTGTTAAACAATAGGTGAT
>Ga0209635_10002724_pt1 | contig 13626 bp, 13 predicted proteins | sample DeeMarSWOR230_32_FD_187463 | JGI IMG/M metagenome (GOLD analysis project Ga0209635, IMG submission 187463) | Marine sediment microbial communities from White Oak River estuary, North Carolina - WOR-2-30_32 (SPAdes) (version 2) | ecosystem: Environmental > Aquatic > Marine > Intertidal zone >...
TCTGCGGTTAAGTCTCCATATTTTGCTTCATTCCCAGGATATCTTGGATCGCTTGTTTTAAGCGCAGGAGGGGGTGTATCATAACTCCTTCTCCAAATAAGAACTTGTTCTTCACCAACTTCTTTTGCCATTTCAGATTTAAAAAATCCTTGTAGAGCTCCATAATGCCTTTCATTTAATCTCCAAGAACGATAAACTGGAATCCACATTAAATCCATCTCATCTAAAACGATCCATAAAGTTCGAATTCCCCTCTTTAATACTGAAGTATAAGCGATATCAAATGTATATCCTCCTTCTTTCAATAATTTTGCTGCTTCTTTCGCCTCTTGAACTCCTCTTTCTGAAAGGTCTACATCAGTCCACCCGGTGAATCTATTTTCTTTATTCCAAGTACTTTCCCCATGTCTTAAAAGTACTAGTTTATACATTTTAAATCATATTCTCAAATTTTAATTCTCGTGTTATGATATTATTTTAAAACTTAATTTATATCTCTTTAGTTTTTACTACATTTAATAGATATTTTTATTTTAAGACTATTCATTTTTCCCATTCAATTTGAAATTTCTATAGGAAGTATAAAGAGAAATTATTTATAATTCATTAAGAAATATTAAATTACACATTTAAAATAATATAAATTTTTAATAGGTTAATTAAATAATGTCAGAAACCATTAGCACTAGGATCTATACTACAAAAGATAAGTTGATTTGGGCTCTCGCTCAATTTGGGACTTCAATAATCCAAGGTGTGTTTGCTACAACAACGGTTATTTTTTATCATGTTTATTTAGCCTTGGATCCTTTCTATATTGGTATTGCAGCAACGATATATGCTATATGGAATGCTTTAAATGATCCTATTTTTGGGTATATATCAGATAGAACGCGAACAAAGTTAGGACGTAGGATTCCATTTATGAGGTTTACCGCTCCATTCTTAGCATTAACATTCATTTTATTTTGGTTAGTACCTGTAGATTTCCCCCAACTTTCAATCTTTTTATGGATGCTCATCTTAATGTCGTTATATGATACATGTTTTACAATAATAGGTTTAGTATATGCAGCGTTATTACCCGAACTTTCTGAGGATGATCATGTAAGAGGACAATTTCAACAGTTTTCATCGCTTTTTTATCTAATTGGTGTGATATTTGGATTTTTTATACCTGAACTTGTACGTCCAGCAGAAGGATCAACGAACCTTGTTCCCCTATATGTAGGTATGGCAGGTGTAGGTATCATTGGAGCTATATGCATAATTATTACAACCTATAGATTCAAAGAACGGCCTGAATTCACTGTAGTTGATAAGCCTCTTGGGCTTAAAGATTCAATAAAACACACATTTAAAAGTAAAGCGTTTCTTATATTAACGGCCGCAAATTTTATGTCTATTTTATTCCAGCAAATTCTGTTGAGTTATATGTTCTATTTAGCTGATTATGTAATGAAAGTTTCGACCCTAATACTGCTAGTTGCATTAATTTTAGGGTTGATAGTCGGTGTTTTTATTACAAATACACTTTCAAAGAAATTTGGAGTTGTTCAGGCAAATCAGATTCATTTAGGCATTGGAGCAATATTTTTATTAATTTTACCATTCGTTCCATCAATATTAGTTTATTTGTGCTTATTTATTGGGGGATTGGGATTAGCTGGTCCATTGGTACTAACTAATGTGCTGTATGGGCAAGTTACTGATGAAGACGAAATAAAATCTGGAGTTCGTAGAGAAGCTGCATTTTTTGGAACAAATGCAATGCTCACTAAACCTGCACAATCTGTTGCCATCGGAATCGGACCATGGTTGGTAACTATCGCCGGTTTTATAATAACTGAGACAGAACAGAGCTTTCGTGCTCAATTCATGATAAAAGTACTTATTGGTTTAATACCAGGAATCGCAATGCTAATCGCTGTTATAATTCTTTTATTCTACCCATTATCAGGAGATTATTTAAAAGAAGTTCAGGAAAAGGTTTTAGGAATGCATGCTGAGAAACATGAGAAACTTAAAAGTATTTAATCTTTAATTAAACTCTCTCTTTTTTTTAATTTTCTTTATTGTTTGAAAATTGGTTTATATCAAAAGGTATCCTTTCTCCTGAATCAACTAACCTTCTCATTGCTTTTTTCTTACTTTCCTCAATAGCTTTTTGAGCAGGTTGATATTTACGTGCAGGATATCCTATATAAATCCAATCTGGATCTAGAATTTGATTAATTTGAGTAACTGCCCATACTCCTAATGTCGATCCTTGACCAATTATAGTACCAGGGGAAACGATTGAATTACCACCTAATACAACATGATCACCAATTAAAATTTTTTTGATTAAGAGGTAATCTTCTGTATCTAATCGAATTATAATACTTGAAAAAATTTGAGCTCCTTGGCCAATCATGATATTATTACCAAACTCAATGAATTCTACGTCGCTCCAACCATCAAACATAGTGCTTTTAAAATCTGCTCTAATATCACAGATTTTGAAGGCGAAATTACTTACCCATGGAAAACAGAAATTATTCCAAATCCAGAAGATAAATTTCTTAATCGTCACTCTTAAACAGAAAAAGGAATAATCTCTGTTCTTTCGATCAATTTTAAAAACTCCTTCACGTGGTTTATGTAATAATTTAAGTAAAATTAAAATTAATTTTCCACAAAGTAAACTGACGAGGAGATATGATCCCCACCAAGCTAATACGTCGATAAAGATAAATAATATCCTCCAATGAAAGAAATTAGAATCCATAGCAAAATCGAAAAAAGTTAATATCATTACTGAAGGCATGATGAGTGAAAGGAGGTGCAGCAATAAATATAACAAATTTGAAGTAAAAGTCCATCTAAATCCATTTGTAGTAATAGGAATTTTAGTTAAATCAATTAAGTTAATTCTATCTATATGGAACGAATCTTTATTATTTTCCGTTATATAACCCCCCAGTGAATTTACTTATTGCTTCTAGTTTCAATTTTCTTGCGGGAAATCTACCATATATATTATTATCTCCCAATTTGTCATATTTAATAGTAGCACACATAGGCAATACAGTAGAGTCGTCTTCCATTCTTAAACCAGGCATAGCTCCATTTGATAGACTGAAAACACAATTATTTCCCAGTTTTGCTCCAAAAAAAGTTAAATTTTCTTCTCCATAAACTCCATCAACTAAATGGTTTGAAATATGTGAAAAAGTTCCAATATAACAATTCTTTCCAAAATCAATATGACTATGAAGAAAAGTATCTTCAAATATCGTTCCTTTTCCAACTTTATTTGATTTTATAAATCGCAATTCCCAATTAAGAAGCCAAGGAAAAGGTGAACGAATAAAAGCAAATATAGGATATTTAAATAAAAAAGATCTAAAATGATAATAATCTAATGTTTTAGAGGTTTCATCTAAATTTCGATCAAATATACCTTGAGTAGGACCTCTCTTATTTGCTATTTTATAGAACCATCTGGTAAATAAAGCCACAAAGAATAAATGGAGTAAATATAGGCAAATAAAGATTAAAGGAGTAAGAATTAATATGGTAAAAGTTATTGGGTCTAAAAATAATCTTAAAGAAAATGTAATTGAAAGAAAATTTGGAACTAAAAATCCAAAAAGAAAGATGAAAAACAAAAATCCAGGGAGAATAAAAGAAAATCCAATTATAATCCAACCGGCTATTATGTAAAAGTGAAATGGAACGGATAGCTCTTTTGCATGAGCCTTTAAATTCTCTAAATCATACTCTTCTACTTCATCTTTTTTAAAGATTATTTCTGTAAGTTGGTTATAATTATCGATGGATTCTATATTTTTCATTTTTTTAGCAGGAGAACCATGGTAAGTTGAATTACGTTCAAGTCGCTGATTAATTGTTGTCATAGAAATTGCATCTAGAATTGTATTGGACTCTATTACGGTTCCCGGCATTACTATAGCATGCGCACCTATAATTACATTATCTTCTATTGAGACTTTTTTTAGAATTAATTTGTCTTTGATTATAACATTAGAAATAATAAAACTTCCCTGCCCAACCTTAATATTTTTTCCAAACTTAATGAATTCGCAATCAATCCATCCCTCATACAAAGAGTTTGAAAAAGATGTTTTTACTCCTAGTATTTTTAAGATTAGTACCTCAAGAGAGGGTAGTGATAATTGTCTTGCTAACCATGTAGGCCATTTTCTAATAACTGCCCTTAAACTCCAATAACAGTAATCTTTATCATTCTTATTCCTTAAGAAAATACCCTCTTTAGGTTTATGTAGTAAATTTATGAAGATTAAGAATATTTTAGCGGATATTGCAGAACTTAATATAAGAATTATAATCCCTAAAAAGAAAACAAAAGGAAAAAGTATGAAGAATGCTAAAGTAAGAGAAGAAAAGAATTGCCAAAAATACCATAACCATAATAATGGTGGTTGAGCACTTAGGATAATTATCAGAAAGTAGATAATTAAGTAACTCTTTCTAGCAAGTGTGTTTGTAGTTCTGGGTCCAACTCGAAAAGATGCAGGGATTGAAATTTTAAAATCACTTTATTTAATATTTAATTAAGTAAAAATAATCATTATTTAGCAACCAAATAATCTACTCGTCGATTTTAAAATCTTTAATCATAGAAATTGCTTTATCACTATCGATAGTAATGGCGATGAGCTTAATTTCTTCTTCATCTTCAAACTCAGGATCAATCATCACAAAATAAAATTTATTTCCCTCCGTATCATATCCCACTTCCATCTCGCCACAATCTTCGGGGATTATCTTTTTAATCTTTTCTGGTGCATTCTTTTTTAGAATTTCGTAGATATTATCTTCAATTTTTTTTTGATTGGCTCTTATTTTCTTAATATTTGAGAAATCAAATTGGCCCATTGATTCTTGAGCTTTGGTGTTTAAATCATTCCATTCTTGGAACATTTCTTTTAAATTAGGTTGTGAAGACATAAGAAAGCAATATTATTAACCAAAATAAAACTTCCTATTATCACAGAAATAAATATTATTAAAATATTCTAATAATACAAATAAAACAAAATTAAAAATGATAGTATCGTGGAAATTAAACTACCAAACCCAAGACTAATAGGTGAAAAAAGTCTAGAGGAATGTATATACGAACGAGAAAGTGTTAGGAGTTATAAAGACAAAAAAATTGAAATTGATAAAATTTCACAAATTTTATGGGCAGCACAGGGGAAAAAGGGATACAAAAGGACTGTACCTTCTGCTGGAGCAACATATCCTTTAGAAATTTATATTACATTAAAAGATAAAGGTTTCTTTCATTATAATATTGAAAAACACATCTTAGAGTCAATTAAAGATGAGGATTTAAGTAATAAATTAGCTCAAGCTTCTTGGGATCAATATTTCATTGCTGAAGCATATCTCAACGTAATAATCTGTGCTATTTTTGAAAGGACAACTCAAAGTTATGGTCAGAGGGGAGTAAGGTATGTGTTTATGGAAGTAGGTCATTGTGCTCAAAATGTTCATTTAGAAGCTATAGCTTTAGGATTAGAATCGGTGCCAATAGGTGCTTTTGAAGACGAGAGAGTTAAGCGAGTTTTGGATCTCAAAAAAAGAGTTGAGCCTTTATATATTATTCCAATAGGTTATGTAAGATAGAATTAAGTTTTTAATAACTTCTTTGGGCTTCAAATTCATATTTCTCGATAGAATAATACATGGCTTTAGATGATATAGCTTCTATCTGTTTATGACCCATATATTTCATTCCTACTCTTTCAGCAACTTTCCATAATGCTGATTTCTTAGGATTAATATATGCAATAATTTTCAATAATGCTAATTTTAAAAAACCATATTCAATAAGTTTTTTCATTGCCTCAATAGCAAATCCAGAACCTCTATATTCAGGTAAAAGAGTATAAAAACATTCTGCTTCCTTACTATCTTCTAAAGTATTTAATCCACATAAACCTATAGTATCTCCAAGCTCTTTATTAATAATTAATAGAGTAAATTCTCCTTTGTAAGAATTAAAAGTCTTCATTAGTGATTGAAATAAATCTTTAATATTAACCACTTCTTTCCTTTTAAGGACAAATTCAAGATTATCAGATACATCATCAGTGTTTATAAGATTTGAAAAAACACTAAAATCATCCTTTAAAAGTGGTCGAAGTATAAGTCTCTTAGTCTCTAATTTATTAATGTTTACCATAAGATACTTTTATCCTATAAAATATAGGTTATTAAGTTTTAATGATGTATTAATATATATAATTTCAAATTATTTCTACATTCAACTATAATTCTAATGATATACATCGAGAACCAAACGAAAAGAAGAATTAAAAATAGTATTGTTTACAATTCAATAATTATTTTAGTTTTTTTAATATGGTTTTCATATTCTATGCTTGCTAATCTTCTTATTCCAATATTAATTTGTCTTATTATTCTTTCGTTTGTAATTATCAATTTTTTAATAGATCAAAAACAAGAGATTAGTTTTAAAGAACAAATTATATATCTTTTTCTTATATTTTTACCGGTTTATTTATTTATAAATATCATCGTTTCTTACTATGTTAATCCAACTTTTTTTATCATTCCATTCGAGATTTTAGCGGGAATAAAACATAATCATAACATTATTTTAATTTTTTTTTATTTCTCAATAGTCTTGCTAAAATTAATTGGAGTAAAAATTTATTTTGTAAAAAACGTAAAATTCCTTGAAGAGGGTAGAGGAGATGAGATTTTTCAATACTTTACAAGGAATTTAACCTACAAAAAGGTGTTAATTTTAATAATTCTCTTTCCACTTGTAGCCTTCGTTGAGGAATTAATTTATAGAAGTTTTTTACTTGGAGTTATTATTTATGTTACTAATTGGAACTATACAATAAGCATAATTTTTATTTCAATTATTTTTGGGATGGTACATTATTTTACATCTCATAATTGGGGTCATGTTTTTTCTACTCTCTTATCTTCTATTATTTATTCCCTTGCATTAATTCAATTAGGTTTATTATATCCTTGGATGTTTCATTTATTGACAAATGCTTTCGTTCTATTATTCTACTATCAAGCTAAAAAAAATAATAGAATAAAATCCTTAGATGATTCAAAATAATACGAATTCTCATAGAATATATTGGCATGTTTTTTAAACCTTTTATTTTAAAGATTATTATGACTCCAAAAATACTAATTTTAACTGGCGATTTTGTTGATGATTATGAGTTAATGGTGCCTTATTCAATTCTCACTATGTTCGGTTGTGAAGTAAAAATTATTTGTCCTGGTAAAAAAAAAGGAGAATTTATCAAAACGGCAATTCATTACATTTCCATAGAAGACTGGGAATTAGCTTTAAAAGGAAAACCAGTGACTTATTCAGAATCACTCGGACATCCTTACAGATTAGAAGATAGTTTTGATTGGAAAAATGTAGAGAAAGAAGTAGGGAATTATGATGGATTAATTATTCCGGGTGGTAGAGCTCCAGAATATTTATCATTACTTCCAGAAGTTCAGAAACTTGTCTCATATTTTATGGAAACTAATAAACCTATTGGTGCGATTTGTCATGGACCTCAAGTTCTATCTCATAGTGATGCCACTTTTAAAAAAATAGAATATTTAAAGGGTAAAAAAATGTATCCTTATCCTTCTGTCGCTCTTTCTTGTTCTTTACAAGGAGCAATAATTGAAGATCAATATCCACCGAACATGACTTTCACAGATGGGAATTTAGTTACAGCACCATCATGGCTAGCTTTACCAGAATTTATGAAACAATTTCTTAAACTTCTAAACTTGACCAACTTACCGTAAAAGACTTAAATTAGAGTAAAATTCTATATGATATATTTTTTTTAAAAATAGATTTAAATTATTGAGGTTACCCTAAATAAAGAGATTTTAAAATGTATCTAACCCATCCTATTTTACCATCAGATTTAATATAAATCAATAAAGAATAATTTAAATATGAAAGTTGAATTTCGAGAAGCTAAAAGTATTATAACTAAGAGCAATATCCCCTCAATTGATTATGTAATCAATCCATATACTGGTTGTCAGCATGGATGTATTTATTGTTATGCTGAATTTATGATAAGATTCACAGGTCATAAAGGGGATAAATGGGGGCAGTTTCTAGACATTAAAATGTTCGATTTCGATAAAATTAAACCACAGAAGTATAATGGAAAGAGATTATTATTAAGCTCAGTAACTGATCCTTATATACCACTTGAATTAAAATTTCAAAATACTAGAAAAATCTTAGAAAAACTCGTTAGTACTACTGCGCATGTTTCAATATTAACAAAATCGAAATTTGTTGTAAGAGATATTGATTTATTTAAAAAATTTGATGACTTGGAAGTAGGAATCTCAATTTGTACATTAGACGATAATTTCGCTAAATTAGTAGAAAAAGGTGCTTCACGACCCATTGATAGATTAGATGCATTAAAAGAGATTCATGAAAATGGAATAAAAACATATACGTTTATTTCCCCTTTTTTTCCAAACATAACAGATTATAAAGCTATTGTTGAAAAGACCCTAGATTATACAGATTCCTATATGTTTGAAAATTTAAACTTTAGACCTCATAATGTTCCAAGAATTTTAAAAATAATAAGAAATCATTATCCTAAACTTTTAACTATTTATCAGAAGTTTAGGAATGATAATAGTCAATGGGAAAAAATAGAGTCTGAAGTAGATACTTACTGTAAGGATTTGAAACTTGATTATAGCATAGAATTTCATCATGGAGGATTTTCAAAAAGTTAAAAAAGTATTATCAAATCCTCTCTATTAAAAGGAAATTTTTATTCAGATGCCAAGCAGCCTATTATCTCACCAAGCACCAGCATTAGCATTAAAAATAAAGTATCCACGAAAATTTGATGGAACTGCCTTATGCATTAGTACTTTTGTTCCAGATATAGTTGTAGTCATTGATCCATTTTTTTCATCTAACCTTAGAGGATTTACCCATAGTTTATTAGGATTAGTAATATATACTATACCCTTAACAATTATATTAACAATTTTATTTTGTACATATATAAGCCCTTTTTTTGCTAATCTTGCCAAGAAAAATGGAATTTTTACAAAACCCATGAAATATTTTGGTATTGATGATTGGGATAACTTAAAGAACAAAAAATATAATCGGAGATTCTTTGTTGTCGGATCGTATTCTGCTCTTATTGGAGGATTAACTCATCTGCTACTTGATCTCCCTGCTCACGCAACCATAGAATTATTTTTTCCTATAATACTACAATCACCTGATGTATTATTATATTCTATAATTGATTTTGGTCCTATTACTATTGGACAAATGCAAATCGAACGTAATTTAACAGTTTTTCAACTTATCTGGATGGTTGAGACCTTAATCACATTTGCTATAGCTCTTTATCTTCTGAGATATATTAAAAAGCATAATTTAATCTACAAATGGTATGCAAATACATACTAATTGATTTATAAAGTGGTATAAACATCTGTTAGATAATCAAAAAAAATGAAAGAAAAAAAAATAATAATTAATTATAAAAAAAAGGCTTTTATGAGCCATAATTAAACTAAGTAGAAACCTGTAATAAAACTCATACCATTTAATTCACCGCAATCATACCAAGTCAATTCAACCTCAAACTCGTAATATCCGGGAATTAATCCCAATTCGTCAGTAAAATAATATGGCTGGTATTTTATATAATACAATTGCATTAACGACGGTTCTGAATAGCCTGGTACATCCTCCCGAAAAAACCATACAGAATCTACGGCTTCTGTTCCGTTGAAATGAGCCGTGTAGGGTGGACAAAAGGTATTTTCGATTCTTTCTGAAAATAATTGTCCCACACCATAAATTATATAACTAGTCTCATTCGCATATACCGTACGATCTGCTCCTAATCGATTAACTACATTGAGAATCTCCTCCTCTTCAGGTGTCATATATTCCCATCCATTTTTTTCCATGAGTGGATACTCGTCATAACCGAAAGGAGTGTCTCCCAGACCATCTTCATCTTCATCCACACCTCTATAATCTGACCAGTAATTTCCCTCTAGCATATAAGGATGATACCATTTATTGCTACTTACTATTTGAAAGTCCCATGCCTGTACTACGTTCTTTATAAGATTGTTATGATATACTAGATTATTTTCACATTCGATATCAAGAATAATTCCATATGTATTTTTATAAATGAAATTTCTTAATATATCATTGTTATCGACATTAGAAAAAAATATACCTTTTAGATTATTATTGATTGTATTTCCATAGATTATATTATTTTCAGCATTCATCTCATACAAATCTATGATAGAAATGCCAGATTCGCCATTTTTTTTGCATGTATTTTGACTGATAATATTACAATGGGATGCTCCTACTAATATACCTGAGAGTAGATTTTTCCTACAATCATTATTCGATATTGTATTATAGTTCGAGTTAATCCAAACTTGGATACCATATCTTTTATTATCACTACACAAATTATCACTAATTTCGTTATTTGTACAGTCATTAAAGAGAATAATTCCCAGTCCATTCCTAATACAGTCATTTTTGATTATTTCATTAAAAGCAGACCCCTCTCCAATGCTGATACCTCCTCCTTCGTTTTTTTTGCATAAATTTTGAGTTATTACGTTCTCGTTGGAAGATTCAAGATAAATTCCAGGTCCTGCATTTTCACTACATAAATTCTTTTGTATTTCGTTATTGTAGGAATAAAGTAGTGCTATTCCACTTCCCATTCCTGACCCTGGCCATCCATTACCGATAAATTGATTCTTAAGTATTTTTCCATTTTGAGTAGATACTAATACGAGTCCTGCATTTCTCTCTGCTGACGATGGTCTTGTATTATAAAATTTACATTCCATTATTTTGAAGTAGGTCTCAGAGTTTCTGATCACCATACAAAAAGGGGAGTCTTCACCATTTATAACAACTTTCTTTATTATATATGGATCTTCTAATCTCCCAGAACCCATACACCAAGGTTCTGAAGCTGCTTGCTCCCACGTATAATCTCCAAAGCCCCAGTCATCTATAATTATAGGATCAAGAGTCCAATATTTCGGTTTAGCTTCAACTAAAGCAACAATAGGAAACGTAAATGTAAGGGTAAATAAGATTGCCAAAAGACTTAATTTAAAAATTTTTTTTTGCGTTTTTATTCACCTTTTTTTCATAAATATTTTTTGATCAATATTGATCAAATTTTAGGTATTTTTTTTTGAGTTAAAAAGATTATGTTGAATATAACCACTAAAATTCAACAAATTATTAGTAAAACAAATATTTTAGTGGTAAAATTGTATGAATTACTGGTAAAATTATAAAAAATTTTAGAGAATTAAAAGATGATTATTTTGAAAAGCATTGATAATAGCTTATCATTAAAAAGGGAAAAAAAAAGTAGTTATTGCTTAAGATTTCTTAATTTTTCTACTTAAAAGGATTGCAGCCACTGAAATGGTAAAGATTACAAAGAACAGGTTATATCCGGGAATTTCTTCTGGAATACTTTTTTTAATGGTTATACTGTCAGATCCAATTTCATCTTCACTATCTTGTACATAAAAGGTTATAGTGACATCTCCTTCGTCCAAGTCATCCCAGGCATCTTGATCAATTGTTCCCGTTAGGTTAGTAATAGAAAAGGTTCCACTAACTCCATCTATTGTATACCACATAGTAATAGGTACGCCTTCTACAGAAAGACTATATTCAGGTGTACTTGATTTGAATGTTTCATTCACTATAGGAGCAACAATAGAAACTACTGGTGGATCCCAGAAAATAGGAAAATTATCTTGAGAACCTGCAGCACCTTCAATAGCATATGGAGTATCCCCTATCCCATCATCATTAGCATCTTTACCGGAATAATCATCCCAGGAATTTCCTATCGTCCCATTATCCCATTCATTGTCTGTTCCATCATCTGTAGCCCCACCGTCTGAATTTTGCATAATATAGTTTAAGTGTAAAATGCAATCGCTACTATCACCATCAAGAAAGAACCCATAATTACCATTATTACTTACAGTGTTTTCTGTAGCATTATTATAGATTCCGTTTAAATAGATTCCCATTTGTGCATTATGATTAGCAGTATTTTCTGAAAGGATGCTACCATCTCCACCAAAACTTATTCCATGTTCAGCATTATAATTTGCTGTGTTTTTAGAAAAATTATTAACATTCCCATCACCATGTATCCCTGAATAATTGTTGTAGCTTACTATATTTTCTGAAATTACGTTTCTACTACCACCTAAAGCTATACCTCCCATTTCCGCGTTATTATTTATTGTATTTCCTTTGACGGTACCATAACTAAAACCTCCTAAGTACAATCCCACCCAACCATTATAATTGACATCATTATTTAGCACATCTAAATAACTACAAATTTCTAAATACATCCCCATACCACTATTATTATTTGCAGTATTTCCTGAAATTGTGATATCAGTACCTACTTTTACATGAATCCCATCTCCGTTGTTCTCTAAAATATTTCCTGATACTGTGCAATTTTTGCACTCCTCGATTTCTATTCCATAAACATTATTACTTGAACAATTATTATCTACTAATGTTCCATTGTGTGCTTCTGGCCAGAGATGAATTCCAATGTCCGAATTATAAATGGTACAGTTTTCTATCCTAAAATATTTAATGGAATTTTGAATCCAGATGCCAGATCCTGTACCTCCCCCATCTATTATTAAATCCTCTATAACATAAGGATCAGAATAAGTACCTGAACCTGTACATATTCCCGCAATTTTAGCAGCAGACCAATTAGCACTTGGATTAGTATCATCAATATGAATTTTTCCAGATATTTTAGAGATTTTCAAATTTTGGTAATTAAAGTTTATAGCATTGTTATTTTCCGAAGTTCTTACTGCAAAATAGAGATTACAGAAATGCACAGCTGATAATGCTAAAACAATTTCGAAAGTTAATAATAGAACTATTTTACTTTTTGTTTTTAATTTCATTTTGTTTCACCTAAAATTTTGGTATATAATATTCCAATTTTTATATAGCTATAAAAAGGTTTTTACGAAAATAGCTAGTAAAAGTAGATAGATTAGTGGTAAACCATAAATTTTGGTGGTAAAATTTAATAATTACTAACAAAATTAAAAGAACTTTTTCTTTATTCCTAATCTATTTATAAGAAGTGCTTTTTAGTTTTTAATACCTTAAATAAAGATATTCCCCTAATTTATTCTTATTATAAAATAGTATTAGTATAGGAAAAAAGTTAAAAAAAGAAAATTATATATTAAGTTTATTCAATTTTTGTTTTTGTTTCCAAGTTAATCCTATCATTCCTAATAACATTGTCATTACTATTAAAACAGAATAAGGTCCTGGAATTCCTTTTGGTCTATTTTTATTTACTATAACCGAAGAAAAACCGAGATTTCCCACAGTATCATTAGCATAAAAAACAATGGTAACCTGCCCATATGGTAAATCATTCCATTCATTCTCATCAATGCTTCCACTATATGCTGTAATTGAGATTGTAGTAGTAC
>Ga0209635_10002728_pt1 | contig 13620 bp, 10 predicted proteins | sample DeeMarSWOR230_32_FD_187463 | JGI IMG/M metagenome (GOLD analysis project Ga0209635, IMG submission 187463) | Marine sediment microbial communities from White Oak River estuary, North Carolina - WOR-2-30_32 (SPAdes) (version 2) | ecosystem: Environmental > Aquatic > Marine > Intertidal zone >...
CCCGGACAGTATTTCCGCGTGGTCTTGCTCAATATCCATGCGAGCGCTACGCCCATGTCCCCCCTGGCGCCGCTTAAGGTCGCGGGCGATGTACTCTTCATCGAGGGACAGCCCCGCTGGCACCCCGTCGACGATGGCGGTCAAAGCCCTGCCATGCGATTCCCCTGCGGTTAGATATCGAAACATTTTTCGTCCTTTGATTAAAATTTACCTTCGCGGAACCAACGTATCGCTTCTGAGACGACTACACCTACCACTACAGCTATCGCATAGCCCCCGTGCTTCCATTGCTACAGACCTACAGCGCTCCCTTCGCCGCCTCAAACATTATGTCAACTGGTGCTTCCCTCCCCGTCCACATCTCAAAGGCCATCGCCCCCTGATAGATAAGCATGGCCAGACCGCTAAGGGTGAGCGCCCCGGCCTTTTTCGCATCTGCAAGTAGTTGCGTCTCTAGAGGATTATACACCACATCGTAGACCAGTGCTCCCTTCGGGATGAGATTTGCCTGCAGAGGCGACTTGCCCTCGGTGGCGCTGTGCTTCATCCCCAGCGGCGTACAGTTGACCAGAAGGTCGCAGCCCGATAGCGCCTTTGTAAACTGCGGGCCATCCGGCGGGAGCGCCGCTATCGTTGGTACAGGCCACCTCCTAAAATCCAGCGATTCAGATCCCCCCACTTCTTTAGCATCGACGCAACTCTTGGGGGGTGGCCCTTGAGTGCGCGCCAGGCTTCGCTCCAGGTCTGATGCCAGCCCGTGTGCCCGCTCTGTAATAATGTCGGTAATAACTAGCGAATTCATCCCTGCCCTTGCCAGAGCGAAGCTTGCCGCACGCGCTACCCCTCCAGCGCCGAGGAGCACCGCGCTTTTGCCCGCCGGGTCGAAGCCTCCTTCCTGGCGAAGCGCTCGTAAAAAGCCGCCGGCATCGGTATTGTAGCCCACTAACCTGCCACCTCGATTCACTATCGTATTTACTGCGCCAATCTCTATGGCGAGATCGTCAAGCTCGTCTACTAGCGATACCACCGTCTCCTTATGGGGCACAGTGACATTTGCCCCTAGGGTCTCGGGGTGCCGCAGCCGCTCCATCATAATCCCAAGCTTCTCCGACTCGGTCTCCCACAGCTCGTAGCGCATGTCAAGCTTGTAGTAGTCCAAGGCGGCCTGATGCATCGCCGGAGATACAGAATGACCTACGGGGTAGCCGATGAGGCCCATATACTTCGTCATTTGCCTATTCTATCAAGATAAGCTTGTAAAATAATTGCCGCTGCCGTAGCGTCGCGCCGCATCCGTCTCTTCCCCCTTTTCAACCCAGCATCCAAAAGCTGGCGCTCTGCGGCGACGGTGGATAAGCGCTCATCCCAAGTATCTATAGGAACATTGGTGCTCTTGGAAAGCGCTCTGGAGAAGGAAATCACCTTTTCTGCCTGCCTGCCAATGCTGCCGTCTAGGGAGAGGGGAAGCCCTACCACAATGCGCTTCACCCCATGCTCCTCGGCTAGGGCCAGGACCCTCTCCAGGTCTGCCCCTTCCTCTACCCGATCGATCACAGTGAGGGGAATGGCTACTAGCCCATCGGCGAGGGCTACCCCGATTCGCTTCTCGCCAACATCAAGCCCTAGTATCGCCATGCTTTGCCACCAAATCTCTCACCAGCTCAAGCGCTTCATCGAGCCTGCCTTTGTTTTTGCCTCCTGCTTGCCCAAGCTCAGCCCTGCCGCCGCCGCTGCCCCCGGTTACCTCAGCAACCTGCTTCACGATCTGGTCAGCGCGCAGCCCTTTCTTAACCAGGTCCGGGGTGAGCATAGCAACAAAGTTAGCTTGGTTATCGTAGACTGCCCCCAATACAACCAATACATTTCCCAGCCGCTCTTTAATCAGGTCGCCCATCTGGCGCAACGCTTCCATATTTGAGGCTGAAACCCTTGCCACTAGCACAGGAATTCCATTGACCGACTCCGCCTTATTAAGCAGTGAGTCCACCATGTTTTTCAAGAGCTCTTGCTCCAGGGCTAAGGCCTTTTTTCGTTCCGCATCGATTTCTGCGTGGAGGGCGGAGATCCTACTTGTGATCTCGGATGGTGAGGCTTTGAGTTCCTCGGCGGCCTCCTCTATAATGGTGCGTTGTCCTTCCATAAACTCCTCAGCGCCCCTTCCGGTGACTGCCTCGATACGACGCACCCCAGCCCCAATGCTGCTCTCGCCAACGATATGGAAAAATCCGATCTCCCCTGTTGCCTTGACATGAGTGCCCCCGCATAGCTCGGTGCTCATGGGTGGCTTGCCGATCTCCAGCACCTGCACCTCATCGCCATACTTCTCCCCAAAGAAAGCCAGCGCTCCCCTATCCAAAGCCTGCTGGAAGGTCATCATCCTGGGCGTCACCTTCAGGTTATGGCGTATCTTCTCATTCACCAGGTGCTGTATTTGATATAGTTCGTTCTTGGTAAGCGCCTTCGGGTGGGTGAAGTCAAACCTCAGGCGGTCGGGAGCGACCAGGGAGCCTGACTGGCGAACATGCCCTCCCAGCACTTCACGCAGCGCCGCCTGGAGGAGGTGGGTTGCGGTGTGATTGCGCGCGATGTCTAGGCGTCGTGCTTCGTCCACTGTGGCTGTGATTTTATCCTCCAGCGATATATACCCTTCAACTACCTTCCCCCGATGGATAGTTAGCTCAGCCCAAGGCCGAATGGTGTCTTCCACGATAAAGCGCCCTTCCGGCCCCAAAATTTCGCCGGTATCGCCTACTTGTCCCCCCATCTCCCCATAGAAGGGAGTTTCTTCTAGAACAACCTCGCCCTTATCGCCCTTAAAAAGTCTCGTTTTTAGGTCTCCTTTTATCGACAGCTTCAGAATGACACTGCGGTGTTTCAGCTTATGGCAATCTTCGCCGACAAATTCGATAAATGGCAGACCTTTACCAGCATAGGATGGAGCCTTGGTGATTTCACCCAGTTTGGACTTATGAGCTGCCCGTGCCCTCTCCCGTTGCTTCTCCAGTTCTTCTTCAAAATCTTCCCAAACAATCACAAACCCGCTTTCCTCAGCTACCTCTGACAATATCTCCTTTGGTACCCCGTAGGTGTCGTAAAAATGGAAAGCATCTTGGCCAGATATCGTTTTCTCTCCTTCACTTTCATATCCTCTCAAGAGGACATCAAAAAGGTTTAGACCGTAACCCAAAGTGTCATGGAATCTTTTCTCTTCCTCGTCGATAACAGTGAGCACATGCACATAATTTTGCGTTAACTCAGGATAAACATGCTCCATCTTCTTGATGACCTCTTCGGCTATATCCTCAAGAAAGCGCTCTTCCCGCTCCAGCCTCCGGCCGAAGAGGGCGGCGCGGCGGATTATCCGCCGCAGCACATAGCCTCGCCCCTCGTTAGAGGGCATTACCCCATCGGCGGCGAGGAAGGTAGCGGCCCGCGCGTGCTCCGCCACTATCATAATCGCCCTATCGGTAGACTCATCCTGCCCATAGCTTTTACCGGTCAACTTACAGACGTGCTCTATGAGAGGAGCGAAGAGGTCGGTATCATAAACCGATGCCTTCCCCTGCATCGCTGCTGCGGTTCGCTCCAGCCCCATTCCAGTATCGATGTTGGGATTGGGGAGCGGCAGGCGCTTTCCGTCCTCTTGCTGATCGTACTGGGTAAACACCAGGTTCCAGATCTCGATGAAGCGGCCGCATTCGCAGTTCGGACCACAATCAGGCTTGCCGCAGCCGATGTCCTCCCCAAGGTCGTAGTGAAGCTCGCTGCATGGCCCGCAGGGGCCGGTCTCGCCGGCGGGTCCCCAGAAGTTGTCCTCCTCTCCAAAGCGAAGGATTCTCTCTTGGGGAACCCCTACCTCCTGCCAGTAATTGAAAGCGTCATCGTCATCGAGAAAGATGGTGATCCAAAGGCGCTCCTGAGGCATCCCCAGTCGCTGGGTCACGAACTCCCAGGCCCAGCCGATCGCTTCCCGTTTGAAGTAATCGCCCACGCTGAAGTTGCCCAGCATCTCGAAGAAGGTGAGATGCTTGGAGTCACCAACGGAGTCGATGTCCGTGGTGCGAAAGCACTTCTGACAGGATGCTAAGCGGGGGTGGGGAGGAAGCGCCTCACCGGTGAAGTAACGCTTGAACTGCACCATCCCCGCAGTGGTTAAAAGCAGCGTCGGGTCTGACTCTGGCACCAATGAGGAGCTGGGAATCCGCCGATGCCCCTTCTCCTCAAAAAAATGGAGGAACACCTCCCGAATTTCGTTGCTATTCACCTTTACCGCCTTCATTCCCGATTTTAGTGTAACCAAGGGTGATATGTCAATGAGCAAGCGAGGTCCGACTACTTGACAATCTCGGCGCTTGTGTGTTAAGGTTGGGCATCTCCCCTGACTATCACAGGTTGCCCTATTCTATAACTACAGAAATAGAGGAGAGGATGAGAAAATGGCAATGCCGACTGAAAAACACAGAGTTCGGCTGAGCCAGTTATGCCAGGAGCTTTTGAGGCATAGGAATCTCATCATTGCCAGCAACCGAGGTCCTATTGACTATCATTTCAATGAAGGTGGCAAGTTGCAGGGGCGCCGTGGCACCGGTGGTGTGGTCACTGCCCTTTCTGCCATCAGCCAGTATATGGACCTCACTTGGGTTGCCAGCGCTATGGGTGACGGAGACCGCCGCGCCGCGGAGATGGCACAGGGGAAGCGCTTCAAGGCGCCACTTGCTGGACATAAGCTCTACATTCGCTTTGTAGTCTCATCAGGTAGCACCTACCACAAATTCTACAGCATTTTTTGCAATCCCCTTCTCTGGTTTTTACAGCACTATATGTGGAATTCTTCTCATACTCCCAATATCGATGCTCGGGTTTACGATGCTTGGGAGAACGGTTACAAAGCTGTGAACCAAGCCATCGCTGAGGCGGTTATTAACGAAGCCTTGGAGAGCGATCTTCCCCCTTTGGTGATGCTTCATGACTATCACCTGTATCTTGCTGCAAGTTACATTCGAGAGCAAATTCCAGATGCGATCATCCAGCATTTCACCCATATCCCTTGGCCTGAACCTCATTATTGGCAACTCCTCCCTTGCACCATGCGTGAGGCGATTTGCGAGGGTCTTTGCGCTAACGATATTGTGGGCTTTCAAACCAAAAGGGATGTACACAACTTCTTGCGCACTTGTGAGGTGTTTATTGAAGGGGCTGAGATTGACTACAAAAGTCACACCGTTCTAATTAACGACCATCTCATCAGGGTCAAGCCTTACCCGATATCTATCGATGTAACCAACTTGCAAAGGATAGTTCAATCACCATGGTTACAGGAGTATGAGGGGAATCTACGCCCCTTTTGCGGGGAACAAACCATTGTTCGGGTAGATAGGATGGAACCTAGCAAGAACATCGTGCGCGGCTTCCGAGCCTTTGATTTGCTCCTTCAGCGTTATCCTGATCTCTTGGGCAAGGTCATCTTTCTAGCTTTCCTGGTGCCATCGCGCACCCATATAAGACAGTACCAAAGGTATGCTCTAGAGGTCACCCAAATAATCGAAACAATAAACACTAAATATGGCAACGATGACTGGCAACCCATTAAGGTGTTCTATGAGAACAACTATGCGCAAGCCATCGCTGGTCTACGCCTTTACGATGTCCTGCTAGTAAACCCGGTAATCGATGGTATGAACCTAGTGGCCAAGGAGGGGCCTACGGTCAATACCTGCGATGGTGTCCTAGTGTTATCGGAGGCTGCTGGCGCCTGTGAACAGCTTAGGGACAGCGTCCTTACGGTAACGCCAACGGACTTGGAAGGAACTATGAAGGCAATTTATCGGGCGCTATCTATGTCCCCTGAGGAGAGGAGCCAGCGTGCCGTTGCCATGAAGAGATTAATTGAGGAAGAAGATATTACCAAGTGGCTTTGTCGACAACTTGATGATGTTACTGCCTTAGCGTCGGAGCAGCTCCAGCAAACCACTTAAGAAAGCGTGCCACATCACTCACCCCGTTGAGGGTGAAGTCTGCATCCCTAGTAACCTCATGTGATGTTTCCTCGCTAGTAACGCCCAGGGCTAAGCCTTTAAAACCTCTTGTGTGCATGACACCGAAGGCATCGACATCGCTAATGTCATCCCCCAGATAGATGCCGCCTCTCAGGTGATATCTCTCCACCAAGCCGATTACTGCAACACCCTTGTTAACTTCCAGGGGAGGGCGCAGTTCCACCACCATCTTACCTTCTATAGTCCGAAACTCCCTGGATGTGGCAGCAGTTGCTATCTTCTCTCGGATCGCTCTCCTGGCGTGCTCCCTGTCGCGGCAATTGCGATAGTGAATAGCGAGCGCCACCCCCTTGTTCTCCAAGACGAGGCCATCAATGTCAAGGAGGTCTTGTAATTCCTCTAACGCTGCCATTACCTTTGGTGGGTATTCCTCGACCCCCTCGGTAAGTTTCACCGCGCCATCTTCCCATCGCTCTAGCCCGTGGTTCCCGATATAGACCATCCCCTCGATCCCGATCATCTCATTGGCCTCAAGGACAGGGCGTCCGGAGATAGCGGCCACCAGCTCCAATCGCTCAGTAAGGATCGCTAGCTGCTCTCGGCAAACGGGGGAAATCTGCGCCTCATTAGGAGACGGGGCGATCTCGCTTATCGTGCCATCGACATCGGTGATCAGCCCAAAGGGGGAGAGTGCTAATACTTCTCCGACAGCGTCCAGATGGTCAAAAACGTAGGGCATTTCTTCGAACTTGCTTTACGCCTATTCCGCCTCCTCTTCAAGAGGCGGTATCCCCCGGTTCCGTCTCACTTTTTTTCTCTTTCGTAATAAAGACACGAGTGATTTTGTTCTCTTTTACCTCGGCTATTAGCAACTTTAAACCGCTATAAACTAGCTGCTCTCCCTCTTTAGGGAGGCGACCAAAGAGGCTAAGAGCAAAGCCGCCTATGGTTTGATAATCGCCTTCAGGAATGCCGAGCTGGAGCTCCTCATTTACCTCCTCAATGCGGGTGCTGCCCTGTATTTTGTAGGTGCGTGCCCCAACGACCTCATATGCCTTCTTGGCAGCCACCAGTTCTTCACCTACCTCCCCCACGATATGCTCCACCAGTTGGTCGATGGTCACTATACCGGAGGTGCCTCCGTATTCGCTTAGGACCACCGCCATAAGGTAACCCTCAGCCCTCATCTCTGTAAGAAGCTCTCCTACCGTCTTGCTCCCGGGTACAAAGTACGCGGGACGAGCGAGATCGGTGACTTTGCTTTTCCGATCTATTAAGCCCTTGGAAAAGGCGGCGAGTACATCCCTGACGGAGAGCACGCCTTCCACATTGTCATAGCTTCCCTCGTAAATTGGATAACGCTGGGCAGGGGACTCGGCGTATATCTTGAGGAAATCGGCAAGCGTCATCCCCTGCTCTAACCAGGTCGCTTCGGTACGAGGTGTCATCACCTCCCGCACCTGGCGTTCTCCCAGTCCGACTATCCGTCGTAGCATTTCCGCTGAGGCTTCATCCACCACTCCCTCCTCCTCTCCCAAATCGATAACCGTGCCTAACTCCTCCCTGCTAAACAGCGCCCGAGGCATAGTGCTCGAATGTGCTATACGCGTGAACCGGCCAGCGATCCAACTTAATACGATTACTAGGGGATAGAACAGCTTGGATATTATTTCTATCGGCCTGCTTATGGGAAGGGCGATGCGCTCTGGGTGCTGTGCGGCAATGGTTTTGGGGATCACCTTGGCGAATATTAGCAATACCAGGGCGATCACTACAATAGCTACCGGTGTTCCTACACCCTCGCCCAGCAGGGCCACAATGAATATCGTTCCCAGGGCAACGACAATAGTTTCGGCGAAGCTTATGCCAGTGAGCACAGTGGAGAGAAATCTCGACGGTTGCTCCATTATCCTGGCCACTCTCTCGGCACCGTGAGCACCTTCCTCCTGCAAGTGCTTGAGCCTGATCCTTTGCAGTTTGATAAAGCCGATCTCGGCGCTGGAGAAGAAAGCGCATACAAGAAGGAAACTGATAGAGACTACTAGATATACTATTTCTAAAGTTCCCATGTCACCACCATCCTCGGCATTTGTTACACCTAATCTTCATCTGGAGGCAGAACCTTTGGTGGCATAACCTCGCGTGGCAGCTCTGGAGGTAGAATATCGAGCGGCGGTTCCGTTGGTGCCAATGCCTTTTTGCGAGCCCTTGTGGGTTTCGTGCTGCCAAAATAGACCTTGGTATGGGGCCAGGGGATCTCAATTCCCTCCTCGTCAAAAACCTTCTTGAGTCGCTTCCTTAATTCGCCCATTGTTTCCCATTGTCTGATGGGTTTAGTGTCCCCCAGAATCTTGATCTCGATCCCGGAATCCCCCAGGTTATCTACCCGGAGCACCTCGGGTGTTTTCAAGATTAGCTCCTTCCAGTAGGGCTCCTCGGCCATCTCGGCACACACCCGGTTAATTACTGATATGGCATATTCGAGGTCGGTGCCATAAGCTACCGAGACGTTTAGATTCACCCGGGACCAGTCCTTAGTGTAGTTTGAGGACACACCGCTCTCCCCGTTGGGGATGGAGTGCACTATGCCATCGAGGTCCCTGAGAATGGTTCTCCTCAGGTTTATCGTCTCCACAATGCCAGTGATGCCGCCGGTCCTCACCACATCGCCGATATCATATTGGTCCTCAATGATGACAAACAGACCACCGATAATGTCCCGCACCAGGTTCTGAGCGCCGAAACCGAAGGCAACGCCGGCAATGCCAAGTCCGGCGAGATACGGGGTTATGTTGATCCCGATCTCAGCCAGGATCATAAAGGCGGCTGCCACCATAATGAGCACCGCTCCCGTTCCCACGAATACGCGTGAGAGGGTTTTTATCCTCTGCTCCAGTTCCTCCTCAGCCCTTTTACCCCGTTCTTTTCGTTTTATAGTATGCCTGAGCAATATTGGAACCAGCCTCCGTAGCACAATGTATAGAATTATGCTGACGAGGAGGATGATTAAAATCCGCACGCCGTGGGAAGCGAGCCAATCGGTGACAATGCTCCAATCCATGATATTACCTCCTTTGGCGGATACTTACTTATTGCACCAGACTCCTAGGCCGGTACTGGATCGCCTCGGCGAGGTGGCCAGCACTAATGGTCATGACGCCAGCGAGGTCGGCAATGGTGCGGGCGAGCTTTAGGATGCGGTGAAAGGCGCGGGCGGAGAGGGCCAGTTGCCTCATTGCCGCCTTAAGCAGGCTCTGCGCCTCCGCTTCCACCTGGCAGAACTCCCTCACTTCTATAGGAGTCATCTCCGCATTGCAGGTGAGTTTTGTTCCTTGCAATCGCTCTCGCTGGATAGCGCGTGCCTCCTCTACCCTGGAGCGGACCATTTCCGAACCCTCAGCCGGTCGGTCGTCTGCTAACTTCTCATACTCGATGCGGGGAACCTGTACAAAGATGTCTATTCTATCCAGAAGCGGGCCGCTGATCCGCTTCTGGTAGCGTGAGATCGTGCTTATGGAGCAGTTGCATTCCTTAACCGTGTCGCCATAATAGCCACAGGGGCACGGGTTCATCGCGGCCACCATCATGAAGTTTGCGGGGAAGGTAACGCTTCCCTGAGCGCGGCTGATGGTTACTATCCTGTCCTCAATGGGCTGGCGCAGCACCTCGAGCACGGCGTGCCCAAATTCGGGGAACTCATCGAGAAAAAGTACACCCCGATGACTGAGGCTGATCTCTCCGGGCCTGGGCCAGCGTCCGCCGCCGACAAGCCCGGCATGGGAAACGGTGTAATGAGGGGCGCGAAACGGGCGCTGCGTGATTAGCGGTGTGTCTGAGGGTAAAAGACCGCTCACGCTGTAGATCTTGGTAACCTCAAGTGCCTCTGCCATGCTCATTTTAGGAAGTATCGAGGGCAGGGAGCGTGCCAGCAATGTCTTGCCGCTCCCTGGGGGCCCCATCATCACCAGGTTATGTCCCCCGGCAGCGGCCACCTCCAGCGCTCGCTTCACATGCTCTTGCCCCTTTATATGAGCCAGGTCTATCACTGACCAGCCCACCTGGGCTGCACTCTCCAGTTCACCATTCGGGTGATATTCGGGGATGTTTGCCTCGCCGCGAAGGTGCGCTGCCAACTCAGCTAGTGAGTTAACCGGGATAATCCTCACTCCCTGAACCAGCGAGGCTTCCCTGGCGTCAGCGCTGGGGACAAATACAGTGGTTAATCCCTTCTCCTGGGCCAGCGCCACCATGGGTAGGATGCTGTGGGTGTGGCGCAGGCTGCCATCGAGGGAGAGTTCCCCTAGAAAAAGCGTCTCCGACGTATCTGCGGAGAGCTGCTCCGAGCTGAGCAGAATGCCTACGGCGATGGGCAGATCATAGGCGGGGCCCTCCTTCTTCAGGTCAGCGGGTGCTAGGTTCACCGTTATTCGCTTCATAGGGAAGTTCAAGCCGCTGTTCCTGATGGCGGCACGTACTCTCTCCCTGGCCTCCTGCACTGCGGCATCGGGCAGCCCCACAATGGTAAAAGCGGGCAGCCCCGAGGAGATGTCCACTTCCACCTCGACAATGGCTCCCTCTAGCCCCACCACAGCACAGCTCATCACCTTGGCAAGCATCTCTTTTCGGGCTATTCTAGATATAGCGTGCTCTCGCTTATCTTACTATGGGGGTATGCCCTTGTCAATTTTTCGAACCCAAGCAAAAAAAGAAGGGCTCCGATATATCGGAGCCCTTAGCAAGGTAGCCTCTCGGGTTAGCCCGAGCGCTAATTTTATATGAGGCTCTTACTAGCCTTTTACACCATCCACAAGAATCGCAATCACGGGTAGACGCCCTGGAAACCGTCTGCACTGGTGGCATCGCAGTCAGAGCCCGTACATACTGAGTAAACGTCTCCCAGGTGGTCGAGCAACCAGGTGTAGTGGGCGGTGCCGCTACAGGTACAATTGAAGGTTGAGCCGGCGCAGTTGTTCTGTTCACTCCCTGTGACGTTGCCGGGGGCTCCACTGTAAGCTGATACCGGCACTTCCTTCAGAATCCCAGGTCCCGGTGGAGTTACGTCACACGTGGCCAGTAGCACGCATATATCAATAATGGTATAGTTACCTGCAGGAGTGGCGAGGTTAACAGAGCCATTTAGCATGGGATAGGAACCGAAGGTGCGCGCTACGTAGTCGGTGACCGCTGCCTCGACCTGCTCTTTGGCGCCGTCGTAGGCGGCTGACTGCCCTCTTCCAATTACTCCACCAACGCTAATTATCACGATGCCGGCGAGGATGGCCAGAATCACCATAACGATCAGCAGCTCGATCAGGGTGAAACCACGCCTACCCCCAAGACGCCTGTGTCCGTATTTCTTCAGTCTTTTCAAAACCTTTCACCTCCTTTCTAGTTTATTTCCCTTTTTATAATATATTATACTATTTTATGCTATATTCCCTTGTGCCAACATACCACAAAAATTCGCGTTTGTCAATACCTGCTGGCGTCATTATCATGTATAATTATCCCATTTTATGCAATAACATCCTTTTGCATTATATACCATAAATATACAAGTATGTCAATACCTTTTAGTACAGATTTGCGTACCAATTTACAATTAGTTTGCATGAATGTACCAGCAATGAAATTTTAACTTTATATCATAATAATTTGAGCATGTCAATACCATATATGTCAATACCATATAGGGAGGACTTCTGTACCAATTTGAGATGATTTATCAGGAGGGTACCCCGGCTCAAAAAGAATGTTCTTTGTACTCGCAAGAGCTTATGTCAACCTGGCCTTGAGCGAAGCAAAAGGAAAGGGTGACAGCAAAAACTCTTTTCACAGCAAACCGGTATACCAATCTAAGATTTCTGGCCCCCAGATGAGGGCTACCATAGCTGCCGCAGCAAGGAAGGGACCAAAGGGGATAGCGTCCTTCCTTGTCCTCAGCCGGAACATTAACAGTAAGATAGCCGAAAGCCCGCCACTCAAAATACCTAACAGTAGGGCAACGAACACTAGGGGGAAGCCGGTGACCAGACCAATGAGAGCGGCGAGCATTACATCGCCGCCACCCATGCCGCCGCGCGAGATTAAATAGGGCAAAAGCATGAAGCTAAAACCTACTGCGCCCCCCAGAAGAGCGCTTAGCACGCCAATATCAGGCCAAATAGTGTCGGGCCAGGACCAGAAGAACGAAAACACAAAGGCCAGTGCCATCCCCGGGTAAGCCACAGCATTAAGAATCAAACCCTGCTCCAGGTCAATGACGAAGATTATAAGGAAGATGCAAGCGTAGACCAGGGCCATGGCTAGCTGAGGGCTGAGGCCATAGTGCCAGGTGAGGAAGGCGAAGAGAAAGCAAGTTGCCAGCTCTACAATGGGGAGACGAATGGGGATTCGGGCGCTGCAGTAGCGGCAGCGGCCGCGCAGCCAGAGGTAGCTGAAAAGGGGCACCAAATCACGCACCATGAGAGTCTGGTTGCAGGAATTGCAGTGGGAGGGCAGCCTAATTATGGACTGACCAGCAGGCAGCCGGTCGATGCACACATTGAGGAAGCTGCCAATAGCGAGACCAAGTAGGGCGAAGGCAATGACTAGTAGAGAGTCGATCATAGAATTTTGAGGATCAGCCCCATGTTCACCATAAACTCGGCAACGGGGAAACCTTCAGGATATGCTAAAGGCGGGTCCAGGGGCTGGGCGGGGCGCCCTATCAAGGCTGATACGTTTAGTGCAAAGGGCAGACCAGAAGCCACAGCACCGGTGAAATAGACGGGCACCTCTGGGTCCAGGGGATTATCTATATTACTTTCGTTGTAGAAAGCGATGGTGCGCCCGAGCTCATCGCCAATGCGACCGACGGCGTAGTCTTCAGAAACCACTCCCTCACCAAGAAAGACGCTGCGCATCAGGACGGGGACATCATCAACCACGATGACCAGTTCCATGCTATTACTTTCACCATTGACAATAATGGCATCCTGTTTGTTAACTGCCCTCACCAGGGCCAGCGGCTTCAGGTCAATAGCATGGGCCATTATCCCCGCCTCTTGAAGCGCTGCTATAAAATCATCGATCGGTTCCTTAGGAACGACAAGAACGAAGATTTGCATCTCATCGGTTTTCGTAGTCAGGGTCTGCCAGTAAATGTTATTATCTTCGAGGGAAATCGCCATGAGCCTCCTTGCCTCACGGGAAACCGCTGCATCCAGCTCTGCCTTGCTTACCTTAGGTAGGCCTATTATCCGGGACATCGTCCTCAGCCCGGGGATGGCACAGACCACCCGGCTATTGACTAACGCCTCATCCGCTAAGGCGCTCTTGATCACGCCTGCAAATCCTTCAGAATCAGCTACCTGGCCCACTCTTAGTAAATCGGCACTAAAAGGCACACTGGCCCAACTCTCCACCGAATTCCTGTAGAAGCTAAGGACCCTCAGTTCAGTGCCCTCGATGCTCAGGGAAATAATTCGCTTATCAGCCGCCCCGCCCCCAATGCTCAGGCTTGGCATTTTGGGCATTCTGAGTTTTGGCATTCTCAGTTTAGCCTTTTCCTCAGCCTCAGCCTTCACCTCTGCCTTTTCCTCAGCCTCAGCCTCAGCCTTCACCCCTGCCTCAGCCTCAGCCT
>Ga0209635_10002729_pt1 | contig 13617 bp, 15 predicted proteins | sample DeeMarSWOR230_32_FD_187463 | JGI IMG/M metagenome (GOLD analysis project Ga0209635, IMG submission 187463) | Marine sediment microbial communities from White Oak River estuary, North Carolina - WOR-2-30_32 (SPAdes) (version 2) | ecosystem: Environmental > Aquatic > Marine > Intertidal zone >...
TGTAGGCTTCCAATGCCGGTTGCTTAGCTTTCTTGTAGGCTTCCCATGCCGGTTGCTCGACTTTCTTGTAGGCTTCCCATGCCGGTTGCTTAGCTTTCTTGTAGGCTTCCCATGCCGGTTGCTTAGCTTTCTTGTAGGCTTCCCATGCCGGTTGCTTAGCTTTCTTGTAGGCTTCCCATGCCGGTTGCTCGACTTTCTTGTAGGCTTCCAATGCCTGTTGCTCGACTTTCTCGTAGGCTTCAAGTTCCTCTTTTGATAGTTCTTTTAGAAGCCTCATTTTCCGGCATACAGACTTATCTTCACTAATCTCGTAGATTTTCGGAGTTTCACAAATGAATATCCTTGTTCCATTCCATTTCTCCGGTTGAAAAGTTAAGTGCAAACCGTTATCGCATAGTTCTATTTTGCCTTTAACGGTGAACCACTTGTTTAATTTCCATTTCATTAGTCCTCCGTTGCAACTGCACATCTCAGCATCGAGACATTTTAATCCGTAGATTGGCAAAGTTAAGAGGCCTCCTTTGGTTCAAACAATAGTTTTCCAATGTAAATCGGCTTATCAGCAGGATACTGTTTCTTCCAATTCTTAGCTTCTCTTCGCGCTTCTTTAAGAGTTTCAAACCAAATAACTGGTTCAATGTGTCCGTCATCGTTTATGGCGAAAACAAAATACTTTTCCAAGAACTAAGAGACCTCCTCTTTTCTAGTGTGTTTTTTCTTCTTTTCGATGGGTTTGAAAAGCGATTTTTGGATAAGAGCTTCAATGTCTCTTAGATATTGTTCAACTTGTTGGTTTCTTCTTTTGATTTCCTCGAAGGCTTCTGCTTCTTTGTCTGTTCCAATCTTGTTTTTCAAGAAGTCGTTAAGCAGTTGCATTGTCGTGTTTTGATATTCTTCTAGTTCTTGATGTTTTTCTCCGACTTTGTAGATGTTGATTTTCTGCTTATGTTCATCAATAACGTTGGCTAAGCGATCACATTCAACTTGTAAGGCTTTAGAAACTTTCTTAAGTTCTCGATTTTTAAGGTATTTGGCAACTAATGTTTTATCTCCGATCCGTTCAACATAACAATCTAAACAGATTAACCCAATACCGCGACCATATAACGCCCAAGATGCAACCGGAATTTCATCTTTGCATTTAAGGCAATGTCCCTTATATTTAGTAACAATTAGTTTCATTGATTGAGAAAGCTCAACTTTCCGACATTTCAAAAAATGCTCAAAAGCCTCTATCGCATATGTATTCTCAGAATCAAAACCTCTCTGCGAAAAATCATCTAAAATATCTTTAACCAGATTCTCAGGTAATCTATAGATTTTCTTAATTCTCTTAGGCAATGGGATTATCTCCTTTGTATTGCTCTGCTAAAATAAGAAGCGTCTCTGGAACTGATTTTTCAAGAATATTTGCAATTTCAAGAATTTTCTTATATGTTGAATTTTTAACGGTTATAGCTTGGTATCCTTTTCTTGGCATCTTTTTTTCTCCTTTTTCTGATAGTGTACTGTATTTATTTGTACTGTATAAAAGATTTGACGACTATTTTATGTTCACTTTTCAATTTTTCTACTTAGATTTTAATATGGTACTGTACAAAACTTATATATATTCTAAATGTGCATTGTACAGTACAGTAAGAGGTTAAGAAACATGACAAAAAGAAATGAAAAATGGATTTGTTTCCGAAATGTCATTACCGAAGAAAATACATATATGTTGCTCAAACAACCAGATCAAGTTCTGGTTAATGGAGTTTATATGTTTTTCAACGGTATTTTGACAATTCGGTATTTTCCTTTCTCCAAAAACATAACGGAATTTCAAATAATAGGAGATTAAGCAATGAGTCAAAAAATGGAAATCCCAACCGAATTTAAAATCTATGTTGAATCTAAAATTGAGAAAAATGGTAAAGGAGGGAGACCGCATTTTCTTCAGCTTTTAGCAAAAGATCGAGATGCACAAGAGGAGCTTCTTAACATTCTTGAATTAGCATGGATTAAAAACCGGTCTTTCGGTTCTATAGCGCGGAAATACAAAACAAAATATGATACGATTTACCGCATAGTCAATGATTTAGAACCATTCAAAAACGCAATAATAGAGTTTCTCCAAACTGTACCGCGTCAAAAAAGATGGTATATTAAAGAAACTGATTCTAGCGATTATGAGACCGTTCAAGCATACATTAAAAGAGCGCGGAGAGATGGAGTAAAACACTACAAAACACATATCATAAATGCAATGCGTTGTTGGAGGCATCTCAAATACCGCGATCCGGATAACTGGAACGCAGATGAAGTATGTGAATATCTAGCAACTTTAAGCAGAGGAGCGCAATCCACAATGTTAGATTCTGTAAGACAAGTTGCTCCTCATTTAAAAGAGTTAATCAAAACTGGAAGATTCCGCGAGAAACTTAAAAGACGCAAGAAAGATGTTTTTGGTAAAGAGCTTAATATGATCCATGAACCGCTAAAAGAACATGAACACATTAAAACCATTTTCGATTTGCACATTACCTTAGGAGCAAGAGAAGGTTCAACAGATACGCGGAGCGGAATAACCGGTATAAGTTGGGAGCGATTCAAGAAAGAGTTTACAATCGTTGATCTTTTCGAGTCAAAAGTAAGAGGAGGCATCTTTTGGCGTAACTGTCCGGTTGATCTCTTCTTTAAAGATTTGCCGGAGAGACTTAAAAACCTCTGGATCGAGCGCGGAAAACCAACAAACGAAAAAGTCATTGTTGGAGGCTATAAAGAGCTTTTAGAAGTTTACAAACAACTAAGGAAAATTCTCATTCAATACTATAAAGGCAAAATTGAACCATCTCTTCTTAAAGAATTTGCAACCATCAAACCACATGACGCGGACAAAATACACGTTAATCTTTTATGGGAAGCAAAAATACCGTTAGAAGTTGTTGCCGGAGAATTTCTAGGGCAAGGCGAAGGTTTAGGGTTAGTTGGAAGAGGATGGTTAGACATCAACACCATTAAAAAATACTATCTGAGTCTTACACAACGATCTGAAAGATTCCAAGAAATAAGAAACAAAATAACCGAATACTCCAAGCGATTCAACGGAGGCTCTCATAATGACTAAAGACTTTTGGTGGAAAAATTTGGATGAACAAACACAGAGAATCCGCGTAAACATAAATAAGAAATTCTTTGCTCTTTTATTCAAATGGGGCAAGATTACTTTTCTCACATTCGTCTTTGGATTCAGTAGCGCATTTTTATCGTTAATGCAACCGCTTTATGTCTTTGGCAAAATTGTACATCTACTCTCATTGATAGTTCTATTTGAATCTGGAATAATCTTAGGAATCATCCTATCGGATACTGTTGTTGTAACTCATGAATTTAAAAAGGAGGCTCAAAAATGCCGAAATACAAAAGAATAACTCAAATAATCGCTCTCTTTCAATTCATTGCTTTATTATGGCTTTTCGCTTGGATTCTAACAAAAATACCATATCAAGAGGAGTGCTGAAGAATTGCCTCTTTATGCTAGAAAATGGGATTGCGGAATATGCGATCAACCGGTTATCTATGACTCCGAAAAAAACACAATAAGTTGTGGTTGTTCAACTATAGAAGTCGAAAACAAACCTCTTGATTTTAAAACAAACTGGATAAGGATTCTTGAAGTTGAACCCAAAAAGGTAGAGCATAAAAAATGTCAGAAATCGAAGATTTGAAAAAGAATATGGATTCAATAAATGCTCAGTTTGATGATGTTCAAGCTAAAATTGATTCTATGCGCAATAATCTTGAAGTTAAATTTAAAGATATGCTAGATCAACACCAAAACGTACAGATTGAACCGGAGTTTATGAAAGATTTTTTTGACGAACCCTATGTTATGTTGCCTAAGAAAGGACATCAATGGTATGTTATTGTTCCTAAATGGTTGAAGATGCAAGTCGGATACTTGGAACATTCAACTAAGAGCTTTAACATTTTTGTTGTAAATAAGTATGTTCAATGGCTTGGAGAAATCCCAACAGCATTAAAGGAGAAGCTTCGTTTTCCTCAATCTTTACCTTTTAAAGTTTATGATGGCATGTTGCTTACTGGAAAAGAGCATCAAGAGTTAGGTTTTGAGAGATACCGGCATTTTTTGAGTAGGAGAGAGGGGACAGATCGTATTCGTATTAAAAAAGGATACGAGTTTAAGTTAATAGCTCAGTTGATTGAAGAGGGAACATTACCTTTCTTAGCTAAACCGGTTTCTGACGATGACTTAAGAAGTTGGAACACTCAAGGTTTCCAAAAATATATGAGTATTTGCGAAAAAAAGAATATTGCAGATTTGCAAGAGAAAGCATGGAATAAGTTTCTGGAATATGGAAGTATCGGAATTTATTGGGCTTTTGGTACTGGAAAAAGCCTTTTCGGTCATAAGTTAGTTGGTTCATTAATCGGAGATAAACTTGTTGTAGTGCCAACATTGACATTGAAAGAGCAATGGCTTTCGAGACTAGAAAAATTCAACAATGAAAGCCTTTCTGAAGTTAGAGTAGAAACCTATCATGCCTATAATAAAGTAAGAAAACAGCAATGGGTTTTAACAATATTTGATGAATGCCAACATTTACCGGCAAACACTTTCATAAGATTAAGTACAATTCAAACAAAATACCGTATTGGTTTAAGTGGAAGTCCATTCAGAGAAGATGGAAGAGAAAACTACATTTTTGCTTTAACCGGTATTCCGGTTGGAATGGCTTGGGAGGATTTATTAAGGCTTCAAATTGTTAAAGCTCCTCAATTCAGAGTTTACATAATGGAGAATAAAAGAGAAAAAGACCAAAAACTTGAGGAGCTTCTGAGAATCCCAATTAAAACATTGATCTTTAGCGATAGCTTAGATTATGGCGAAGAAATAAGTAAAAAATTTGAAATTCCATTCGTTTACGGAGCAACAAAAGACCGGATTGAAACTGTAAGAAACTCTCAAATGTGCGTAGTTAGTCGCGTTGGAGATGAAGGGTTAAGTATTCCAGATTTAGAAAGAGTCATAGAAGTAGCATTTTTATTTGGTAGCAGAATGCAAGAAAGCCAACGATTCGGGAGATTAATGCACTCAGAAAAGAAAGCTCAACACATAATATTAATGACTAAAAAAGAGTTTGATGCTTACCAAAAACGCTTAAGAGCAATTATCGAAAGAGGCTTCAAAATAGAATATGTGATGTAAAATTGTTCTATGCAAACAAACAAAATTGAAAATTTGTTTTTCTGGCCAGATCTCCAACTCCATTTTTCTTAAATCGTGTTGTTTCAGAAATAAGGGTTTTTTTGGATATTTGTCTTTTAGCTTTTTTTTACTGCTACGATACATAAAGCAATGATGGCAATTATGAAGGCTAATACTCCGATAGCAACCGCTTCATTGATTGTATAAGGTATAAAAATATTTGTTGAAGAGGCTATATTGAAAAGAAGATTAACAACTCCATATAAATTTAGAACATTAGACAAAATATTTACTATGCTAGAAATTCCAAAAGAAAGATTTGTTACTCCGTATAAGTTAAAATCCCAACTTCTAACATTGTTCATACTGAAAACCATATTGACAAAACCATGTAAATCTAGCATGTTTGCAAAAATGTTCACTATACTATTTATTCCAAAATTTATGTTTGTTAATCCTTCTAAACTGAAACTCCAACTTCTAACATTATTTATTTGAAAAACCGGATTGATGAAACTGTTAAGGCTTATCACCCATGAATGAACCTTATTTATGTTGAATACTTGATTAATTAAAGCATCTAATTGAAAATTCCAAGCTAGAACTTTATTAATCGTAAAAATTGGATAAACAAAACCATGTATATCAACAAACCATGATTTAAGCGTGTTTATGTTGAAAACCGGATTAACTAAACCATCAAGAGAAAAACTAATGCTCTTTTCTGAATTTAACGAAAAATTAAGATTTACCGAACCAAAAAAATTTTCTTCTTGCTCCTCTGTTTCTACTCCAATGTATTCATCATCTATTACAGCACAATCAAAATAAGCCGATACAGTATAATCATCCCATTGCGTACCAATCGCAAAAGCGGCAAATTCCACACTTGAAGTATCTACGTTTGTTCGTGATAAAATTTCTTCTCCATCCATCCAAAGGCGATATTCTCCGTTTGTATTATGACTGTAGAATTTTACTTCAAAACAATACCATGTATTTGCAGAATAATCCGTGTAATAATATTGACTAGAATCTGATGGCACACTTGTTCTAAAACGTATTCGCAAATCTCCTCCACTACTTCTTTGAAAATAGACTTGCCAAATAATCGAACCCGATCCCGAGTATTCAGTTTCCCAACCTAACATAAACTTAACTGAATCACCATTGCTTGGCAAAGCATCTATTTGAACATAGACGCGACAATAGATCGTGTCATATCCGGAAATTCCTTCCTTGTAAACTTCTTCTCCACTATTATCACATTCTAAAGCGTAACTGCCATGATGTACCGGATCTTCCACTATAGTCGGAGTTTGATTTTCTCCGCTCCATGCTGAAGTATCTCCGCTTTCAAATCCATCCTCAAAAATATATGGATCAATGGTAAATGATTGTGGAATACTAACCGTTAATTCTTTTGTTTCATGGTTATAACTGAATACTTGTGCGGTTTTTCTCATATCGCTCCAATCAAAAATGAGATGTCCAATTTTTAAAGAGTCTAAATGTTTCTTGATTGTTTTAGGAGAAATAAACTTGAAGGTGAAATCTTGAGGTTCTGGAATAGAACCGTTAATGATGATTTTTACTCCGGAATAAATACGAGCATAAGTAATATCTATCCTCAAACCGGAGGCATGATATAACCGCTCAGTTAAACACATATCATTCTGAAAAAGATTGATCGTTAAACTAGAATACCATTCAAAATAAGGTAAACTCAAATTTAATATGGAATCGGAGCTTTCAGCAATGAAACCTTTAGCTTTTATCGTATAATTGATGTTCTTATGCGTAAAATTATAAGGAAAGGTTGCAAGACTCCAATCTTCTATTTTCAAAAGTGTCGCCCAACACGTTGAAACATATTCCGTAACATTAGCTTTAAACGTGTAAGTGCCATAAGAACCAGAAACCGGTAAATTCCAAATCGCATATCCCGATTCATTAGTTTCTTTATTGCCGGAAAAGACGGTTATATAAGACGGATCGTAAATATTCAAACTTACAATAGTTGAACTATTAGAGAAAACTGTTATTTCGGCAATCTCATTAAGCAAATAGAATTGTTTATCAAGAGATATTGAGATTCGATAAAAGTTTTCTGTTTCAGCAAATAAGGGAATCTTGAGAGGAGAAATTAGGAAAACGATTAAGAAAAGGCAAATAAAAAAGGAAAATCGTTTCATTGGAGATCACATATAACTAACTGTAACTTTAAACTCAATATTGATCGTGAAAGTATCATCAATGCCGGTTACTTGTGTAAATGTATCGTATCCCCATAAGGCATTATTACCAATTCCGCTTTCGTAGTTTATGCCTATGCAATCGGCTGTATATGGGCCGGAGTCATCCGGATACATTGTGCATGTTAAATTGAAACTGTTATAGGCTTGATCTTCAACAACTGCAACGGTTCTGTTCCATTCTGAAGGTAAAACGGTTGAATCTGTATCTAGTGTTCCTTGATCGCCTATGCTTATGAATGTGTTATTGAGGTTGTATGTTGTGAGGTTATACCAAGAGTCTCCGGTTAATTTTGCAAGAGTAACATTCATTCCAAGTTTTGTTACCGCTCCAGCATGGTATTGTTGAAAGATTAGTTGATCGTATTGGTACATGGTTATTAGGCAATGAATTTCAAAACAGATGTTAGAAGCAAATCCTTTTTGTGGTTTTGGTTTTGATTGTGATAATATTGCAAAAGAAGCTAGGCATAGAGAGGTTATAGTTAAGATTAATATTGTTAAGATCAACAAGTTTTGCTTTTTCGATATTTTTATTTCCCTCCTTTTCTGTTTAATTCGATGACTATTATGAGTACGGTAGTTAAAAACATTAGTACCGCACACCACATAAAAATACTGTTTGATGCTATATTATCCAGATAGAAGATGCCGAGAAAAATTGTGAACGGAATCATTATGATGCTTGAATACTTGATTTTCGAGACTAACCCAAGCGTCATAGTCATAAACAAAATTAAGCCAAGCCAAGCTCCTTGACCGAAGAATAATTCTGTAAAAACTTCAGATATGATACTCATTTCCATAACCACACAATAATAAGACCAATAGCAATGATCATTAAAACTAATCCCCATCCTAAACCTTCGACATATTCTCCATGCTTAATTTTATAGACCGCAAATAATGGAGCAAAAATCAGCATGAACATACCTCCTAAACCGATCATAATAAACGATAAATCCCAAGCGATTTGAACCGGTTGAACAAAAGCTAATTCAGAGACTCCAACAAAAAACACATTGTCAAAATGATAGTTTAATGTTCCTTCAATCGGAGAATTAATTGTTACAGTTGCATTTTCATTAAACATATAAGGTGTATATTTGATAAACCAATATGCCGGAACAGTTTTATTAGCTCCAATTTGTTTAAAATGCACGTTAAAACCAATAATGAATTTTTTAGTTTCCGCGTCATAATCATACCAAGAACCATACCCTCCCTCTGGATAATGCTCTGTTGCAATTTCGCATAAATCATAGGGATCATAAATTTTATAGAGTCTATGATTTGAGTCATCATACCGAAATTTCACTTTATCTCCAAGCGTTAAAGTAATTTGGCTTACATCTGATCTATCATTTTTTACATAGACGCGAATTTGAAAACCATAAGTACCAACTCCTTTTAAAACACATCTTCCATAAATTGTCGTTGCGTTATCGCTTGGGTATCTCCAACTTAAAACATCTGGATTCGACAAAATAAGCGATACTGCAATACCCCAATGAATTTCCACATAAGAAGCTCCGGAAACTATCAAATCCAATGTTTTTGAAGAGTCATTATACGTATAGTTTGCTCCACTAACCCAAGACGGTTCTCCTTTATCGTTCACGTATAAAGTAATGTTACATGCCTTATCTGTTGTGAATGAAGTTATGTTATAATGAAACCAATCTAGCAAAACAATATTCAGATTTAATCCGGAGGTTACATTCAACCAATACCCATGATTATTGACACTCGCATAAAAACTTAGGTTCTGAAGTTTGATATAATCGAAATAAAAGCCTCCGTTCCATTCTCCAAGAGTTATTCGAGTATTCAAACCTCCTAACCATGATGGATTAGGAATCCAAACGGTATTAGCGTGAAAAGTACCGGTAAAGGCATATACCGGAGAAATTAAGAAAAGTAGAAAAACGATTAGAATTTTGGAGATTAGCAATCTTTTCATTGTTGAATCCCTTTAAACGTAAAGGATTTGTGCACAAGTGAACCAAGCATCAGTAGCGCAGTTATCTCCTGATCCGGCTTCATATTTCATTCTGATACTCATTGATAAGCCTCCAACTTTTAGAGAGCCTGGGAAAAAGTAGCAATCCCAATAGATAATATCGTATTGTGAAAAGTCTGTTGTTGTGCTGTTGTGCGTGGTTGAAACATAGCTTACAGTATTGTATGCTTCTTTTTCATATCCTCCGTTTATTGCTACATCAAGCGTCATAGAATCTGTTTCATCAACATTGGAAACTGCATAGATACGAATTATCATAAGTTGTTGGACATCTTCAGGTAACACACAATAAGTGAAGGCAACTGCGTTTGTTTCGTTTAAGTAAAAGCCTAAGGGTTCTAATCGTATTGGTGGATATGTTCCTTCAACAAAAGGTATTGTAAAAGTATTCAAAAAGACCGTTTGATCGGGTTGGTCCGGAGCGACAAGTTGATCCGCTATAATTCGGTTATCCTTTAGATAAGCGGTTACAGTTGAGGTTATGAGGCTAAGGTAAATGCCTTTTTTAGTAGTTCCGCTTAATACGTTAATTATGTTTCGGTATAGATGCACGTTTGTTGTTCCAGTTCCGTTAAGCTGTACGCTGATGCCATGACTTGTTGTTACTCCTCCGCTCCGAATATAGATCGTGTTATCTATTGCATAGTTTTCTCCGCTTAAAGGACATCCGTTATCACAGATTAAGTATATGCCTCTTAACTGAGCTTCATTTTCCATAGTTATTTTATTGCCATATACGAGAGAATCAAAAGTGTTCTTAACAAAAATGCCTCTATTGCTACTCCAAATTTCATTATTCCGGATTGTTATGTTATAGATCGGATAGGTTACGCTACCACTTGTTTTAATTCCGCATGTTCGACTTGTATCTTGTGGTGTTCCAACGTCATATATGAAATTGTTTTCAATTACAACATTGCTAACTGCTATTACAGCGATGTCTCCGTTTTTGTTGCTTTTCGTTGGATTGATGATAATGTTGTTTGCAATTAAACCATTCACTCTTGAAACTGGATTATCCCAACCGGCATCTATAACTAAGCCTTCATCCTCCCAACCACAATCTACGAGAGTATTGCCGATTATCTGAATCGTAGCGTTTTCATTTGGATATTTACCGCTTCCTAATCCAACTGTTCCACAGTTTTCAATGTAGTTGTTAGATATATAGACGTAATCGTAATAGTAACACCATGTAGAATATGCGAAATCTTCGATATGGCAGTTTTCAACAACAAGATTGCCTTTGACGCATCCTAAGAATACTTCATTGTTGCTAGTTGTTCCTAAACCGTAAGCGTGTAGATTTTGAGCGGTTACTTGAGTGAAATATTGGCCGACTGCGGAATCCCCTTCATAACTTGTGCAATCGAAATACAAGTTTCTTAATGTTAATGTTGGAGGGTTTGTTGAAGTTGTTGTTCCGCGTATAATGTAATCGGAGCTTGGGTTTCCTCCTCCTGCTTTGACGATTTTTGTTGTTAATGGGTTTTCTCCTTCAATGATTAGCTTATAGTTTGCTGAGAGTGTGATAAATTCGTCTTTATTTTGGTTGTATGTTCCAACTTTTAGAAATATTAGACCTCCGGTTGTTCCGATTGCATCAGTACAAGATTGCATTACAGTATTCCAGTTTGAACCGGAATAAGGGATCTCTCCGCTATTGCCGTCTTTAGCATAATATGTTGAACCATCCCGAAATACAACATAACTTGCAGTTTCGATCTGTGTTGCCGGATAATATGAGGCATCATTAATTGGAGATGAAGAAAACGCTTGTAAGACTAAAACGGTTGCGATTATGCTTGCGATCCATATTGAAGCAATGAGCTTGTTTTTGTTCAATCTTTTTTTTCTCCTATCATTTATTTTGAAATAGTAATACGTTGTATTTTACTTTATGGTACTGCATCTGTATAGAGAGACTGAAGAGAAAAAAATATTGGTAATCATTGTTTAGCCTCCGACAAAAGGTATTGCTAAGAGGATCAAGCGGTATAGAAGGTAGATTATACATGCCCATATCGGTATTGCAATTATCATGTTTAAAACTGGGTGTATTTGAGGCATTGAAAAAGTAAGTAATGAACCAATTAAAGACCAAGCATTAAATTTTGCTAATGTTTCTTCTAATCTAACACCGATCATTATTTCTATTTCATGGTTATTCCAAGCATCGAGGAGAGATGAATATTCGGTAATGTTGAAACTTACATAGATATAATAAAGTGTTCCATGTTCGCATTGTCCTTTAAAACTGCTTATGTTTGTGGCTTCATCAAAAAATGATTCGACATAATCATAACTAAAATGATCTTCAATAGTATCTGATGTATAAACGTAATGAGCGGATGGAAAAATCCACCAAATTAAGAACGTGTGTGAAATTCTTATTGAATAGTCGGGATTCCAATTTACTGTTAGATCAATTTGTGAATCTCCGGTATTCGGCAAATAAAGGAAAAGTGTTTCTCCTTCTTTTAATGTTCCGTTATCATACCATCCTAATTCGAGAATATCTGCACTTGCCCATTTTCCAGTTGGAATACTGTATGATATAGTTTCGCCTTCATAACCTTCGGTAATTAATTGTGGAGGTATTGAAGCAATAAGAATGAAAAATACGCCTAAGAAACTTATTACGAAAATGTATGTTGGGAGCATCCTTTCGCTCATTAACTAAACCATCTCTTCATTTTTGAAGCCATAAGACCAGTAACCATCAAAACAGTTATCAACATTATCCAGACCGGCAACCAAGAAATCGCAACTAAGAAGGATAAGACCATAAAAACCATGATTATTGAAACTGATTTATTCCTTAGTAGAAGAGTCGGCATAACCAACGCTAAAAAGACAATACATGACATAAATAAGCCTCCGATAAAAGCGGTATTAGGTTCTGGAATCCCTAATGATTCTCCAACTTGTTGAGGAATTTCCATTATGTTAATATCGGCATCACAATAAGCAACCGGAATTATCACAGATAAGAAAAAGAGAGAAAAGAGGAGAAAGGACAGTTTTTTCATGGTTTAGTCATCCTTTCATTGCCTTTCTAACAAGCCATATTACGCCTCCGGCAATGAAGATAAACGGTAACAGTTGGAAGAGTGTTACCGCTCCGCTCGATCCGGTAAATGCCCAACCGGTTGTATTAGTGTTTTGGATTGCATCAACAAATATGGGTGTACAGATTGCCCATATTATAGCTGCGATGACCATTGCAACCGGAGCAATATAGTCGCTTTCTCCTGTGGTGTCATTGACGAACCGGAGCAAATATGCCTTGAGTTTGTCTAGAGTTCTTATCTTCTTTTCCTCCTATTTTGTTTTACGGTAAAATGTTATAAGTAACTAGATATAACTGTACAGTTACCATGCAAATTCCAATCTCGGAGAGTTTGTATAACTGGATCGTTATAATTCTAATAATCGTAATTTTTGGATACAGCATCCACTTAACCGCTCAAATCAAGTTTAGAAAAGATTTTCGAGTTAAAAGAAAACTTGCTCAGATTCTATCAGAAAACGGCATTGAGGATTTAGAGCAATGAAAATAAAAGTTTTTCAAAGCAAGAAGTATCAGCAATTTTTTGAGAAATGGGAATATGGATTTATGGAAGGCTTTATTATAGCTTTGATCTTGTGCATTTTTTTGTTTCCGATTGTTAGACCGCTTGAATTGGTTCTTGCATTTTTGAATATCTTAATTTTATGGAGAGTAAGCAATGAAAAGGAAAAAGACTCGGAGAAAACGGAGAAAAACAAAAAGAAAGCGAAAAAGAGAGAGAAAGAGGCTTAAAAATGCTTTCGACTGATGTTTATTTACAGATGATTGCGGTTTTTGTTGGTTTTGACCTCTTTATAATTGCAATCGTCTTATATTTTGAATGGTATCGGAAAAGAGATCGTTTGATGGTTAGGATTAAGTCTCCTATTGGAGAACAAACTAAATGGATTAAACCGGAGAAAGATGGTAAAACGCTTGTTGTTGAAAAGGCTAAAGGTCGTAAAGTTGGTTGGAGCTTCACTTTTTCGCGCTCAAGCCTTTATTATGTTAAGAGAATGTTCCGTAAATACATTGCTTTAGATGTGATTTATGATGCTCCGAAAGCGATTGAATA
>Ga0209635_10002730_pt1 | contig 13616 bp, 16 predicted proteins | sample DeeMarSWOR230_32_FD_187463 | JGI IMG/M metagenome (GOLD analysis project Ga0209635, IMG submission 187463) | Marine sediment microbial communities from White Oak River estuary, North Carolina - WOR-2-30_32 (SPAdes) (version 2) | ecosystem: Environmental > Aquatic > Marine > Intertidal zone >...
GAATAGGTTAGAAATAAAAAAGAAAATTGCTAAAATGAAAAAAGTAAATGAAAAATTAACCATAATCAGTGATATTAAGACACATTTTGGTTCCGCTCATGATATTGGTACTGCTCATATATATGAAAACGCAAATGAATTACAATATTTTGAACCCTTTCATATTCAAGCAAGAAATCTAGAAAAAGAAAAAAGAACGGAAATCTATAAATTAAAAAAGCGGAAGGAACCTTATAAACATCTGTTTGAATATTAATAAGTAATAACTTTTGAAATTGAAGGAAATATGACGAATACATCAAATTTATATAAAATTGAAGGAAATAAGTTAGTTAGAACCCATAGAACATGTCCTAAGTGTGGACCTGCCTATTTTCTCGCGGACCACTATGATAGATCGTCTTGTGGGAAATGCGGATACACAATATTTAAAAGAAAGGGAACTAAAGGAGCAAAGAGAGTAGCAACAAAAAGAACTCCTAGAAGACGTATGAAATCACAGTAATCTCTTTGAGTTTAGTCTATTTTTTTACTTAAATTCTCGCTAATAAATACAATTGGCGAATATAGTGAAATCTAATAAAATAGCCCTTGGAATAGAATCAACTGCGCATACATGGGGAGTTGGGCTCGTTGATTTTACAGGAAAGGTCTTAAGTTTAGTAAATGATGTATATGTGCCTGAAAAAGGGGGACTTCATCCTGCTTTGGTTAGGGAGCAACATTTAAACAATTTTATGAGAGTTATTAATGATGCTCTTACTCAAGCTAAATGTTCAATTAAAGATATTAATTTAATAGCTTTCAGTCAAAGTCCTGGTTTAGGGCCTGTATTGAAAATAGGAGCACTTGTAGCACGTATGCTAGGTCAGCTTTTAAAAATTCCTATAGTTGGGGTAAACCATTGTATTGCCCATATAGAAATAGGAAGATTATTATGTAATATTGATGATCCCCTCTCTCTTTATGTGTCTGGTGGTAATACCATTGTGAGTGCCTATGAATCTGGAAGATATCAAATTTTTGGAGAGACATTAGACATTCCTATAGGTAATTTACTCGATTCATTTGCCAGAGAAGCAGAGATCTCTCATCCTGGGGGTCCCAAAATAGAAAATTTGGCAAAAAAGTCAAATAGATATCTCACGTTACCTTATGTGGTTAAAGGAATGGATTTATCATTTTCAGGACTTTTTACAGCAGCTAAAAGATTATTAGAATCTGAAAAATATGAAAAAGAATACAATTTATGTGATATTGCATTTTCTCTTCAAGAGACTGCATTTGCAATGCTTACTGAAGTCACAGAAAGAGCAATTGCTCATACAGAAAAGACTGAAGTTTTACTAACTGGGGGGGTAGCAGCAAATAAAAGATTACAAGAAATGATTAATTCTATAAGCGATGAACATAATGCAAAGTTCGAAGTAGTACCCCTAAAATATGCAGGAGATAATGGAGCAATGATTGCTTGGACAGGCATATTAAGGTATAAGAGTAAAGGAGAATTTAACCTTGCAGAAACAATTATAAACCCAAAAGAAAGGATGGATAATATTTCTATCCCTTGGAGAAGCAAGGTGATAAATTAGGAATGACTAGAAAAATCACTAAGGAGAAATTGCTTCATAAAGGTGCAGAAGCAAGTTTATTTTATGGTCACTGGTTTGGTAAAGAAGTTATCTTCAAACATAGGATTATTAAGGATTATAGAATTGAACAGCTTGATAGAACGATTCGTACAATAAGAACGTTAAATGAAGCTCGAGCCCTTATAAAGGTAAAAGAATATAGAATAAACACACCACAAGTATATGAAATCGATACAGAAAGCTCTACAATAATTATGAAATATATCTCTGGTTCTAAGCTAAAAAATTTAATTAAAACTCTAAGTATTTCTAAAAAAAAAGATATTTTCACTAAATTGGGTCGAATTATCGCAATTTTACATATTAATGGACATATTCATGGTGATATCACCACAAGTAATATAATTATAACATCAAGCGAAGATATTTTCCTTATTGATTTTGGACTTCATGATTATTCGGATTCTATCGAAGATAAAAGTGTTGATATCCATCTTTTAAAAAGAGTATTAATTTCTTCGCATGGAGATGATTTTAAATTATGTTTTAATGCTTTCCTTGAGGGATATGAATCAGAGTTTAGAGACAGAGGAAATAATGCTTATAATGATATTATTAAAAATATCTCTATTATAGAAACTAGAGGACGATATGTAAAAAAAGAAAATCGATTATGATAGTAAAACATTTTCAATTTAAATATATAAACACCCTAATAATCGTTCATATTCTAATTAAATTTATCGAAACAATTTACTAATGATATAGAATGCTTTAAATACTTTATATAGGGAGAGATAATTTTATAAACAAGTTTTACTTATAATTTATTATCAAAAAGTTGGAATAAATTAAGGGTAACGATTATTTTTGTTATCATTTTTCCTCCTAAGATAGATCTCGGCTATTATTCCAAATAAATAACAGGACAGGAGTAAGGAGAATTGTCAGATAAAAAGAAAAAGAAAAAATCATCAATGCAAAATATTACTATCAATATTCCTGAATGTTACGATAAAAATATTCAAAAGTTAATAGCGATGAAAATTGTACCGAGTCGCTCTGAAGCAATTAGAACTGCATTACGAGAATTTTTACACAATGAGTATAAGAATTTAAGACTTCTTGGCTATTTTGATGAGTAAATTTTTAAAAAAAAAATACTTTATCGTCTTTTTCTTATTTTTCTAGCTTCTCTTTCTACTTCTCTTAAAACTACAATATCACTTTCTCGTACAGGGCCTTTAACATTCCTTGTTAAAATACGATTCTTGTCTGGGCCCTCTAAAATTCTCACTTTAATTTGACTAATTTCGCCAGTTAATCCAGTTCTACCAACAATTTGGATAACTTCTGCAGGAATAGATGAATCCACAATCTGAGTTCCTTTTGATTTATCTAACTTGACCAATTTTTTTCCACCAACTTACTTCTTTAACTCGTCTAGTTTCTTGATTACGGCATCTAAAACATTGTCATTGCCTGTTCCTAGATTTTCTATAGCAATAGCTGATGCTCCTACATTAATTCTAACGGTATTTCCTAATTCTTTTTTTGAAGATAAATATGCATAAGGTATTAATTTTTCTTCACATAATAATGGTACATGAAAAAGTATCTCTGGAGGGCTTACATCTTCAGCCATTACCACAATCTTAGCATTATTTCTTTCAATAGATTTAGTCACTTCATTCATTCCTTTTCTTATTTTAGAATCTCGAGATTCTGCTATTTTACTTAATGCATTCTTTAATTCATTCTTTAAATTATCAGAAATTTTAAATTTTACATAACTCATTTTGTTCTCCTTCAAATATATAATTTTTAATATATTATCATAAATCATCGATTTGTATTGAGATTAAAAATAATCGATATAAAAAAAATTTTTGCTTAATTTAGCTTTTTTATCCTTAATTTCCGAAAATTTTTTTTCCTTTGAAATTTAGAAAATAGAGTTTAAAAATCATAAAGATTACACAAATATCCTAATTATACTACTACACAGAATTTAAAGAATTTTACTATAAAGGTCAAAAATATACCTAATTTTTTTTTTTATTAATCCTTTCTAAAAAATAAAAGAAAGTAAAAATAAAAGTAATTATAATTTAGATAAGGTATTTTGTAAATGGACTCAATTGTAATGCGTGTGAATAATCTCTCAAAATATTTTGCTGAAATAAAAGCTGTTAATAATGTCAGCTTCTCTGTACAGCATGGAGAAATCTTTGGGTTTCTTGGTCCAAATGGAGCAGGAAAAACAACCACCATCCGAATGATGACAGGTGTCTTAAAGCCTACTTCAGGTAATATAGTAATTTATGGAAAAGATGTATGGAAAAATCAAATTTTAGTTAAACAGATTCTTGGAAATGTTCCAGAAGAAGCGAATGTTTACATGGATTTAACGGGATTAAAGAATCTAGAGTTTATCGGAGAATTATATGGGGTTTCTAAAAAAGAAAGGAAAGAAAGATCCTTACAACTACTTAAGAAATTTGAATTATTTGAAAGACGAGATAGTTTAGCAAAGAAGTATTCTAAAGGAATGAAGCAACGTTTGTTATTATGTATGGCTCTTATGAGTGAGCCTAAGATATTATTCTTAGATGAACCAACTTCCGGGTTAGATGTCCAATCTAGTATTATTATAAAAAATTTAATTAAAGAATATAATAAAAAGGGAATGACAATCTTTTTAACAACCCATAATATGGATATCGCAAATGAATTATGCGATAGAATCGCAATCATCAATAAAGGTAAAATTATAAAATTAGATACTCCTGAAAATTTACGAGCAATAGAAAAAGGATATCAAGCTATTGATTTATATCTTTCTAAAGAAATCAATCTTTCTGATTTTGAAAATTTGGATGGGATTAATAGGGCTAATAAGGTTAAAGATCATTATCATATCATTGTTAGTAATTTAGATAAAGCGATTAATCAGTTAATTAATTTAACAAGATCAAAAAATATTAAGATTAGAAAAATCAATACACCAGAACCATCGCTAGAGGAAGTATTTATTAGCGCAATTAATGTAGGTGAGAACAATTAAAGAAGAAATCTTTAGAGAGCAATCAAAATTCCAACTCTTTATTACTCAAATTAAACGCTCTTTTGTAGTTTGTAAGAAGGATTTACATATATATTATAATAAAGGTCCAGTAGTCATCCAAGGCATACTTTTTCCCATTATGTTATTCCTGGCATTCACCGTTGGAAGAGAGATTATTGCCGTTTACATAATTTCTGGTTTAATGGCAATGGTTCTTTTTTTAACATCCACTTCAATAGGACCTGTAGTTTTTCCTTGGGAGACGAGACAAAAAACACTTGAACGATTAATTACTTGTCCAATTTCTATCAAAACAATACTTATTGGAAATGTCTGGAGTTCATTGCTTTTTGGATGTATATTTGCTACCGTTCCTTTAATCCTTGGTATAGTCTTTCTAGAATTATGGAAAACTATTAATTTATTGATTTTGATACCTGGAATATTATTAGCAGCATTTTCATTTTCCTCGTTTAGTTTAATTCTTTCAGTACCTCCTACAGATACCCCTGCATCCACTATGATTCTAACTATACTAATTAAGTTTCCTTTAATTTTCATTAGTCCATTATTTATGTCTATTAAATTAAATCCCATTATCATAATCTCTCCTTTAACATATTTCTTGGATATTTTAAATACTGGGCTTGGAAAATCGAGCACTTTTGGATCCTTTGGCTTATTTATTGATTTTGGATTTCTTATAATATTTGGATTTGGATTTCTTATTTTGGCTTTCTTATTACACAACAAGACACTTCAAAAAAGATTTAAGGGTTGATTTTACAAAAAGCCGAAACTAATATTTCTTTTATAAATTTAATGATAAGTTTTGAGCTTTCAGTAAAAATTTTTCAGAAGATCTCTCATAGATTTAATAAAAATTCTCTTTTTAATCTTATCTCTTTTATTGAAGTCTTGAGAACTTTAAAAGGTCAGTAATCAATTCTACATGAGAGACGATCATTCTTCTGCAGCAGAACCTTTTAAGACCTAATTTAGTGAACGCCTCATCGGAATTTTCTCCTTTTTCAATCATTTCAAGATAAGGTTTATAGGTATGGGCGATCAGTTTCCCGCAGCTGAAACAGCGAATTGGTATAATAATATGACAACATTCTCCTTGGGTTATAATTACATAGATATATAGTTAATGATTAAAAAAAAAGTTTTCTAAATTTTTAGATTATTCGGAATGTTGATTTAATTGATGATTTACTAAAATTTTCACGACTCCAATAAGAAAAGAAACTTTTCGATATGTAGAGTTAAAAATATAAATTAACAAAAACAAATTCATCTAAGGAAAATAAATTTCCACCTTTAAATAGATGAAAAGCCCAAAACGATACATTCTTGTTATAATTTCTCTTTTATTGTTGTCTAATTTTAATTTAAAACAACTAATTTTATCCCCAAATTACTCTGATAGGATAGATATAGATTTAGAAAATGAAGATTCATGGTCAGTATTAATACAACCAAATGAATTTACAGACTTTCCTATTTTGAAGACATTAAATGATAGTTTTTACATAGGCTATAGGATATATTCTTCTGATATCGCTTATATAGCTAAATATGACGGATCAGGTACATGTTTATGGCAAGACCCATTAACTGATGGGGTTTTAATTGATTTTGATTTCGATTCAAAATCTAATCTTTGTATGATTGCTTGGTTTGATAGTAATTATATTCTATTGAAATTTAATATCTTAAGGGAATTATTATGGTTTAAAATGTTGGATTCAAATTATGATATACATTCTTTTAAAGTGGATTTAAATGATTCTATATATATTTCTGGGACTAATTATACTAATCAAAAGGCATTTCTCTTAAAATTTAACCATTCTGGGAATTTAGTATGGAATAAAAAGTTAGATGCTTATAATAAGACTTACTTCGTAAAGATAGAAATAGATTCTAATAATTGTGTCTATCTTTGTGGTTCTCATTATCTGTTTAAATATAATAGTTCCGGTTCAATGATATGGTATAAAGAATTGGATATAAATGCTAATAGTCTAAAAGTATATTCTGATGAGAATATTATTGTAAGTGGATATACAGAATTACCAGATTATAATTATGATTTATGGCTTTTAAAACTTAATAGCTCAGGAAATATAACTTATCAATCTAATATTGTAAATAATACAGACTATCGTCCGGTTCAAAATTTTCAGATATTTTTTCTCGATAATATATACATCTATACAGACATCCCTTTAATTAGGGAGGGAAATTACATAATTTATTCTGAACCATTTTTACTAAAATTCGATCCTAATTTAAGTTTTTGTTGGAACTTTTCGCTAGCTGATTATAATGTTAGACCTTCCTATGCCACTACATTATATCTTGATATAGGAATTACATCTCAACAAGATATTGCTATTATTTATAATACTTATAGAACAAGCACAGATATAGGAATATTAAGGTTAAATAGTTCTGGACAAGTAATAACGAACTACTTTTGGGGAGGATCATATTACGATAATATTAATGCCATTGCGATTGATTCTCAAGATAATCTATATATGTTATGCAGATGTGGGTATGTAAATATTTGGAATAATCATGAAGATAGAACCGTTTTTGTAAAAAATCCCAAACCTAATGGGATACCTCCTCCATATCAGCAAATTGATTATCGTGATATTTACATCTTTTCATTTCTGGGAATTACGAGTATTGTTTCGATTATTATAATAATTTCTATTTTAAAAAGAGTAAGTAAAAGTAGGAATAGCGAAGGCCAATAATCCAAGTAAAAATGAACTAAAATTTGCCATTGTCGTGTATTGCAAAATATGTTTAGAGGTCATAGATTCCATTAAAATTTTATTAAATTCAATACGTAAAAGAAGCCATTCAATTATTATTACTAAAATCTCTATTCCCAAAATATAAAACCAAAAGTAAGAGGATAAATAAATATATATGATATAAGCCAAGATTTGAGTAAGAGGAAAGGTCACAAAATTTACTTTAACACAAGTTGAAAATAATTTTTTATTACTAGGTCTCTTTACCACACCCTTCTTAAAGATTGCATATTCAATAGCGGTACCAATAAAGAACATATTTGTTAAGATAATTGTCCGTATTATAGGATCTTCTGAAGGATAAGCAACAATAGGATTAGCATACCCTTTCATAATAAACAGGCCGAAAAATAAACAAATAATATAAAAAATATAAAGATAATTTCGCTTTTTCACATATTTAAGAGGGGATGGAAAATTTAAAATTTTTGTGGTTAATTTAAGTTTCTAAAATAAGGTTTTATTGACTGTTTATTTTACTGCTTCCCATAAAATGAGGTCCAGCGTGTTTTACGTGGATTCTTCTTGTATAACAACATAGCTTTGCGGCATTTTTTCGTACAAAAATTTAGTAGAGTTCCGTCTTTTTTCACAAACATATGTCCTCTTCCGATAGGGATGTCCCATCCACAGAATGAGCACTTTTTTACTTTAACCATCCATTCTTCATCTCAAAACTAGTTGAAATACCTATTCCTCTTTTTTAGCTTTGAATAATTCAGTTTCACCATATTTGACCACACTAAGATTAATCAGCGTCATATCAAAAGTTATTTCATTTCCTCGTACCGTTTTTCTCCTTTTTTGCCCTTTTCTTTTGGGTTTATAGCCCGTTCCGCGTTTGGAAACTAAAATCCTTTTCTTAACAGGTCCATGGACATCTCTTCTCATTGGAAATCCACTTGAATCTGAACCGCCAGTGATTTTAAATTCATAATTTGGAAACCCTACTAAACCTCCCTTAATAGTATCCCCAATTTTCATACCTTCAAATCTGAATTTTTTCTCATCAATCTCAATTAATTTAGTTAATCCTTTTCCGGGACCTGTATTCCCACCAGAAATGTTAAGTTTAAATATTCTTTTCTCTGAACTCATGTTTATCAAACTTCTAAAGAGAGAACTACTATGAAAAATCTCCTAAAACTTAAAAATTTTATTGATTTCACAATTTCTCTGGCAATTAAATAAAAATAAAAAAATTTATTATGAAGATCATTACCTATAATTATAGAATAGTTGGGATTTGGTTAAATGCAAATTTTTGAAGTCCTTGAGTTAAGAGAATTTCCCTATTTTTTAATGGTGGAAGTTACTGAAGGAGAAACTGTAAGAGACGTATTAAATGATTACAATAGCCATAAAGTTTACTTACTCGTAGATCATGATACTAAAAAAATTCTAACCTATAATGGTCCAATAAGTTCTTTAAAATTACAAATATTTGGCGGAATACTTGCAAGTATGCTCCGTAAACAACTTAGATTGTTCTATCGAGTATATCCCTTAAATATATACTCTAGAGATGACCTTGAATTTCAAGAAATTTTAGATAAACCATTGGGGGAAGGGAGAGCTAGATCAATTGAAAAAAGTGATTTTCCTGATCCCTCAACAGCTTCAACTACAGGTGATCTCGTCATTCACAATCCTCGATTGAAAAAAGTAGTTGAAACCATAAAAGAATATCCCTTACCTGAAAATTTCAAGAGAATTTTTGTGATTATTGGTGGAATATTATATTCAGAAGAAGATATAATGGAATTATTTCTAAAAGAAGAAAAGGCAAAAAGAGAATTTGTAAAAATGGGGCGGTTAAACAATGGATTTACATTTTTTAATGATCGTAACTATTCTCTTCGTGTTATTGTTAAAGATCGCGCAATACAAGGTATTGAGCTCTTTATTCCAGATTATGAAAAATATGACAGTATAAAGTTGAAAGTTCCAGTAATTCCTGAAGAAAAATTTAATAGACCTGGAAAAATTGATTCTTTAATAGAATCTTTCAATATTCCAGAGAAAATTCCAGATGAAAAATTAAATCAGGGTCGTAACTTAGATTAAAGTAAAAATAAATAACCAGTTCGATATGATTTTATTAATTAATTCTAAAACTACTAAACCTACAGAGTTCCAGAGTGAATATTTTAGGGAGCCAAGTTTAGGGATATTATATTTAGCGGCAGTATTAGATCAAAATAATTTAGATGTAGATATTTTAGATTTAGAACAATTTCTTGATTTAAAAGGCACTAAATTAGAAGAATTAATAATAGAAAAAATTCAAAATTATAAGATAATAGGGATAACTTCACTGACTAATACCTTTAATTTAACACTAAAAATTGCTAATATTATTAAAAAATATGATGATCGAAAATATGTTATCTTAGGAGGGCCTCATGTTTCATTCCTTTATGAGGAAATTTTACAATCCCAGAATATTATTGATTTTATTTGTATAGGTGAATCTGAAAATTCGTTTTTACGATTAGTAGAGATTCTAAGAACAATGATAAATACTAATAAAAAAATTCGGAATTATGAATCTTATTTACAAAAAATTAAAGGATTAGCTTTTATTAATTCTGAAGGTAAACTAATTTTTACAGGCTCTCCTAAACCTGTTGATATTGAAACTATTCCTTTACCAGCACGCTATAAATTAGAACATATTCAACATTATTATAGAGTAGCCAATGTTATCATAAACCGAGGGTGCCCATTCCAGTGCTCATTTTGCTCCAGACAAAATTTATTTAAAAAAGTTAGGATTAGAAGTATAAGCTCAATTCTCTCTGAAATCAGGGATATAATTTCATTCCAAAATTATAATTACATTAACTTCTATGATAATATCAATATTGATAAGGATTTCTTCAAGAATTTTTGTAATATGTTCATTAAAAATAATATAAGTATTCCTTGGGGTTGTGAATTAAGAGTAGATAATCTAACTGAGGAAGAAGCCCGACTACTAAAAACTGCGGGATGCAAATTAATTGCAACAGGGATAGAATCAGCCAGCATTGAAGTTTTAAAGAAAAACTTTAAGTATCAGAATCCAAAAGAAGTAATAGAGGGTATTACTAATTTAAAAAAGTATCAGATTCCAATTCAAGCATATTTTGTACTTGGTTTACCAGGGGAAACTGAAAAAACCTTTTTTAAAACTATAAATTTCATTAAAAGGTTACCTTTCGATAAGAATGATACAATTAACTATTTTGTAGCAACTCCATATCCTGGTTCTCGATTATGGGAAGACCAACAAATATTCAACATCAATATTATTGAAAATGATTTTACTAAATATGACTGTCAACATGTTATTTTTGAAACTGAGGATCTTGATCTTAATACGCTCCAAAAATTATTAAAAACTGCTAAAGAAATTGAAAAGTATAATCTAAAAGCTAGTAACTATTGAATGTATTTTAAGCAGTATTTTTAAGTTTCTTTAAATTCACCTATAAGGCATACAATAAGGAAACGTTCGATGAAACAATGAAAAAGCAGTTCTATCTTTACCTTCATTGATTAACTTTCTAACATTTTTTAGATTTTCCTTTTGTTGGATTAATACAGTAGGTTTAATACCCCTAGCTTCTTGATCTTTGCAATATGAACTACCAAATGTCCTATGGAAATTTGAAAATGCCTTAATATCATTTCCTTCTTTTAACAATTTCACTACGTTTTCTAAATTAATCTCTTGGTTACGAATTATCTCTGGTCTATTGCCTCTTCCTTCTTGCTCTTTAATTAATTTACTTAGAAATTCTATAATATCCTTTCCATTTTTCTCTTTGAAGTTTCTAAAATCTTTATGGCAAAGATCTAAATAATTTCCCTCTCTCGGGTCTTTAGGATCTTTTTCCATCGATAGTATATAATTTTTTGCGGTTACATTACTCATTATCGTTCACCCATTTATTACTCCATTTATTATTATTAAAATCTTACCTTTATATTCAAAACAATTTACATATTTATAATTTACTAAAATCATGCAATTTCCATTATCTAAAATTAGATTACTAATATTATTTTTCAAATGAATAATTAGATAATTTTAATAAGAGAGAATTAACTCTAATTTAATGTGGATATTGTATTATTTATATTATCCATAACATACAATAAAATATTAAGAAATTAATCACTGTGTTTTGGTATGGCAAAACCGGAATATTTTATCGGAGAGGCGCTCATTGGAGAGGCTCCCGATCTTGCTCATATTGACTTAATTATCGGCTCCAAAGATGGACCTGTTGGAATTTCTTTTGCAAATGCTCTTAGTTCTCCTTCTATAGGACATGGCGGACTTTTAGCATGCATTAGACCAAATCTTTTATCAAAACCAATAAGTTTAGTTATTCCAAAAGTCACAGTTTCTAAAATGGCAGAGGCTAATAAGATATTTGGTCCAGCTCAAGCTGCTGTGGCTAAAGCAATTGCTGATGCTGTTGAGGAGAATCTTATACCAATGAGTAAACTTGATGAATGGGTGTTAATTGTAAGTGTATTTATACATCCTGAGGCAACCGATTATCGAAAAATATATCAATATAATTATGGTGCCACTAAATTAGCAATTCAAAGAGCATTAAAAAATTATCCTCCAATAGAGAAAATCTTTTATGATAAAGATCGAGCGAAACACCCTGTGGCTGGAATTAGGATTCCTAGACTATGGCGTCCTCCGTACATACAGGTAGCGCTAGATCATCCAGTTTTAGAACGCCAAATGAAAGTAGTTGAACAATTACCTAAAAGTGATAGAATTCTCTTAGAAGTTGGAACACCTTTTTTGAAGAAATATGGTATGGAATCAATTAAGAAAATTCGTGAACTTGCTCCGCAGAAATTCATTGTTGCTGACCTGAAAACTCTTGATGTGGGTAAATTAGAAGTCGATTTTGCATTCGATGCAACTGCAGATGCTGTGGTTGCGAGTGGGTTAGCATCCTCCTCATCCCTCGATAAATTCATATTAGAGGCTCAACGTCTTGGAATTTATGGATTTGTTGATACTATGGAAGTTGATGATCCTATTGGGAAATTAAATAGTTTAAAACAAACACCAGATGTTGTAATCTTACATAGAGCAATTGATGTTGAGCAAGCTACAGGAGCTCAATCTCCGGACGCAGCACAAAAAGCTAGATGGACGCTAGTACCAAAAATTAAGGAATTATATAAAGATAGAAAATTAGCTTCAGGTAGAGATCGGGTATTAGTTGCTGTTGCAGGAGGAATTGAGCCAAATACTGCGAAATACGCCCTCGCACAAGGTGCAGATATTCTAATAGTAGGAAGATATATAGCTTCCAGTAAAGATATAAAGAATGCGATGAGGAACTTTATTAATATATTACCGGGTTATTCTGATATTGATTTAAAAAGAATTCACACTGAAGACGATGATAACTCTGTGAAGAAAAGTACATGGGATTAGAAATCTTCTAAAATTTTTTTTAAACCTAGATTTTTTGCTTAACACTCTATTACACCTGATTTTTTTGAAATATATTTTATCATCAATTTTATTTTCTATCTTGATTTAAATCAAAATAATCATTTATTAGGGTATAAAATCTCTTTAATACCTTTTCCCCTCGTTTTGTTGTTTGATATTCTTTCATATCACCATCATTTAGTTGTTCAATTAAATTTCGAGATAAGAGAAATTCAAGTGTCTCCTTTATCGCGCTCGTTTTTAAACGTGTTTTTCGTAATAACCATGTTTGAGTTCTTTTTGCCCTTAAGCAGAATTCCAATACTTCAGCCCAAATTTCGAATTTACTCCGTCTTGAAGAACTCATTGATATATCACCATTGTAACAATTACATGGATTCCATGCCAATGAGATTCAACAAGCAGCAGAATCGCTCCAAAATGAATTACTCAATCATTACTTGACAAAAGTTAAACGTGTAAAAATCAGAAAAGCTGTAAAAGATAAAATATAATTAATAAAATTCCCTTTTTTTTTTTAAGACATAAATGTAATCATTATGAGAAAATATTTACAATCATTATTTCCCAAAAAAAAGAACTTCATATTATCTCCTGACGAAAAAGTGCTCCTGCAAATGGACCCCTTACGCAGT
>Ga0209635_10002731_pt1 | contig 13616 bp, 14 predicted proteins | sample DeeMarSWOR230_32_FD_187463 | JGI IMG/M metagenome (GOLD analysis project Ga0209635, IMG submission 187463) | Marine sediment microbial communities from White Oak River estuary, North Carolina - WOR-2-30_32 (SPAdes) (version 2) | ecosystem: Environmental > Aquatic > Marine > Intertidal zone >...
ATCTGCTCAAAAGTTCTTGTTGGACCAACTATCTGTTCAAGATTTCCTTCCACATAAACTTTCTCATCCTCCTCAACTTGCATCCTAAACTCTTCTACATAAGACAATATCCGCTCCAGACTCTCAACTTCTGGTCCTTCCAAAATTTTGACGGTTTCAATCTGATAGATAGACGGAATGAAAGGAGCGTCACAATCGTTAGTTATGCGAGCAACTGCTTTAATCCAGCCCTTATTTACCACTTGCGTGTTTGAGCTGTATTCATTGTAGATTTCCTTCCAGTTTTTTACTGGCTCAAACTCTACTTTAATAATTCTCTCACTCTCCTCGTCCTCAAATAATCCATAGATTGTTTTTCTTCGCTGATGCCATAAATACTCGTCCAAACTGTAGTTTAGAAACCTCCAATGTTTCGTTTTTATTGCTTCTCTAGTTTCAAACTCGCTTCGCAGAAGAGACACATTTTCTTGATAAAACTCCTCCAGTGTCTCACGCAATTCTCTCAGTTTTTCTCTGCCATACACAGTTAAGTCTATGTCTGAAAAATCGGGGTGATAAAAGCCGTGAAGAAGAGACCCGAAGACCCCGAAATCTTTTTCTGTCAACTTCGATCTGGCTGTGATCTGACTGAACATTTTATGCAACGAATTGAGAAGAACGTCCTCTGGCTGTTTGCTAATCAGTCGCTGAAAACTTTCCTCAGGCTTCCGTATCCTCTTGATTAACGATTGCTGAACTCCTACTAAACGTTGCTGCAAAGGCTCATGTAAAACTGTGTATTGCGGATAGTTCTGCTGCACAAACCGTAAACCATCATCCGCGTAAAATTTGTAGTAAACTTGTTCTCCTTTTGCTCGGAAAGCTCGGGGAATCGTTGACTTATAGACCGCGGCTGGAGCATACTCCACATCACAGATATACGCTTTAGACGGATGAAAATAGCCGTAAACTCTAAAGATGATGTTATCCCTTGTGATTATTGCATCACGGTCTCTGAGCTTTAAAAGAGTCAAACATTTTTCCTCATAACTTCTTTTTTATGTATCTGTGCCTCTATTATACCGTCTGAATAGACTAATATCTTCTAATCAAATGTTTTTCAACTATTTTTTGAAAAAGTTTTAACAAAACATTAATCACATCGTTTTGAACTATGATTTCAGAAGGTTATCAAATTGGTTGAAGAAATCTATCAGCAGCTATCTAAAGCCTACGGTAGCCCTGAATCCAAATATTTGCCAAAAATTTTTGAGATGTGTCTCACTAAAGAGGAGGCTCAGATTCTCCTTTCTCTACCCGGAACCCCAGAGGAAGTTTCTACAAAGTTAAGCGTTGAAGTTTCAAAAGTCACCGCAATTCTCAAAGAACTATTCAACAAGGGTTTTGTTCTTTACAAACATGTAGATAACAAACTTAGATATGGTTTAAACAATGACTTATGGACTTCTATTCTCCCTGACAAAAGAGACTTCGAAAAATTCGGTGAAGAATTTCTTGACTTGTGGCGAAATTATAATGATGAAGAAGTGATGCCTAGCTATGAGACAGGTTATGTTCGTGTTATACCCGTAGAAAAAACTATTCCAATGAAATGGGGCGAAATTTTGCCCTATGAAAAAATTTCAGAAATTCTTGAAAACGCTAAGACAATTGCAGTTACAGAGTGCGCATGCAGAATAATGAGTAGGCAATGTGACAATCCTACGGATGTTTGTCTCCTTTTTAATGAATTTGCAGATATTATTATTGAAAGAGGCGTTGCGAGAAAAATATCAAAAGAAGAAGCTTTTTCAATCCTAACACGCACTGAAGACCTTGGACTTGTCCATCAGTTGAACAACTCTGAACCCGAAGGCTATCAATTCCTCTGTAACTGTTGCAGTTGCTGTTGTTCAATCTTAAGAGGTATGATAGTTTTAGGGAAAAAAGGCGTTACAGCGAAGAGTCGTTACGTATCCTCCATAGACAGTGAGTTATGTGACGGTTGTGGTATTTGTGCTACGCGATGCCAGTTTGGAGCAATAAGCATAGTTGATTCTAAAGCTGTAGTAGACAAAGAGAAATGTTTTGGATGTGGTCTGTGCGCATCGAAATGTCCTACCCACGCTATTGAGTTAATTCAAGTTAGAGATCACGAGCACATTATAGATCATTTGGAAAAGGCACCGTCTAAATTAGTTGACACTCTTATGATTGAATAAAAAACCGCTCTAACCAGTCTTCATTTTTCAAGAAGCAAACAGCGAAGACCTTTATCATTAATCTCTGTATCACAGCTATTACATGAAGTGCAAGTTGACTTGTCAGAGAGTTTGTTCAGCCATTTCTGTGGAAGATCTGGCTCCATAATGAACGGTCTTGACATAGAAATGAAGTCAGCATACCCATCTTTCACTATCCGCTCAGCCATCTCAAAAGAACGTATCCCTCCAACCAAGATTAACGGAGTCTCACCAATAACTTTCTTCACCTTTTTAGCATATGGGAGAAAGTAAGCTTCCTCACTGGTTGTTTTTACTTTTAAATTCCAAGGGTCTAATTCCTCGTCGGATTCGTAGATTCCTCCTGAGATTTCAATAGCATCTAAACCAGCTTCAGATATTCTTCTAGCGATTTCTATAGACTCGGGCGGCTTTAGAGAAGATTCTTTCTTCACAAAATCGTCGATCTGCAATTTGATAAGAACCGGCCAGTCCTCTCCACACATTTCTTTTATACCATCAAAGATTTCAATGACTATTCTAACTCTGCTTGCACTGCTCCCTCCATAGTCGTCGGTTCGCTTATTCATGTATGGAGAAAGGAATTCAGACAACAAGTAACCATGAGCCGCGTGTAGCTGAACGCCGTCGAAGCCAGCCTTCTTCGCTCTTTCAGCTGACATTATGAAAGACTGAATCATATCTTCAATGTCTTCAATCGTCATTTCTTTTGGAACGATTCCAACAGACTTATCGGCTATAGGAGATGGTGCAATAGGCTTAAATTCTCTTTTCTTCACTATGTCGGGCTCCACTTGTCTGCCGCCGTGAGCTATCTGTAAAACAATTTTTGCGTTTTCGTTAACATGATGAACGGTTTCCACTGACTTCTTAAGCATAGGTATACAGTCGTCAGTGTGGATGCCAGTCTGGTAATTTGCAGCGATTCCGTTTTCCTTTACGAAAGCGAAACCTGCAATAATAAGTCCAACACCGCCTTTAGCGAGGTTTTCATAAAGAGCAACGTATCGATTGTCTACCAAACCGTTGTCATCTGCCATTCCTTCGTAGGTGGCAGATCGAACTATTCTGTTCTTCACAGTCATCAAGCCGATTTTCTTAGGGCTGAAAAGTATGGAGTCTCTCCTCAAAGCAAACTTCTCTGTGTTGTTAACTTTCCATTATCTCCTGGGGAATGTCGTTTAATCTTTCACAACCAGTTTTTGTTACTCTAAACTGGTCTTCAATTTGCATGTCGCCCACTGCTGGAAGATAAATTGTAGGCTCAATTGAGATAACCATGTTTGCTTTTAGCCTTCTATCTCTGTAGGCTTTGTCATCAAGAATTCTTTGATAGCCAATGAAAGGCCATTCATGCACTTCAAGACCTACCCCGTGGCCTACTCCCCACCAATCCTCTTTCCAAACTTTCCCCATAACCTCGCCTGCTGCTTTATCAACTTCAGAGGCAAACACGCCTTCTCGAGCAGTTTTCTGTGCAGCCTCCTGTGCTTGTACAAGCACTTGAAACACGTCTTTCTGTTTTTTAGAAGCTACGCCTAAGGTGAAGGGCCTAGAAATGTCGCAACAATAACCATTGTACATTGTTCCAAAGTCTAAGAGCCACGGATCTCCCTGTTTCAGTTTTCGTTTACCGCAGTACCACCACCAATCGAGATGGTTCGAGTCTTTTCCAGAAGTGACCATGGTGTGGTGTGGAAAGCCTTGTGATCCTGCCTTTCGACAAACGCGTTCAATTTCTCCCACGATCTCTGATTCTGAGACTCCGGGGCGGGCAAATTTGGCTGCTGCCTCTATACCTTTCTTGGCGATTTGAGCTGTTTTTTTCATGCATTGAATTTCATATTCTGATTTTACAGCTCTTTCTTCCTCAAGAATGTCTGATGCTACTTCAATCTGCGACCGTCCAATCTCGTTTTGAAAGCGTGCATACAATGAAGGACTCATGGAGTATTCTCCAGCTACTCCAATTCTAGATTTTTCCAGTCCGTTTTCGCGTAAGTAATTCTTGAGGAGTTGAACGTGGTCTCTCGCTGACTTCACGTTTTCTATCCACGTGCATTCAGGTGGAAAATACGCTGCTGCACCTTTCTCTAGAAGGGGATTCAAATTCTCGTCAGCCGGCAGGATTACCATGGTGTTGCCGAAATATGGTTCATGACCTGAAAGGTACATTACATGTCCTCTTTGACCAAAACGTATGCTTCCAGGTGCTGAGTAAACCACTAAAACATCGATTTCTCTATCTTTCATTTTCGCTCTAACGTTTTTGATTCGTCTTGCAAACTCAGTGTGTGGCGTCATCAAGTTTAACACCTGTTAGTATTTCAGATGTTACGAATTATATAAAGTTCAAGCAATAAGGTATAATCGATTGCTGCCAGAGTTTACTTTGTTTGTCCAAACTTGTTTCGGTAAACTAATTGTGAGAGTTCCTTTCTATTTTTTTCTTCAACGTTTTTGGGAATTCCGATGGGTAGAAGTGACACTACTCTATGAGTCTTTGGAATCTCTAAGACCTCTTGTATCTTTTCTTCAGCAGATTTTTTCTCCTTTTTAAATGCGAAAGTTCCGATCCAACATGAGCCTAAACCTAAACTATGCGCAGCCAAAGCCATGTTTTGTGTAGCCGCCGCACCGTCCTCGATGAAATGGAAAGAGTCCTCGTTAGGGTCAACGGAGACCACAATGCAAACAGGCGCCTCGCGTACTCCCAATTTAAAAATTGTTGGCACAAGTTCGCTGAGGCGCTCCTTGATAGCTAGTTCGGTTACAACTATAAATCGCCAAGGCTGCTTGTTAAGCCACGATGGTGCCCATCGTCCTGCCTCCAGAATAGCTTGAATCTTTTCTTCTTCTATCGGGGTTGTTTCAAACCGTACAATGCTTCTCCTATTTTCTATAGCATCTAGAACCGAATTAGTCATAGTCTCACCAAACAACTTAGTATTTCATTACACAGCATATAAATTTAGCAGTTACCTTGTGTGAAAACATTTTGAAGTTACGGTGAAAGTCGCCAAATATACTCGTTCTCACGAGTTCCAGTGCCCACTACAACTTGATGACTAAAATCGCCGGTTTCAACGTTCTCCACTCGCTCTAGCATTCCAGAAACACTAATCTCTCCGCCACGTTGAGCCACGTTTCTGTAACAGCCTATCATCGACACCACTTTTGCAGGTTTCTCGTTTTTCGTAAGTTTTGAAGTTGGATTGAGAGATTGATAATCTGTGATATGGTATATTGCGGGTCGGAACATAGCTTCGTTGTCGTTAACAACTTGACAACGGAACGTAACTGGTTTGATTGGTGAATACTTGTATTCGCCGTATTTGAACGTTATTTCCTTAGTCTTCCGCGTAGCATTGTACACGAAAATTTTGTTTCGGTATCTGACTCTGTGTCTTCGCATTCTATCAATTTTTTTAGTGAAAACATGGGTAAAAGTGTCCTTTTCTACGAGTCTTTCGATTGTTTTTTCAAGGGTTCGAAAGTTGTGTGATCCATAAATCACCAAATCGATGTCAGATTTCTTGGAGTGCATGTTTAATGCAATTGACCCATGTATTCCAAAGTCTTCAATGGGTACATTAGATTCGTTTGAAAGGAGAGTAATTAGCTCCAACGCAAGCTTTTGCAAACGATCTTTCCTTTCTCTTTTGACCAGCATTTGCAAACATTGATTTGGTACATAAACCTTTTTTATGAGCCCCAAAGGAACGCTGATAACTTCTTTTTCTCTGAACGGGCAGAAATAAACGTAGTGAGGGAAATGGTTTTGAAAAGTTTCTAAGAGTTGTTGAAAGTTTTTTGCGGTATACAGTTTTTCTGGTCGAAGAAGCGTAACTTTTCCTAGTGTCCAGTGTTTTTTGAGGAAATGTAATGGAAAGTGAGACCCAAAATTTGATGGTATGTATTTTAGGAAGGCGAAAACTCGTTCTTCTGGGTGGGCGTATCCAAACACGTAGAATATGAAGTTGTCTTTTGTGACAAGCGTGTCGCCGTCTCTAGGTATCCACTTCTCCACTTTAGGTACACCTTTTTACGGTCAAATATGATATACATGCGATATGAAAAAGGTTGAGGATATGCGAGGGTTTAGAGACCGCGACTTCCTGCAAACTACAGAAAAGTTTTTTTTCTGCGTAGTTAGTCCTTTTCATCCTTCTGATCGTGTTATTTCCTATCTCAAATACGTTCCAGCCAAGTTAGGTGTCTGGGGGAGGGGAGATGAGAGATTTAGAAGGGTTATGCGAGCCTACACGATTCCTAACTTACTGGAAACATTCAGAGTTTTAGAAAAGAACTATCCTCATTATCTGTTTTATTCACCAGTCTATAATATCAAAATGACCGCAGTTCCACATAAATACATAGTGAAACATTTTAAGCCTGAGGAGAAACTTGCCCAACTGTTTCAAACTTCCCATTTAGACGCTTTGCAAAGAAAATTGTTAAGGTTAGTTTCATTTTTGGCAGAAGCAAGTGACGTCTCACTTAACTCTTTTGGAGTGACAGGTTCCATCCTTCTTGACATTCACAGTCCAGAATTTTCAGACATCGACATAACAGTTTATGGTTTAAAAAATAGTTTAGTAGTGAAAAACGCATTAACCGACGCATACTCTTCAAGTTCAATGGTTCAACGCTTTAAAGAAAAAGCCCTTGAAACTTGGGTTGATAATAAGGCTAAAAATTATCCGTTAACACCTAGCGAAGCCTTGCAAATCTATAAGCGGAAATGGAACATCGGGTCATTTGAAAACACTAGGTTTTCCATTCACCCCGTTAAGTTGGAACATAAACTTGTGGAACAGTATGGTGACAAAACCTATCATCCCTTAGGCGCTGTCACTATCCGCGCAGTTGTTTGCGAAAACACTGATTACTTGTTTCTTCCCGCTGTTTATCGCGTTAGAGATGTGCAAGTCGTAGATGGACATTCAGCAACAGACATTGAAGAAGTGGTTTCTTATGAAAGCTTGTACGACAGCCTAGCTGAAATTGGAGAAACAATTATTGCGAGTGGTAAGCTTGAACGAGTTCTCGATAAGAAAACTGGCAAAGAATATCATCGTGTTCTAGCAGGTTCTCCTGAAGGAAAAGGTGGAGAATACATCAAGCTAGCTTAGCTTTCACTCCATCTCTTGTAAAGCACGTGGTTTATTCCCAGAAGATCCAAGACTTTTCCAACAACAAAGTCCACAAGATCATCAACATCCTTCGGTTTATGATAGTACGCAGGCATCGCTGGAAGAATCGTTACACCTTGCTCCGCCAACACAAGCATGTTGCGGAGATGAACAACATTTAACGGAGTTTCTCGAGGAACAAGAACAAGCGTTCGTTTCTCTTTCAACGTCACACCTGCGGCTCTCAAAACCAGATTGTCAGAGTACCCATGTGCGACGCCCGCCAACGTCTTCATGCTACATGGAATGATTATCATACCGTCTGTTTTGAACGACCCGCTTACAACCGGAGCACTCCAGTCATCCACGTTATACGTGTGGGTGGCCAGCTTTTCTATATCCGCCTTAGCCTTTTCAAGTTCATGTTCAACCACTTTTTCCGCGGCTTTGCTAATAATTAAGTGGGTTTCAACGTTTTTTTCTTGCAACACCTTTAGCAAGCGCATACCGTAGATGACTCCACTGGCTCCAGTTATTGCCACAATCAATCGCATATGTGCACCAACTATCGTACAGATGAGAAAACATTACACTACAAACAAAGATAAAAGTAATGGAAACAACGAAAGCTAACGGTTACTTTTCCCTCTTTTTGCAATATTATTTGTTCGTCGGAAACACGGGCAGCACTGTTTTTCCATAGACTTCATTTAACACTTCTGCTAACGCTGTGTAGACGGCGCTTAATCCGCATATGATGCCTTCATAACCAGCGATTATGCCTATAGCGGTACTTCCGGTTAAGTCTCTTGCAGTTAGCAGGAAGAACAGTATTGTTAAGCTTAGGAAGATAAATTGTAATGCACGACTTACTTTTAAAGTGCCGAAGAACATTGCCAAAGTAAACAGTCCCCACATGAAGAAGTACGCTGCCATGGCTGTTGTAGATGTGGCTTGTAGAGGAGAGGTTGTAGAAACATCCCAGATTTCGAACGTCGGAAGCACTAGCAAAAGCACCAAAGACCACCAGAATAAGCCATAGGAGCTGAAAGCAACCATGCCAAAAGTATTTCCCTTTTTGTACTCCATTATGCCCGCAATCACTTGAGCTAATCCACCGTAAACTAAACCCATTGCCAGAATCATGCTGTTTAAAGGGTAGAAACCAGCGTTGTGCAAATTTAATAACACGGTTGTCATTCCGAAACCTAACAGTCCAAGAGGAGCTGGATTCGCCAATTTTCCATTCACATCATTCACTTCCGAAATGCATACAAAGAACTTCACAACGATTTATAACCAATAAAAACTTTTTCCTGAAAAATATTAAGAACCATATATGCATTGCATTCGAAGGGAAATTGGAGACCAAACAAATTCACTACGAACTAAGTTGCAACACTTCTTTCAAGTAGGCTCGGAATGGACCAATCTTGCCGCCGAAGTTTCCAGCTGAAATTTTAACAACTCCTGGAATCTTCACCGCCGCCTTTATCCCGTTAGCCATAGCTTTTTCCACGACATTGGAGTTTAAACCGTTTATAACGATTTCATATACACTGTTTACATTGTCTGGAACCTGCGAATCTGGAATGAATTTTTTCAGTTTTGGACAGAACGGATGATTTGTAGATGCCTTAAGCTTGTATTTCAGGGAACCAGCTTTTGAACCAGACCTGCATATGCCGCCTGGAAACGGTAAAATGACGCCCCTAGTGCTCTGAGATATAGCATTCACTGCTTCTTCTGCAGCTTGAAGACCCGCTTTGCGACTCTTCGCTAAAATCAGAAAGTTCCCGCCAGCAACAGTTTTCATAACACCGAAGTTGTCCTCCACTATGAATTCTCCTCCCATGACTGGAATTCGCCAAACTTTCCTTCCAGCAATCACATCTTTTTTCTGAAAGCCGTCGCCAAACAAACGGAGACTTCGTCCAACCTTCAACCTTCTCTTCGCTTTGGGCAGACCGTCGAAGGCTGCTGTTGTAGGACATGTCATAACACATTGCCCTAGCCTCAAACCCATTTGGTTTTTCAATTCTCTACGAGTAATGTGATAGATTTGAATCAGCGTCCCAACTCGTCCATCCGGAGTTTTATTCGGCGGCACCGTACTTTCTATTCCAGCTTCTGCAGGGGACATAATTATGGAGGCGGCGAAGCCGGTTGCTGTTCTGGCTGCTGTTAAAGCCCATTTTTCGTTTTCGGCAGTTATCAAAATTCTGCTAGCCCACATTGGGAACATTTCGGCGAATGTGTCGTCAATTACACATCCTTCATAAGTGAATGTGTCGAATTTTTCTGGCATTTTTAACTTGGTCTCCAAGGTTTCTTTTTGCGGAATAGTTTATAAGACATTTGACCTATCTGCATGTCCGTGACATATTCAAAACCACTTTCTATTAATGTTTGTGATTCTTCAAGTGTAGTAGCAACTTTGCTAACGTATTCGTCTCGGTTCCCAGTTTGCAGTAGCCTCACGTAGATTTGTGTTGAAGTTAAGCTTTTATGTCCAAGCCTCGCCATAACGAGCATTATATCCTTGGTGTCAGGGTACAACATGGTTGCTCCCCAATGTCTGAGGCTGTGAAGGAAGTTTGGCAACGAACACGCAAAAAGTAGAAAGCTGTTTTTGTTCAGTGACAAAACTGGGTATCGTATTATAAAGAAACTCTTTCCAGGGAAAACTCCTCATTGGCTGAGGCAAAACCGCATAACTAAATTACGTAAAAAGATTGATAGAAAAGGAGTAAGCCTTGATGACGTTAAGAGTTTCACGGGGATTAAAAGCGACTCTACACTTCAACGCTATGACATGAAAACAAAGGAAGGAATTCACAGAGTAGCTCAAGTTCTTGATTAATGCATGCGTGCGCATTCCAAATTGTATCAATGATTTTGCGAAAAAGATGCTATATACGCGCGCAGTAAGGTTTTTTCAAAACTAGGAAGTTTTCACAACTTCTAATCCGTTTTTGTCATAGGTTAGTTGGTTGCTGAAAAAAGTTCTTAACTGAGAAACCATTTTTGGTTCATGAGCGCTAGTGTTGAGTAGAAAGAGGCTGGTTGTTTTTTCTGAAGACAGCAGGTCCAACGCGTGACGCAGAAAGGTGAAAGTTCGTTCTCGTCCCACTGTTGTTAGTAGTTCTGAGAGGATGTCGAAGACAAAATAGACATCGGTATCCACATAAGTTTCCAACATCTTGTTAAGAGTGTCCAGAATTAAAGGCGTGTTTTTGGCGGGTAAGAGCAACGTGTTTTTAGAGGTTGATTTTGGAGTGGATGTCGAAATTGAAGTTAGAAAAAACTTGATTGTTGGCTGTTTGCCTAGATACCTGCGGAGAGGACTTGTGTTAGACGTAAAAACGAAGAGGGGTTCAATGTTAGCTATGCTCTCCTTCACTAAACGGTCAATAGCATTCTCGTAGTCAGAAACCGGATCAAATTCTAACAGAATCCTACGACCAATCAGCCGTTCATGATCCAAACCTATCGACCCAGAGAATAAACTCATGTTCTCAATGAGGTCAATGAATCTTGCTGGCGCCATAGGTCCTTCGCCGAAGGTTTTCAAGAGTTCAGTAACCTCTGTCTCTGCCATGCGTTCCACGTTGATGGCAGTGATTTCCTTGAGGAAAGGTGTATACACTACTCCCACTGTTTCTTTAGACTCCACCCACTCTGAGACATCTGGGTCGTCCCATCTAGGATCTAGCCAATAGTCTGTAACGTATTTTTGCCATTGCCCATTAGCAAAAGAAAAGTCACTGAGGTCTTCGATGTCTCTCATGTGTTTGTATCCTTTCCTCTTCGCTTCAGCCCACCGGTTCAGACCAGCGTTAACTGCCTTTTCATAGTCTAATTTGCCATTTGGCATGAAATTTTCGGTTAGGCTGATCATGAATAGAGTTCCATCTTTTTCGTATTTTTTCACGTTTATTCCATGCTCCTTAAGCTTAGCCCTAACGATTTCATTTTCCTCGTCTGGGTAAATATAATCTACTGCGTCGCCATTTTCAAGGCCCTCACGTATAAACGCTGAGAATATCTTCATTTTGTCTGCGGCTGACGTGTACGTCACAATAATTGACTCTCCTTCCCTAAGGTTAAGAACAGGACCAGCCTCCAAAACATCAGATGGAATAGAACGTTTCCACCTCTGTAGTAGAGAGTTTATAATAGGTAATTTAGGCATCTTGCTATCCTTTGTTTAACCATAAATTCTCCTGATATTTGACGTTTCTGAATTCAGAATCTGAATATTTAGTATTAGCTTATGCCAACTTTCTCCATACGCTGGAGAACGGAAAGTTCCATACGTTTTTGAGTTTTGAAAAAGATTTTGGAACATTAGGTTTTTCATAAATATGTTGATTTCAACATTGCCAGTAGTGCGCGCGCATTTTTTCCAAGTTTCTATGAACTGAGTATTTCACCGAGTTTTTCTAAGTGATTAAATAGAAGTGAATACATGGCATTTGAGAATGCAACAGGTCTATTGCCCTAAGTGTGATCGATATCTTGGTTATGTCTACATAGAAGTGGACGGGCAACCTCATTTTAAAACCGAATAAAGGAGCATTTCTTCATCTTCTGTTCACTCTCCAAACCAACTATTGTAATGATCAGAATTTCTCATTGCGAAACAATCTTCTCTATAGCTAGACATTAAAAAAGAGAGTGCTAGGCGCGTGTATGTTATTTTCACTTATACACTCCTCCTTATTAATGAAACGTAAACCAGTTGAAAGTTGGGGCATTTCCTTTGTCGATTGAAGCTAAAGAAATAATGGTTAGCAATGTAGTGACGGTGAGCCCTGATGTTTCAGTGAAGGAAGCTGTAGATACCATGAATAGATATGGGATCGGATGTTTGGTAGTGATGGAAAAAAAAGATGTTGTCGGAATCGTGACTGAAAGAGACTTGTTGAAACGTGTTCTGGCCAAGTGTACAGATCCAAGAAACATTAGTGTTCAAGAAATAATGTCAAAACCGCTCATTATAGGAAAACCGGATATGCAAATTCAAGAAGTCATTAAGCTTATGTTTGACAGGAGAATTAAGAAGCTTCCTATAACTGAAAAGGGAAAGCTTTTGGGCTTAGTGACTTTGACAGACCTCGTTAGTTTCCAACCTCAGCTCATACGTGTGGTTAAGCAGCTTACACATCCACATGAATGGAAAAAAACAAAGACAAAATGATGCATACATAAAAAAAGAGGGGTTCAGCCCAAAAACAGAATGTAATGTATCATTGAGAGAATAGGTTTCGGCGAAAGTGTCTTCGATTTCTACACCGTTATAGCGAGACATGAACCATCTCTCCAAAGAATATTTGTTTTACGGATGTCATTTATCTTTAAAACTTAAGTGTTTCCTATTCTGCATCCAGATTAATATCATCGTTAACTAATATCCTTATGGAGGAAAGGGAAAAAACTTTCATTGTATCTACAATTGATGTGCAAAGTACAATGACGACCTCACCTTTCCTCAGATTAAGAATGATTTAGCTTTGACTAATATCAATCAAGTTTTACTCGTTATTTTCGTGTTTTCGTTAACCATACTTTTCAGTTGAATTATATTGTCTACAAAGCTACGATCTTTTTCTATTTCTTTGAACTCAAATCCATAACTTGAGTATAAATGTTTCAGGATTATTTTTTCAACAACAAGGGCTCCTGAATCAAGAAAATCCTCGAGGCCTCTAGCGAAGGCATCTAGTTTTTTTGGGATTTCTTCTGGAGTTAATGAGTCATTTTTTTCTAGATGATTGTAAATGATTAGCGCTGCAGCGTGCCCGAAAATCTGGCTTAATGCATCGTTTACCGTTTTACGAATTGTTTTGTCAAATTCGCCTTCTTTTTTCAATTTTTTATCCCAAACTTAGAGTTGACGGGTATGTAAGGCGCCGAATACACCTCATCAAAGATCAGCTCCTCATTGAATCTCCCAAACAGGTTTTAGGTCATAGAAAAAGCTACGATTTTCAATCCTTCATCGTCTATCATAACTTCGTGGTATTTTTTGCTGTGGTTAGTACCGCGCATTTTGAGTATTAAAAACCGTGTGATGAGTTCTCCATCGCGAACAATGCTTTCCAACGTTATCACAGAGTCAGCAATGAACTCTTCGATTCCAAGGCCAAGCGTCTCGAGACCGGCAGGCACGCTGCACGTCATGACAGTAGTACAACCAAGCTTTTTCAATATCTTATAGAAAAGATGCATAAGCGTTCTGTACTCAAACTTCTCT
>Ga0209635_10002732_pt1 | contig 13615 bp, 16 predicted proteins | sample DeeMarSWOR230_32_FD_187463 | JGI IMG/M metagenome (GOLD analysis project Ga0209635, IMG submission 187463) | Marine sediment microbial communities from White Oak River estuary, North Carolina - WOR-2-30_32 (SPAdes) (version 2) | ecosystem: Environmental > Aquatic > Marine > Intertidal zone >...
GTCCTGAAATATAGTCCGGCTGAAAATTCGCTTCCCAGATTTAAAGGAAAAAAATTGATTCCCTCTCTTCCTTTCAGTACAGGAACATTCACAATTCCCCGGATAAATATAAAATTGAATAAATCCGCTTGTACAGAAGATTCTATATAAAAGTAATTATTTGTATAGCATTTCTCCACTCTGTAATCATTATGATAGAGAAAGTCCGTATGAAAAGGAACAAAGGCAAGTTTCAGTGCAAAAGTAAAAATTATAAAATTCATAATGACCCTTTCATTTTTATGCTATTGTATTAAATCCTTCTGCTGGAGTATCTGCTCCAGTAATAGGATAAGTAGTTCCTGTATCTGCATAACAATTATTATATTGTCCAGCAGTGTTTCCATTTGATCGATTGAAGCCCATTCTTCGACAATTATTAAAACCATCTCCAGTATTTCCCGTTGAATAATTGGAAGTCAATCCTCTACAACTAAGAAAACCATGAGATGAATTATTTTCTGATTTACTTGCAGAGGTTTGGTTGCATCCATTAAAACCTATTGAATTTTCTTTTGCAATACATGCTGCTAATTGTATACATGTTTTGAATCCCTCAAGAGTATTATTATATGCATAACTATCAGCTATTTGTTCACAAGTTATAAAACCAATAAGAGTATTTAATTCTGCTTTTGAAGATGATATTTGAAAACAAGTAAGGAAGCCATAATAACTATTACTTTTTGAATAGCAAGAAGTAAGATTTGTGCAGTTAAAAAGCCCTACTCCTATTCCTGTTCCACTTTCTATTATAGTATCTGCAATACAATCAACAAGAGAATTACAATCAATAAATCCGTATGTATTAATAAGACCAGCTCCTGTATATGATAAAGAGATTGCTTTACAATTAGCTACTTCAGTGCAAATATAAAATCCATAAACAATATTTCCACTGCTTACTAAATTAGTCGCTGCGCAATTAGATATTGTATTACAATCTCTGAAGGCATATATTGTCCCTACGACATTTATGTTGCTGACTAAACTGTTAGATAGAAATAGGCACATATAAAATCCATAAAAAGTATTTGAAGTACTTATTGATGTTCCAATTCTGGAACTATTTACATGAACACAATTCTCAAATCCATAAATATCATTTGTAGCTGTTATTGTTTTTACATAAAAATTACTAATGTAAGAACAATTTGTTGCTGCTTTAAAATCATATCCTGTAACTACAGTACTTATCTCAATATTATTAATATAATTAGTAGAAGTAAATCCGGTTATATTTCCATCTGCATCAAGATCACTAATTAAAATATTATTCATATTTTTACAATTATCTCCTATTAAAATAGTGCTTCCTGTAGAAGTTAATCCATCAATAATTATATTATTAAAATTATCACAAAATGAGAAAATAAAAATAGCTGATCCTGTCTCTATTTCTGATATGTTTATATTATCTGTATTTTTACATTCAACAAATATTGTTACAAAGGTTATTGTATTTATGTTATTTATATTTATATTATTTAATATATTACATATAGAAAAAATTGTAATATCATCATTTGAATCAATATCAGTTATTATTCCATTTTCGATATTATTGCAAGTATCAAACATTGTAATAAAACCACTTCCACCAGAAGTAAAATCTATTTGTTCAATAAGAAAAGAATTGATAATATTACAGTTTTTAAACATAGTGAAAAAAGAATTTCCGATACTCTCTATTGTAAAAACATTAGTATTATTTATATTTTTACAATTATTAAATAATGCTATTGCACCAGATGCATTTAAATTTTTACAAAAGTAAATTACACTATTAGATATATTTTGACAATCTTTAAATGCACCGAAAATTCCAGTTCCATCTAAATCAAGTCCTCTTACAGTACATCCTACATATTTTGATGTTATATTATTAAGTTTAATAGTCGAACCTTCAAATCCATAAAAAGTGGTAGCAGAATTAGATAACCTTGCATTTGTTGTGCAATTGAAAAAAGTTACATAAGAAGCATTCAGAAGATAACTTCTTTTTATATCTGAAGCAGCCCCTTTGTCTCCAGCAATAGTAAGATTATTTAAAACACAAAAATCTGTATTAATTTCCAGATATCCTTCTGATTGATGAAAATCAATAAAAACATTAGGAGAAAAAACAATACTTCTACAATTATTTGTTTTAATATAACCCCAAGTATCTCCATCACTGAGTGGAGATTCAGCACCAGTCATTTGATAACCACCAATTAAAAATTTAAAAAATACAGATCGTATTGAATCTTTAATCTTATATTGATTTACTGCAACACGTTCTATAATTGAATTAAAATCTTCCTGGCTATTTAATATTATATCATAAATTCCATTTAATTGTTCTGATACTATTTGCCATAAAGATGAAGTATTATCCCATAATAATTCCACAGTCTCATTTGCATTAAGAATAATATCAGTTACTCCATCAGAATATAATTCAATATTTACTACATTTGTTGATGCTACATTTATAATAGTTGCTTTCATACCATCCCGATCAGATCCATTAAAAAGTCCCAGGATTATATCCCCTCCAGTAGAATCAGCAAAAATTCTATGATCTGGTTCCAATTCTGCTGCTGTATAATCTTTATTTGTTGTAATAGTTTCCATTACATCAGCATATGCAGAATTTCGCAATATAAACTTCGCTGTTAAATCTCCTGTAAGTTTTTTTGATGTAAATGATTGTGATATAGCAAATATATCATCCTCATTAAGTATTGTAGCTGCTGGTAATTGTGAAAATCTTTTTGCCATTTTTCTCTCCTAAAAATAAAAAGTATCAGCTAATAATTGTATATCATCTTCGGTAGTTAATTCTTCATCTGCTTCTGTTACTAATTCTTCAGATAAAATTAAACCAACTCCAGAAGGTAGAATCTGTAAAATTAACAATGCTTCAGGAATTGTATAAGTTTGTCCTACTACATATATTCCTACTTTAGCTGGATATTCCGGTGAATATTCAATATCATTAGTATCATATAAAAACCGAATTGCAGATATAACTCTTTCCGGTTGTCCTGATGAAATATTTATTTGTACTTTTGCTTCGATTAATAATCTATAATTACTATCACTTAGACCATTTCTATCAACTCCTACATGAATTCCTAAAACATCAAGTTGTTCTCCTTCTGCATAATCAATCCATAATTTTGTAAACATGTCAAATAATGCCTGTTCAAGATCATTAAATTGATGATCTGCTGATTCAAGAATCCCTGTTATATTTCTTTCTCTAAGAAATTCTATTAACCAGGGTGGTCTATTGAAATTTGAATAATCTGTAATTCGATCTATACTTGTACTCATACTTGCGTTACCGTTATCCTTGTTATAGCAAATGCTGCAAATTCATCTGAGGCAATAGTTATATTTGCCGGTGAATACGGGCCTGGTGGGCCTGTAGGGGTTGTACTTGTAGCCAATTCAATTTGAATTGTTCCTATTCCCGGAACATCATAAATAGGAATTGATAATCTTTGATATATGACATCATCACCTATATTAATATTTTGCAATGCCCAATTAATTATATTTTGTTTTATTAAATCTTCTCCATTAAGAGGAAAATTTTCTTCTGTATTAAGAGAATATTCGATATCAACCCAAATGTAGACATTAGTAGGTCTGGAAAATCTAACAGTCTGATCTTTTCCAGTAGAATCTATTACAGTCTTTACTATATCTCCTTCTGAATATATTCCGGCGGGCATATTTTCCCATATTGTTTGTGCAATATCATCTTCATTTCCACCAGATACTACCGTTTCAAATGAATGAGGAGGTCTACCTTCTCCGTCTGTTATATCAGTTCTATTTGATACTACAAGACAGGCTGTGATATTATCTACCTCCTGTAAAATAGCTTGCCTGATTGCTTCATCGGTTGCAGCTCCTAATCCAGTCAATAGCTCCCTTCTCCTGATCCTTAATTGTTCATCAGTCTCTATATCTCTTCCGGCAAATCCCGCAGCCAAATTATTTACTGCTGTTAATCCTACTACTGGATTTACAATTGTAGTAAGAGTATTTGCAGGAACAGAAAAAGGGCCCGTATTAACGGCAGAATAGGCTCCTGGAGAAGCCTGATTATCTATTTGCAGATTACTATCTACAGAGATAGAAAAAGGAAGAGATCCATCATCTGAATAGATTTGGGCAGTTCCATCCAGATTATCTATTACGATTACTGGTTCACTTCCTGCATCTATAGCAGCTTTAAGACCTGCAATAATTTCTAATGCTGTGGCAGTTCCATCTGATGTATAATCATATCCTGTTCCATTTATGGTTACAGTATATAATTGATTATTTAAAACATTTAATACTGAAAAATTGATATCAATAACAGAAGATAAACTTATAGTTACTTCTTCATCAAGAGAGAATTCCTCATTAGTTTCATCCTGTCTTATAAGATGTCCGGCAGGAATTACAGTACCTATATTTCCATATAAAGCTACTGTTGCCGTAGATGAAGTAGCAGAAAGTCTTTCTGTTCCTACTAAAGCACTTACTCCATCAAGAGAAATATCTTCTGCTCTATCTGGATTAAATGATTCATAAATTGTCTGGGCAAGTTCCCATAATGAAGCAAACTTTTTTGATAAATTTCCTATAAGTTGTCCTGATACAGAATCTTCTGAGACATCCAGATCATCTCCATAAGCTGTTTGAAAATCTCCTTCTAATTCTGTTTTTATTGTTTGCAAATCTTTTATAATAAAACCTGCTGGAGTTATTCCATATGCCATAATAATCTCCTATATATTTTCATTTATAATTTCTCCGTTTTCCAATTTTGCTGTAAAGTCAACAAAAAGTTCTCTTGTATTCTTATCAATTGTTAAAATAAAACTTAATAATTCTTCTATTCCTGGACAAGTATTTATTTCAATTTTAAAAAGATCTTCAATATAAGATATATTCGGATTCTTTATTAAAATTGAATCAAAATAAGGCAGTCCTTTATTTATATTTAAATAATATTCTCCTTTAAACATTCCTAATCTTATCCTGAGTTTTTGTAAAACGTATCTGGATAATTCTGTAGTAATATAAAAATCTTTATTGATGAGTTCAAGATCATTTTCATTTTCAATAAGTTGAAAATCTCTCATTCCATTACCTCTTTTTTCAGAGAGAGAAATTCATCATCATTTGAATTACTTATTCCTTTAATCAGTATACGAATAATTTCTGAGATCTTTTTCTCACTTATTTTATTACATAAATTTTGTTCTGCTGTCAATAGAATAATATTTTCTATTATTTCATTATTCTCTAATTTATACAGAAAATTTCCAAATCTATCAATTAAACTATTTTGCATAATTTCATCAGAAGGTATCGGATTATTTTTCAATTCTGGTTTTTCATTTTCTCCCCATAATTGTATTGTAATAATATTGTTATCTTTATCAAGAATATATTCATATACTATCATTTTATATATCCGTTAATTGTTAAAAATAAATAATTACTTGTAAGTAAAGGGTCTTGTTTTCGGTATTGTATTATGCCATCAGCATCGCATTCTACAAGTATTTGTCCTACATGAGTAATAGTAATTCCAAATGGAAGATTAGTATATCTTGTAGATACAGAAGCATTTTTATAAATATTATCTATTGTACTTCCTTTTGGTCGTAATAAAAATGCTGAAAAATCATCAACTCCATTTCCTACTAATTGTATACCATATCGTAATAAAACCGCAGTAGCTCCTTTTTTTACCCAGGTATTGAAACTAACATCTACCCATGTATCCGAAGTACCCCCATTGAGAACCCATCCATTGGGTCTTTCACTTTCTGGTACAATTATATATTCTTTTCCTATCCTTTTCCATCCATAAGGAGTAGCTAATATCTCTATTTTATTTTTATGCAGTGAAGTATGAGTATCAAATATTTGAGCACCCTCAATAGTATCACTACCATTGGCAACAAGATGAATTCGATGTCCTGGATTTTCATTGATAAGTAAAATTCTTCTACCTGCATTTGTTAGTAAAGGGGGAAGAAAAATATCTAAATCTACAGTGACTCCAGTATCCTGTACAATTATTGTTTCACTTCCACCATATTCAGATACATAATAATGATCATCTATTATTACAATTCTATTCCAGAAATCCTCAGTTTCATCAAAAATAGAATTATAACCATCATTAAAATCATAATAATCTCCTTTTGGATCAGGTAAACCAGAGATATAATTCTGCATTCCATAAGCCATTAAATTAGCTAATTTTCCAGTAGCCATTATGCTCCTCTTAATTTTATTATGCCGGCAGTAATACCACCATGAGGAAGTCCAGTAAAAGGGTCAGTTGGAAGTATATTTGGTTTCCAGGCTCCAGCATCTGTAGAATTAAGTGTAATTCCGGTTAAATTAATAGTAATTTTATAATCCTGATAAATTAATTCAACCCCTATTACATTACTTGTCTTTCCTCTATCTGTAAAAGTAAAAAGACCAGGAATACAAATTGCATCTGTCAAACTAAATTTTCTTTTGTCTCCTGGTTCCACATCAGAAAATAGAGCTGAAGAAAGATAATTTTCCATACTTTCACAAGAAAAAATAATTAAACATCCATCTCCTGGATTAAGAGAAAATAATATTCCACCATCTTTACTCACAGGAAATTGTACAGGAACATCTGTAATAACAGGATAACTTAAAGATTCATTTCCTACATTCTTTTTTATTGCCGGTTTTATTGTTGCTTTCTTTTTTGATGCATCATAACTCTGAATTATTCCTGGCATAGCAGTATAAACATTGTTAAGAAATGAAAAAATTGCTCTATTGATAGTATCATTTAAAGACTGTCTCATAATTGAACTACCTCTAATTCACAAAGAAATTCTCCTTCGTAGTTATCACCTGAAAATTTAGCTGTTTCTACTTTAAAAGTACCAGATACTTTTTCTGATTTTAATCTAAAATCTACTCCAGGAAAAAGTTGTGGAAATAATAAACTTTTTACTTTATATCTGGCTGGAGGGTCTTCAGTAGGTTTTAAATCAGTATCTACAAGAGATTCAGGAGAATCAAGTAATCCAGTATCAGGAGTAAGAAATAATCCAGTTCTTTCTACTGATTTTCCTCGTTCTACTACTACAAGTTGATTATTTTGAATTGTCCATGAAAGATTTACTTTATCAAGTACTTCTGTAATTGCATCTTTTATTTTTCCACAAAAAGACCAACCATTTATATATTGACCTGAAAGGATTAATCCAATATTAGTAAGAGGAAGACCAAAAAGAAGAACAAGATCATTAAATATTTTTTGAACTGTTGTTCCTGCCGAATAAGATATAGTAAGATTTTTATCTTGAATATTTTCTACTCCATCTGCTACTTGTATCTCAAGTATTCTTTCTGTTCCAGTTTTTATATCGGTTGAATTAATAATAGTACCAAAAAATAATGTTTTTATTCCTTCATCTTCATAACCAGCTCTTAATATAAGTATATTTCCTGCCCGATTAATTTTTTTAACTGTGTTATCAGTAAGATTATATATTTGAATTATTGCCATATTTGCTGATTCTGTATCTGATTTTTCTATTGAAAAAGATATTCTCAAATCTTTTATTAATAATCCTATTTCTCCGGGTCTACCTATTTGTAATTCAATTAAACGGTTAAAAGCCAATAGTAATATCTCCTGTTTCTAATTCATAATTGGTAAAGAATATAAGTTGATAACGGAAACCAAAATTATCAAACGTAATTCCACCATTATACGGATTCTGCTCAGTATCTATAATTACAAAATCACCTCTTGGTAATTCTGCATAAGCTTTATATTGTTCTAATAAAAGATAATTTATAACCATTTTTATTCCAGTTATAATATTATTTTCATTCTCATTCTGTATAATCATATACCATGCTTTTTCTCTTGCATTAAAAGTAAAAACTAAATGAAATAATTCCTGATTTAATTCTATATCAAAAGCATAACGGGAAGATTTATTCTGAAAAGTAGGTACTATTATCATAATTCAATATCCTCACCAAAAGTAGACTGAAAAAAATCTTCCACACTTCGTTTAATTGGTTCTAAAAAATTAGTTTCTAATGTTTGTCCATCTGTGCCTTTACCTGCATCAATAGCAGATTGAGATTGTAAATAAGTTTCAAGATCAGATTGACTCAATTGTGAAAGTGGAATTTCTGTAAATTGTGATCTGGCTATTCTTATTTCCTGTAATTGCATAATGAAGACAAGACTCTGTCCATTTGTAGGATTTCTTGACACTTCAAAATTTATTATACTCATACTATCATATACTTTTAAACCAGTAATAACAGTTACAGGTGTTTTATCATTCATTAATTGAATAAGTTTATTATAAGTATCAAGAATGTTTGAACTATCATTTATTGGTTCAACTATTCCGTTAATGTTTAATATAAAAGGTTGATTAACAGTATGATCTGAAATATCGTATCCACTTTCTACTGGATAAGCTGTTATAGTATTTCTTTTTGTATGTGTTTCAGTAGAAAAAGCATCAATAAGAATATCTCCTATTCTTTTTTTAATTCCTCTTGAAAAAATAAATCTTGCCGAATCAGCCATTAAAAACCACCCCCAGTTCCCCTGGTATAAGGTGCATTTACAGTAACACCCCTTATAACTCTATCAAGTTCTTCTTTTACTATTTCTCTTGTTTTATTTCCAATATCTTTTGCTGTCTCTTCTGTTGTCCCGGGCGGTACTGTTACATTTAGTTCTGTTTTCACTTCTATTGTATTAATAGTAGAAATAGGATTTGTACTTCTTAATGTTCCTTTTCCCATAGTTTCTACTGGAGAAGGTGTTTCTATCCCAATAGTTTCTCCTACTCCTTTAAGAAAATCTTTAAAACCTGTCCAAATGTCTTTTCCTAAAATATTTTCCCATGCTTCTTCTGCCGTTTTTGCAGAAACACCTTTTCCTACTTTATCAAAAAATCCTGTAATTTCATCAATAAATCCTTTTATAGTATTCCATATTTCTTCTATTGTTTTTAATATACTTTTCCAGATTTCAATAACGAAATTTTTAAATCCTTCCCATAAACTCTTTAATCCTTCTACTATTCCTTCCCATATTTCTAATGCCGTCTTTTTAATTCCTTCCCAAAGATCTACAAACCATTGTGCTATCCCTTCCCATATTTTTCCTAATGCTTCCATTATTTTATCCCAATTTTTTACTAATAACCAGATAATAGCAATTAAAGCAATTATGCCTAATATAATTAAACTGATTGGATTGGCTGCTAATGCTGCATTAATACCCCATTGTGCAATTTTCCAGGCAATTAAAGCACTAATAATTAAAGTAATTATTCCTTCAAACTGAGATAAAAAACCTATAATATTGATAATAAGTCCAACAAAAAATCCTAAAACATCAACTATTTCTTGAAATGCTTTAGCAAAAAAATCAAGTACTCCTCTTTTTTTCATTATTTGAAATAAACCTTTTACAAAAAAGAAAACCCAGGCAAGAAGTTTTACTACTCCTTTTAAAAAATCAGCTATTTTCATTGCAATAAATTCACGATTTACTTTTAAAAATTTTAGTACTTCATTAGCTAATTCTTTAGCAATAGGTAGAACTTGTTTTCCTGCTTCATTAGCAATCCGTGTGAATTGATCTTTTATATTTACTAATATTCCTAAATAAGTTTTACTCTGTTTTTTCATTAAATTAGCAAACATTCCTGTTCCTGTAGACATTTTATCTATGGCTTTTGTAAGATCATCAAAACCCACTTCTCCTGCCCTAATTAATCCTCTCATTTCAGAGACAGTAACACCAAAATTTTCTGCTAATGCTTCTAATAAAGGAACGCCTGCCCTTACAAAAGACCACATTTCTCTACTCATTAATACACCACTGGCTTTTACTTTTCCGAAAGCTTCAATTAATCTTGGCATCTTTTCTCTGCCTACACCGGCTGCTATATTTCCCAATTTTGTCATTGTTGGTATTATATCTTCTGCAGCCGTTCCAAATGCAAGCAATCTTTTACTCCCTTCTATTACCTGGGGAAGTTCAAAAGGAGTAGTAGCAGCAAATTCAATTACTTCCTGCATCAATTTATTTGCTTTCTCTGTACTCCTTAACATAGTTTCAAAAGCAATTTCCCATTGTTCCATTTCTCCGGCAGACTGCATTATTGCATTTCCAAATTTTAGAGTTACGTCAACTACTTTTTTAGCTGTAGTATATATTTTATTGAGTATCTGGTCATATCTTAAAGCAGCAGCATTATCAGATTTAAACCCTAATGCCGTAAGCAGTGACCTTATTACCAATTATTTCCCTTTCTTAGTTTTCTTATCGTAATATCCATCAATTGCATCCTTCTGATCAGATTGCATATCCAGGAGGGCATTTGCTATCATTACATCATTATAATTCCATTTATCTCTGATTTCTTGCAAGGAGTCTTTTCCATTCAACCAGATACGCCAGATTGGAAATTCAAGCAGGACATCATTTGACAATTCACCTATTTCCCCGATTTCTTCAAGGATTTTTCTGAATTTGGTGCGATTATTTCCGATGTAATAGTTTTTAGCCGGTTTCCAATACCCTCCATCTTTACGAAAAAATCGTTATAATTTATTTTAATAATTTCAAATAAAAGCTGATATACATTCATAAGTCTTTGCGAAAAAACAATATTAAAACTGGATTCAAAATTACTTTCATCAAATTGTAAATTTAATATTTTATCTTCATTTTTATAAGTACAAATTGTAGTCTTTAATAATCTTTTTACTAATAATAATAAATCATCAGGATCTAATTGTAATAAAAGCTTTTCAAAGGCCTTACCTATTTGTTCTGTATTTAAATCCTTATCAAGTATACTTTCAGCATTTTGTTTATTAGATTTTAATATACCCAGAAAAGTATCAATAGTTCCCCCGGCAAGAGGAGCTAATTTTTGTATAAGTAAAGTTTTTATTTTAAATGCTTCAATTGCCGGTAATGGTGTAATAAAAAAATCTGTTCCATCTAATGTATATTTTATTGGTTGACCCACTAAAAATTACCTCCATAAATTTCTATATCAATATCACCAGTATCAAATGTCCATGCTCTTTCTGTAATTTCTTTACTTTCATCTACATCTGGTGGTTGTCTTATCCAGGCATTCAGCCAATTCATTTTTGTTGTTCCTGATAAATCTATAATAGTTAAAGGTAATTTTCCTGCATTAGAAGCTTTATCAAGTGCTAATATACCGGAAAGATAATCATTAGATTGTGATGTTTGCATTAATGTAATTGTTACTTCATGTGAATAATCATTACTTTTTGCCCTGCCTTTTTCTCCATCAGCTCCGCTAACTTTTGTCCAATATTGAGAAGAAGGAGTAACAGTAATAAAACTACCATCAGCAAAACCAGTAATAGGCACTCCACCGAAAAATACATTTACTTTTTTAGGGTCATAATTTTTAACTAAAGATCCCATATTTTATTCTCTCCTTTCTTATACGGAAATAGTTCCGCGGATTTCTGTTCTATTAATTGCTCCTGCATAAGTAGCTGTAAATTTAACATCAGGTAAAAATCTATTTGCCTTATCAGTTATACTTACATCAGCAGCAAGCGGAGCAGTTACATTATAACTCGGATTTCCTTCTATATCAGGTGGGGCAAGCAAGCCTACTTCAACCGCTTCTTGTAATGCAGCTTCAACTTGTGATACCACTATGCCTATTCCCTGGTCTGTAAATGGTATTTTAGCAAGTTGTCCTAAAGCAGTATATACAAGTTCCTGTATTCTTGCTTCCAACCAATCAGTTCCGCGAATAATATCAATATATTCACCACTTCCTACTGTAGCATCACCAAGAGTTTTATCTAATCCTGCTATTGTAGAATAATAATTTCCTTTCTTACCTTCAATTGTACTTCTTTCCGCTGAAGTAAGATTATAGGCGGAAACAGCTCTTAATGTTTTATGCAGCCAATTTGCTGAGCCCGGATCATAAGTAAGCATAAGACCAGGCCAGGCGAAATTCATATAAGGATCATCTACTCCTGCATCCGCATCGGGATGAAACATTAGAAATGATCTGTCATAATTCTGAGTATTGATATACTCTGCAATATCACCAGTCCCCCCAATAATATTAGGATCATCATCAGTGATTGAAAACAATTTTTTATTTGATTCAGACCAATCTGCTACATCCTCTAAATCAACTAATCCCCTGCTATCAATAGAAAAAACATACCATTCATTATTTTCCTCTTTCATTGCAGTTAAAGCAGCATCCCAGGTTTCCGAACCATCACCACCTGTCAATTTTCTTCCTACATAGATTTTTCCCGGATTGGGATTCTGTGAAAAAAATGCTGTTGCTGCAAGATATACTGCACTTGATGTTCCAAATCCAGCAGTAGCAAGTTCAGACAAACTATCATATACTCGGACACGCTCATCAAATGAAGGTGTGATGGATGCTTTCAAGAATTCTGCTGCAATCAGCATATTATCGAATGATGCAACAGAAGCCACAGCAGTTTGTCTTGTTATTGTTACTTGTACATATTCATCAATTAATGCCATATGTTATTACCTCCTTTTATATTTGTTGTATATCTACCGTTCCAATATAACTTACATTTTCAGAAACGGTTTTACAAAATGAAAATCTTATTTCATATAAATATCTTTTTTCAATAGTAATATCATCAAGCAAAACACTTAAATCTGTTATACTACCATTTTCATCCCGAATTACTATTCCATCATCTGCTAAACTCTGCATAACAGCATCTTTTTTTAATGAATCTTTTAATACTTGTAAATCATCATTTGATCCTCTATAATATGAATTTAATTCTACTGTAAAATTTTCATTTTGTAAAATCTCTCTATCTCCATTATCATCAGTATTTCCTATATGAGGATGACCTATTGGAGTTGATATTATAATTTTTATTGTAATATATTTATCAATTGGTCTTATACCATTCTCATCAGCAAAAATAACTTGTATAGCTGAATTAGTAGAAGCCCACTGATATAAAGCAGCTTCTAATTGTGAAAATGTCATGACCCTTCCTTTACTCTTGTACACATAGCTTTATGATGATTTATTATATTATTCTGATTTGGTGCACAAGAAATGACTTCATAATCCTTTCCATCTATCCCCACTACTATATCAGCGGGTTGACCATTCACAGGATCAGCTACGAATAATTCTGTAGCGGGATAGCATTTATAAATTTGCTGGCTTCTTTTTCCTTCTGGCAAAGTTTCAGTATCTCTTCCATTTGCTGGTTGCCAGGAAGTTGTAATAGTAAAAGTAGATGATAATGATTGTGTCCATCTTCCATTTACATATAAACCAGTGTATCTTTTTACTGTTAATGTATGTGTATTAAAAAGACTCAATAATCATCCTCCTCTTTAGGAAAAGGTTGATTAAAAAATTCTTTATGATTAACAGTATCGCGCATTAATCCAGTTTCAATTAAAGGATCATCAAATCCTTTTTTTCTAATCGTAGCT
>Ga0209635_10002734_pt1 | contig 13611 bp, 13 predicted proteins | sample DeeMarSWOR230_32_FD_187463 | JGI IMG/M metagenome (GOLD analysis project Ga0209635, IMG submission 187463) | Marine sediment microbial communities from White Oak River estuary, North Carolina - WOR-2-30_32 (SPAdes) (version 2) | ecosystem: Environmental > Aquatic > Marine > Intertidal zone >...
CTGGATGCGTGGTCCTTCCCGGAGTTAAGATAGGAGAAGGCACGATGGTGGGTGCTGGCTCAGTAGTCATTGAAGATATACCCCCTTGGAAAGTGGCAGTAGGATCCCCCGCCAAGCCAATCAAGGACAGACCAAAAATTAACTTGCCAGATTTCTAATCGAGTTTGGCCTACGAAAAACATATGTACATTATGCGCGCGCGGTAAAAAGAGACATTGCTAAAGTATGTTGATTAGTAAAAAAATGTAAGAATCGTGTAAGAATCCACAAATTTGTTTTTATGCATGCACGTCATTTTGTACATAAAAAAGCCTCGCGTGCGCATTTGCATAGGCGCGCAAGCAATATTTTGAGCTAAAAAAATTAAAAATGAATTGAAATAAGGTCTTTACAAGGAGTGAGGTAGATGATAATAAATTCGTCTCTTGTCCAATCTCCAGTTCGTGATGTGTATATCAAAGGCAGTTCGCTACTTCCTTTGAGACTCCTTAGGAAAATGAGAAAAAGTTCTCACATTAATGGCCGAATAGTGGAAAGTCCTTTGGTTTATAGATTGTTGGATTCAGATGCTAAGAAAATATTGGATCTTGGATGTTATGGAAGTGCTATTGCCTTATCTCTTGCATCGTTGGGATTTGAGGTCACAGCCATAGATTTAAGAGAGTACCCATTTAAGCATCCAAACCTTAAATCAATTCGTGGAGATTTCTTTTACAATAATTTCTCAAACAATTGTTTTGATGCTGTAACCTGTATCTCTATGTTAGAACATATTAACAGTTCAAAAAAAAGATTTATGCAAGAGATTTTGCGTGTGCTCAAAAAAGGTGGTCAGTGTTTACTATCTTTCCCAACAAAAGTTCCATCCAGTGATTTCATTCCAAAGGAAAAAATACCAGAATTGTTGCAAGGGTTCAAGGTAAGAAGAAAAATTGTGTTCCATAAAAACCAAAACGTCTGGATATGTGTAGAAAGTCATGCGGACAGTGAAAGTGCTGTCGTTTTCTACGATCTCAAGAAAAAATAGCACACATATTTCTGTAGAAGTCATGCTACGCATTCAAAAGCTCGTTAATCAAATTCGATAATCTTTTCTCTCTTCTTTCAATTGAAAACATCTTTCTTATACGTTCCCTTCCCTTTTTTCCGAATATTGAGGAAGCATTTAGAGCCGATTTGATAGCTTCCGCGGTAGCTTTGGAATCACCGTAAGGAACATAGAACCCGCAGTTACCAACTGTTTCACTTAGAGCAACGGCCTTTGATGAAACGACTGGAATACACTCACACGCCATCGCCTCTCCAAGCGCCCCTCCGGCTCCCTCTCCCTCTTGATACGAAAGTTGACAATAGACTTTTGCTCTTTGGTACCATCCAATCAATTCTTTTTCAAAAACGTATCCAGTGAACTCTACATTTGGAGGAGATATCTTTCGAAGGTAATCGATTGAATAATCCCTATGTGGACCAATTAGAACGAACTTGATTTCAGGTAGAAGCCTCGCACTTTCAACAAATGTTTCAAGCCCTTTTCTTGCTATGTTACCCACCTTTACTATGCAGACCGTGAGCACCATGTTTTCTTTTTTTCTTCCGCCGGGTTTGAACTTTTCTACATCGCAAGCGAGAGGTATCATATCTATGTAGACTTTTCTGGATATATTTAGAACCTCTTTCATTGCAAACTTAGAAAAGGGCAGTATCTTGTCAGCGTTCTCCAGCACAAATTTTGTTCTCAGAGCGTAAATTGGATTTAACAGTGCTCCATAGCTTATCTCCGGAACCTTTGCAACTCCAAATCCACCAACAACGATCACAGATTTTTTCCTCAAGATTTTTGAAAACAAAACTATGAAAAAGGCGTTTGTCTCGACAAACCATGAGAAAACTACGTCTGCCCATAACACTCCCCTAATCATCCTGAAAAGGATGAGAGGATTTCTCCTATAGGTTCTCAAGCGCAACCGTCTTACGTTGAAATGCCTTTCAAGTAAATTCAAATCTCTACTTACAAACGAAGAGAGAACACTGTAAACGAAGAGTATTCTTATTTCCACTTTGCTTTTAGACATGGCACTCCCATAAGCGTGTGAAATTAGATTTTTTCCATCAACCTTTTTATTGAATTAATCAAAGGTCCTTCCTCGAATCTTAACGCAACAATAGGAATGTCTACCACCTTTTCCAGTGTAGTCGCTGCTATGGGACCGCAAATTAAACCTTTCACACCCTCCTTCTCAGCCTTCACACCCTGAATAATCTCCTCTTCTATAGTTGTAGCGGGATACTCATTGATCTTCATTTCCTTTCCTTCGATCTCGAAGCTTCCACCTATCGTGTCCAAAGCTCCCCGAGTAGTTATTATTCCAATAACGTTTTCATGCCCATAACCCTCAAGCTTCTTCACAGTCTCGATGATCTGCCTCAAAGTAGACACTCTGAAATCTTTTCTTTCCTCAGAAACTATTTTGTACAAGGTGCTACTCGGAACGCCGCACTCTTCTGAAAACTCTTTGATGGTTTTGCCCAACCTTGATGTTGTTTCCTTCAATTTCTCCCCAAAGTTCCCATCTAAGGAACTCTTGAGTAATTCCAGCCACATGTTATCTTCTTAAGGCTAATCAGGTATTTAAAGTTTCCTCTTGTGGATAAAGATATTCCATATGAGGAAAAACACTTATATACGTAAACTTCTCACAAGAATAGTTGGGATGCAAAAATGGATAAGAGACTCATGGCAATATTGGCGATCGTAGTAGTTGCAGTCGCAGCCATCGCAAGCTGGTGGGTCGTAAGAGAACTAACCCCAAAGGCAGACATAAGATACGGCGGACAATACTATCCCGGAGAGTTTCTACTGGCTGGACACCCAGAGTTTTGGACGGAATATGATATAACCGTTAAACACACGTTGTTCAGCTCGGGAGCAGAAAACAACGAGGCCCTAATAGCGGGGAAAATCGATGTCAACTGCGGAGCAGACAGCAAAACTATAGAAATATTCAACGCCATACCCAACGACGCCTTAATCATAGGAACCGTGCAGAGAGGAAACCGATACACAACAATCGTCAAAGTCGATTCGCCATACCAAACTTGGGACGATCTCGTCGGCAAGAAAGTAGCCACGAGATTCGGAACCGGAGCCGAGGGCGTTCTGAGAAAGTACTACGCGCAAGCCGGATACGAGTGGGAAGATTTTGACTATGTAAACCTGAACGTCGAAGATATGGTCGCCGCGTTAGACGCCGGACAGATCGAAGCCTTCACAGCGTGGGAACCAACCCCAGCAATAGCAGAGGCACAAGGAATCGGAAGAGTTCTAAGAACCTACGGAGATGTCGCTTTGGTACCGGCATCCATCCACACAACAAAGCAATTCGCCGAAGATAACAGAGATCTCGTAGTGAGATTTCTCGCTGCCCAGCTGGACAAGGCAGAAATGATCAAAGATGATCCTGAAGGAGCCGCCCAGATAGCAGCCGACGCTGCAGCTGAGAAGGGAATAGAGGTTTCTGCAGAGGCTTTCGAAACGGTTTTTGGACGCATCGACTTCCAAATAGAGTTCAACCAAACTATCATTGATGCCATATATGACACGGCTCAATTCTTGTACGACCAAGGTAAAATAGACACGATCCCAACATTAGTCTACGACCTCACTTTCCTTGAAGAAGCCAAAGCACTGCGAGGAACACCTTAACCCGTTACCATGTCGCGAAGAGAGGCTCTGCACGTGAAAGCCAAAGAAACTCTACAATCAACCCTATATTTTCTTGCTCCCATCATTCTTTTTTTGCTAGGGTGGGAATTTGTTTCAAGAATGAAAATAATGAATCCAGCCTTGATTTCCCGTCCATCTGAAATATTCTCAATTCTATTCGAACTCTTTGGGTCGGAATCCAGATCTTTCTTAGGCCATTCAATAATATTAGACATCAGCCAGAGCTTGTACCGCCTGGTCTACGCCTTCTCCGTAGCGGCGGTTTGTGGTGTTGGACTCGGAATGCTGATGGGAAGAAACAAGCATATTTATCGATTCTTTGATCCATTGATCACCGTAGCTATGCCCATTCCAGGAATAGCTTGGGCTCCAATCTTCATGTTGTGGTTGGGGTTCGGCGATCCCACGATTATTACGGTTGGCGCTTTAGCTGCTTTTTTCCCCATAGTCTATAGCACGGCGTCGGGAGTCAGAAGCGTCGAAGAGAAGTTAGTTTGGTCCGCACGTTCAATGGGAGCAAATGATAAAACCGTCTTTTTCAACGTACTTCTACCCTGGTCAGCTGCGCATATCTTCACAGGCTTTAAACTTGGTTTGGCTAGGGGCTGGAGAACCATCATTGCGGTTGAAATGATCGCTGCCACCCTTCTAGGACTTGGATACATGATTTTTGCCGCGAGGGATTATTTGCGGCCTTCCATAGTCTATGGCGGAATAATGATTCTTGCAGTTATTTTTTTCTTGATAGAAAGAATTGTTAGATTGATTGAAAAACGTACCATCGAGAAGTGGGGAATGGTCGGTTCTTAGGAGGATGAAAGAAATACGAGGTAAAGTTGTTAGACTCTTTTACTTTCTCTTGCCACTTCTATTTATCGCCATACTATGGGAATTAATCGTGTATTTCAGAATTGTGAGCCCAAGTAGGACTCCCTCCCCCCTCCAAATATGTTTGAAACTGTATCAGTTGACGACTCCTAAACCGATTTTGCTAAACAACCTTTTTGAGAGTCTTCTTCGTCTGGTTTTGGGATACATGTTAGGCGCCTTACTAGGCATCCTAGTCGGAATTCTAACAGGGATCAGCAAACCTTTCTATAGAGCCTTCTCTCCAATACTTAGTCTTCTTATCTCAGTTCCAACTCTCGCTTGGGTTCCATTACTCCTAGTAACCCTTGGAACAGGAGACGAAACGATTGTATTTACGATTTTTCTCGGTGGCTTTTTCCCCGTAGTCTACAACACCATGAATGGAATCAGAGGCATCGAAAAGCAGCTAGTATGGGCTTCTCGTATTATGGGCGCAGATAAAACGACCGTTTTCTTCGATGTTTTCCTGCCTGGTGCCCTAGTCTCTATAATCACAGGGTTAAGACTAGCAATAGGTTATTCTTGGAGAGCATTGGTTGGCGCAGAGATGTTGGCAGCTGGAATTTCATGGGGGGTCGGGCACATGATATACGCAGCAAGAGCCTTCTCAGACGTCGAAGCCATGTTCGCTGGTTTGGTTATCATCGCAGTTGGAGGCATCCTCATGGATCGCCTAATCATGGATCCCATTGAAAGAAGAACCGTAGAAAAATGGGGGATGGTTAAAGAGAGGTAATAGACATGAAAAAAGTGAAGGTTAGAGCCATCGATGTTAACAAGACATTTGGCAGTGGAAAAAATAAAGTCACAGCAATTTCTGACTTAAACTTAGAGGTCAAGGAAAATGAATTCACAGTACTCGTAGGACCTTCCGGATGCGGCAAATCAACTTTCTTATACTTGGTAGCTGGCTTCGAAAAACCCACCAGTGGCAAGATCTTACTTGACGGCGAATCTATCACGAAACCCGGTCCAGACAGAGGTTTTGTTTTCCAAGAGTTTGCTTTGTATCCTTGGAGAACAGTTTTGGGCAACGTCATGTTTGGACTGGAAATTGGAGGAACTCCAAAAGCAACGGCGAGGGAAAAAGCCATGCATTACATAAAAATGGTAGGTCTTGAAGGATTTGAAAACGCGTATCCTCACACTCTTTCAGGCGGAATGAAACAACGCGTAGGCATCGCCCGAGCTATCGCCTATGACCCAGAGGTTTTGTTGATGGATGAACCTTTCGGCTCGTTGGACGCCCAGACTAGAAAAGTTATGCAAGGCGAATTGATGAAAATCTGGGAAGAGATGAGAAAAACCGTGATCTTTGTTACTCATTCTGTTATAGAAGCCACCTATCTAGCCGACAGAATAATCGTAATGACGGCAAGACCAGGAAAAGTCAAAGGCATAATAGATGTTGATCTGCCGCGTCCTAGAGACTACACCGGAAAAAAATATCTCGAAATAAGAAAGAAAGCGTTGGATTTGTTAGAGGAGGAAGTAACGAAAAGCTTGAAGATCCATCCCAAAACGAATTAAATGATTTTCAGCTCCAAGAGCTTCGAGAAACAGACGAGCTAAGAAAATAGAAAATTCAAATGCTACTAACATATAATTTCCATGTGTGCGATAAAATGAAGGATCTAAAGGTAGTCTTAACAGCCTGTGGATGCCCTGGAGCCTCGACTTTGATAAAGATGTTGAAAAACAATGGAGAAAGAAAGATAGAAATAATCGGCACAGATATGGACCAAGAAGCTGTTGGAAGGTTTTTGACAGACAAGTTTTACAGAGTGCCCTCCGGAAAGTCGAAGGAATACATACCAAAGATGCTAGAGATCGTGGAAAAAGAAAAGCCAGACGTTCTTTTCCCAGAATCAAGCTTTGAAGTATACCCTTTAGCTTGCAATAGAGTGCGGTTTGAAGATCTGGGAACAAAAGTGTTAGTTTCTGACCCCGAGCCGATAGAAGTCTCTAACAACAAGCATAAAATGTATGAAACTTTGAGGAAAAACACGAATATCGATTTGCCGAAGTACGTTTCGGTCGAATCCTTCGATGAATTTTCGGACGGAATAGAAAGCCTTGGATATCCTGAAAATCCTGTGATCTTCAAGCCACATATCGGCAAAGGTAGTAGAGGCGTCCGAATCCTCGACCCGAAGGCTGATAGAAGAGAAATGTTGATGGAGAAGAAACCAATCAGTAAATACATGTCTCTGCAAGAGTTTGAAGAGATTTTTTCCGAAGAAGAGGATTTCCCAAAACTTTTGGTCATGGAGTTCCTCGAAGGAATGGAAATGACAACTGACTCCATCGCCATGAAAGGAAGGGAACTTTTGACAACCGTTAAGACCGTTGAACAGGCTAGGTGGGGCGTCATAGTGAAAGGAGAATTGATAAGAAGGAACGATTTGGTGGAACAAACTCGAAATATTTTGAGGGCTATACCTCTAAGTTATTGCGTGAACATGCAGTTTATTGCTGAAAAGTTGATAGAGATAAATCCGAGGGTTTCCACCTTTCTTTATCAAAGGGACTTGATTGCCCCTTATCTGGCTATGAAGCTTGCTCTGGGGGAACTCGGTGAAGAAGATATAAGGAAATATGAGGAAAAAATAGATTATGGCAGAAGAATGGTAAGGTATATGGACCAAGTCTTTCATAAGGGAGGGAGAAGAGTTTTATGAATAGGCCCGTGTTTAACAAAGTTCTTGTTCTAAGCCCTCACACGGATGACGGAGAACTAGGAGCTGGAGGAACTATAGCCAAACTAGTTGAAAACGGAAGCAAAGTGACGTACTTCGCCTTTTCCGCTCCAAGGGAAATCTTGAAAAAAGAATGCAAGAAATGTTTAGAGGTTCTAGGTGTAAAAGAATTTCAGATATTTGACTTCAAAGTCAGACATTTTCCAGAGTACAGACAAGGAATTTTGGAAATTCTGTTTGAGTACAATAAGGAAAACAAAATTGACTTGATTCTAACGCCATCTACAAATGACTTGCATCAGGATCATCAAATAGTTACAAACGAAGCCCTTAGGGCTTTCAAACGTAGCACTATTCTGGGATATGAACTTCCTTGGAACAACATAGTTTTCAGAGAGAACTGTTTCATTCCTCTAGAAGAAAGACATGTTCGAAAGAAAATTGAAGCGTTGTGGAATTACAAGACCCAAATCTCTGAAAGACACTATTTCGACAAGGAGTATTTAAGAGGATTAACAAGATCGAGGGGTGCTCAGATAGGAGAAAAATATGCAGAAGCATTCGAAGCAATTAAACTTGTTTTGAATTCTTTTTAGTATGGAAGTTGGAAAAACTTGTGTGGTCGAGTCGTTCGCACGCAGACATCCACTTGATTTTCCGATAATTTATCTTCTTCCACCGCGCCTAATAATCGTCCAAACTCTTTTCCAAAACATATTTTTATGCATCTGGTTAACCCAATCTGCTATGTCGAGCCTTCTGACATCCTCGTGAAGAAGCCACCCTAAAAACATACTTAACCCAGCTTTCGGACTGTTAAGAAAAGTCAGTACACATCTTCCCAAAGCGTATTTCCAGTCGTACCCAAGAGCATACATCGCCTTACCCCATAACCTTGCCTTCCACGCACGCGCATGCGTAAGCATCGGACGTTGCGGTTGAGTGGCAACATCGCGAAAACCCCTAGTTTCATATCCCAACTGCAAAGCCTTAAAAAGGAGCCAGTCCTCCCAACCCCAAACTACGGGATACTGAAGATCGCTAACCTCTCTCCAAAACTTGGCATCTACGACTCTGCTCCCGCCTCTGGGACTATACTCAGCATAAGGCTCTCTTTTGCCTATTCCACTCGCCACAACAAGTTTTGGATTTGCTTTCATTTTACTTAACATAGCTTCAAAGAAATCTTCGGGCAGAATGTTGTCTGCACCGCAAATCAAAACATAATCAACGTCTTTTTCAACTCGCTTCAATCCCTGATTGATAACCTTGCTCAATTCAGGTGTGCCAACAACACCATATCCTCGATCGGGCAGTTGGATCACAACATCCGCGTATTTGGAGGCTATTTGACCCGTTCGGTCGTTTGAACCATCATCAACTACAATAATTCGACTCGGCGGGACAGTTTGTTTTCTCAACGCAGACAACGTTTTTTCAATGTGCTTCTCTTCGTTTCGTGCAGGAATCACAACAGCATACTTCATCCGCTTCGCCACTCGTGAACCACTTAAGATACTTTCACACAAATAACTCTGGGTATTCACAGGAATAAAAACTGTCGTATGCGCGCAGTTTATCTCTATCTCGATTAAATCTTTGACTTCTTCGTCAAGGATGTTCGTTTTTTCTATTTATAGCGATTGCTTGGGAGCGTTCTTATGCGCACGCATGGATTAAGCTATTTGCTTCTGTCACGATTATTCTTTTCCTGGTTTCACTCTCCAGGATACTTGATTTTGTATACACACACAAGAGGTATAATCCCGCCATAATTTCTTTGTGAGCCCGCTACTTGGGAGAAATAGGCTTTTTCAAAGTGTTCCAATTGGATCGTTGAAGAGCCCTGAAGCGTCATCTCTTTTCCATACTGCATCAACTTGTATATTACTGTACTTTTGCCCACGTCGTTCCAGTTCCAGACGTTTTCGGTAAAATTTCCGTAGTTTGATTCATTATAGCCTCCGATTCGTGCCATCCATCTCCATTTCCCTTCGTCCGCATAGCCCACGTCAGCTCCATCTTGTCCGAAGCTTGTAAAAACCACGATATGAGTTGCATCGCGCTCATCTAGGAACTTGATTGCTTCGGTTTCGTTTGACAGAAACATTCGCCCAATTCCTGCTATCTGTGTGACGTTTATCGTTCCATTGTCGGCGAGAGTTGTTTTGTTGGCGATAGTCGTAATCCAGTATCCATAGTCCCACCAACTGGCCACCACTGTTGAGCCGTATGGGGGACTTGGTGGCAGATTAATTCGCATCCAATTGAGGGTATCGAGCCAGTCGTTGACTGGTCCAGGGGGCTTAAGCGGCAAACTCGCGACAGCGATGGTTGTTGACGAATACGCATGGTCGAGGGCCCTTGGAAACGTCGCCAACGGACTGGGCAAGACGAACGTAAACATCAGCAAGAGAAACATCAAGATTATGAAGGCGCCGCTGAATTCCTTGCCTACATGGGCTCCAAGGCGAGTTTTCCGCCTCGGGATTATCGGAGCTTCCTTTAGAAGGGTGATGAAGGGCCCTAGCAGTTGAACCAGAGCTAACGCCCATAAGATGGAAAAAACCGGAGCCATGAGCAACGTTAACCGAACCATGGAACCGGCAAAATAAACGGATGTCAAACCGAAGATGCACAGGAAAATGTTTCGGTTTGTGGGGTTCTGCACAGCGAAGTACAAACCGACGGGCACGAAAAAGAGTCCTATTCCGATGTCATAATAAAAGGATCCCCAAGCGGCTGGTCTCTGTTCTTGCACAGATTGCATGAATTGGTAGCTACTTCCTTCACCAAAACGCGCAATGGGATTTATGACAGACAACCACTTCAACGCGATTGGTCTGACGCTTCCAGACCATAAGAGTATAAGAAAACCTAGGGCAAGGATAGCGAAGAAGCAGAATACAAAAACCGTTTTCATCTTAAGGGTTTTGATATAGCGGGAAACTTCAAAGATGCATAGCAGCAGGAAGACTCCGAAAACGGCCAAAACATAGCTTTCGGTCAAAAACCCGAAGCCTATAAAGGGCACGTTGACGGCGATGAAAAGAGCAATGCCAAAGGTTGCGCTGTAAGACAGAAGCAAACGGGATGAGTATCTGCGTAGCAAAAGTAGGACAAACACGAAAAGAACAGTCATTCCAAGAGCATATCGAGACGCCCCCCAAGAAGCAGAAATATAGCCAAGAGACAATCCCGCAGCAAGCGCATATGTTAAACCGTTTCTCAAAGACCTTTCAGGTTCAATTGATCTTAGGAAAAAGAAGACGAATAAGAGGATGCCGAAGATTCCCACCGTCTCATCGTCAAAAAACCCGAGAGAAGTGCGACTTATGTAGGAGGAGTTTAATGCCAGGAAGAATGCTGAAAAAAGCCCCACCTCTTTACCGCCAATATCTCTGCCCAAAAAGTAAATGACCAAACAGGTTAACACAGCCATCACAATTGGAAATATTACGCAGAAATTGAAGATTGGGTCAACGGTAAGCGGGTTGGAGGTAAACATCGGCGCCGGAGACAAACCCAACGCATTGGCTATAACATAGAAGAAGGCGGCAGTGGCAGGCAGCCCAGGATAAGTTCTTGCCATGTTGCGCCCATAAGGGTACCAGCTCATATAATCGCGCCACGAGGTCCAAGCGAAGAATCCCTCTTCAACCATATTCTTGGTTAGGCGATATTGAAAATGCGGGTCAAACTCCGAGAGGTGAAAGCCCCAACGAAGAGGGAGCAGTCTAACCATGAAGGCGATGAAAAGAATGAGCAGGAGTAGGGAAAGATGCATAAGTGAAGAATGAGACACTCTGAAGCGAAGGGCCCCAAAACTCCTTAAAGCCTCAACAACCTTTTCCCTACGAAACAGCCTTCTAATCTTCATTCCAAAAGACCCTTCTCTTATCAACAAATCAAGGAACCCTTTTATTTCTCTTGCGGTTCCGCGCGCACAGAGGTTATCGAAGAAAGGTTGGTCACGGGATTTCATATTCTAATTAGTGAGAACGCGCGCGCAGAATCTAATAAAATAGGGTGTAACCAAAAAAGTCGTGATGAACGATATTGCAATGGAAACCAACAAAATGATCGAAAAAACCATCTATAGCATCTCAACTTCGATTAATCCACCTTACATGTCTATTAGAACTTTCGCATATTACTCAAACTTAGTTTCGCTTAGGGAACAGTGACTGTGTTAACCATCCTAACGCTTCATACCTCTTATATACCTCCTTACGAAACTCGATTAAGAAGTCTCGTTAAACTGTAAGCCGTGAATCGCATGGTCAAAAGCGACATCAGGCTTAAATACTCAGGGATAACCGTATTCGCGTCTAACATTCTCAGCGTAGCAACCGGACTCGCTTTCGTCCTTATGATCACGAGAAATGTCTCCACCGAGGAGTTCGGAATTTGGGGAAACATCTTCGACCTTTTCAGCTACTCCATTCTACTAAGCGGCGTCCTCCCATTCTGGACAACTCGTTTCGTAGTCAGAGAGCATGCGGGGTCAGCGAAAACAGGATTCATTGGTAACATATTCATATCCGTCGTGGCGACTTCCTTATACCTAGCACTAATCCCAACCGTTCTATCTGTTCTTCAAATCAGTAGCATCTATGCAGTTCTATACGCCGTCGTATCAATCCAAATACTTGAACAGTATGCAGTGTCCGCTCTGGAAGCGGTCTTGCGCGCCAAACAACCTCATACTATCGGATATGGGCTCATCATATCCGAAGTGTGTAAGGTCATTCTCGGCTTCGCGTTGATAATAGGGCTTAAATTGGGTTTGCAGGGGGCACTATATAGCATAATCGTTTCATACATCATTCGAATGGCATTCTACATAAAACTCACCGCAAAAGAACTTAAGGAAAGCGTTAGGTGGAGTTATCTGAAGGAATGGCTCAAAGTCTCACCAATCAACATCTATAGTGTAGTCGGCAACAGAATTGCGGCGTTTACCCTTATTTTCTTATTCGTCTATGGAGGTAAGCTGGCTCGAGGATACCACCAAGCTGCTGCCACTTTTGCCAACGTCGCCGGCTATTCGTCACTCCTGGCGTTTGCCCTCTATCCACGACTTCTCTCCGGAAGTAGCAACGAAGACGTATCCACATCTCTTAGACTAGTCATGATGTTTGCAATTCCTATGACCGCCGGCGTTATGATTTTGTCCGACTCCTACTTAACGATCTTAGGTATGAACTACTCGGAGGCAAGACCAGTTCTACTTCTACTAGCAACAAGTGTTCTATGTCTAACCTTATCACAAGTCTTTGATGCAGTTGTACTAGGAACCGAAAAAGTTGACGCCAAAGCGAAAATTGCGTTCAGAGAACTCGCAAAGAGCAGGCTGTTCCTCCTCTTCACCCTTCCTTACATTCAATCAGCCGTAACCCTTCCGGCAACATTCTTCGTCTTAACCTACATCGCAAAAACATCTTTAGAAGCCGCCACCTACCTCGCCTTCATCACTTTGCTTGCAAACTCAGCCATGCTAATAGTCAAATACGCCATTGCTCGCAAATGCCTAATCTTCCATTTCCCTTGGAACAACATATCCAAGTACGCTCTGGCATCCGGGATTATGACGACGGTATTGTTTGTTGTTCCGCACCCCACAAGACTGTCAACAACGGTAGCGTTAACCCTTCTAGGAGGAGCCATATATCTCGCCGTAATGATGCCCATAGATAAGGAGGCCAAATCACTGGTGAAGTCCACTTTACAAGAGGCTATGCGCATAATGAAGATTTCGAAACCGCAGACAAATGTGAGTTGATCAAGGCCCTTCTTGAGGGTTACAAATGAAAGGAAGCCTCAAGGCCCTTCTCACGAACAAGCTTAAACCTCGAAACCTTAAGCTTCTTTACAAGTCTTATGACATCGTTGGCGATATTGCGATCATTCGAGTTCCAGAACCCCTCAAAGAACGCAGCAAAATCATCGCTGAAGCTGTCATGCAAACCCACAATAACATAAAGGCTGTGTGGCGTCAAGCTAGTGCGGTTTCAGGCGATTTTCGGTTGCGCAAGCTCAAATGGGTTGCGGGTGAAAACAGAACTGAAACTTTTTGTAGAGAGTATGACTGCCTCTTTAAGGTTGACTTGGAAAAGTGCTATTTTTCACCGAGACTGGCACATGAGAGAATGCGGATCGCTCGAAAAGTTGAACTAGGCAAGGTTGTTTTGAATATGTTTGCTGGCGTGGGCTGCTACTCCATAGATATCGCAAAGCATTCTGAAGCCGAGAAAATCTTCTCAGTAGAAATTAATCCTGTCGCCGTCCGGTACATGCGAGAAAACATTAAGCTTA